>Ga0123354_10003450_pt1:17500-21831 | contig 21831 bp, 14 predicted proteins | sample TergutLab28metaG_2_FD_97872 | JGI IMG/M metagenome (GOLD analysis project Ga0123354, IMG submission 97872) | Labiotermes labralis P4 segment gut microbial communities from Petit-Saut dam, French Guiana - Lab288 P4 | ecosystem: Host-associated > Arthropoda: Insects > Digestive system... | reverse complement strand
TACACAACACAACAAGTACTCGCTAGCTCCTGAAGATGGACGTATTAACGTCTGAAACATGTTGAGCAATATATAATAAAGCAAGTGTCATCTAGTTGGTCAACCATTATTCAAATAATATACCTCCCTTAATGCGCGGAACTGACGACGTGTGTAGATGGTGTTAGACGGAGGAAAAACTGTGAAAATTTACTACGTTCAAAACACAGGTAAAGTGAAAGGTTCAGTTATCGGAGCAATGCATGCAACCCCACCCGCGACATGCAAAGCAACAAGATCAATATGACATCCCATTCCTGCAATCACATACATTCAATCCGCTGAATACAAATCTCCGCAGAATAGCCGAAAAGAAAGAAGAGAGACTAAAAAGAAATAAAACAAAATCGAATTTGTTCCGCCTTTCCTTGCGTTTCTGGATCCCAGGCTTTGTTACCCAACACCGCCCAGATTTATTTGTTTTATCGACAACCAATACCAAAGCAAGGACAGACGTGTGGGAGCAGGTTTCGTAAATGGCGGCACAAGATAAAGTAAAAGCACAGAGTAAGCCTGATGAAATAAAACGAAAGAACAGCTAACATGATAAACTGGGAACTGCACGCATTTCTCAAATTGTGCAATAATTCCAACACCTAACAGGACAAATTCACATGTACTTTACGTTTCATTCGTTACTGAGAGTTTTTTCATGGCGCAACAGCCCCTAGTGGGCCAGGGTCTCCTCATTATCGAGGTTTCTAAATCACACTCAGAGACACCACATTCGGCAAGACTCCTCTGGACGAGTGATCAGCCCGAAGCAGAGACCTCCACCTGACAAAACACAACACTCACAACAGACAAATATCCATGCCACTGGCGGGATTCGAACCCGCAATCCCTTCAAGCGAGTGGCCGCAGACTCACGCCTTAGACCGCGCGGCCAATGGGATAATGTTTAGTGTTTTGATAGAACAATTCCTTATCAAAACACTGTTAATTACAATTAATTCTGTTCGGCCTTCCGTCCGATAACATTAAGTCAACGTGTTATTCACGTTACCCTCTAAGTTGTACACGTATATCTGCGCCGCTATGGACCGGCAAATTGATCCGACTTCCATTTTTTAAAGAGATTTATTGCACAGAGATTATATACAGTGTGTAAAGGTAAAGTGATCCCGTTACGGGCCCGGTGTGGCCCAGAGGGTGGGTAGAGGTATAGCTATACTCTTACATAACCGCGGCACTAGAAGGGGGTGAGTGGTCAGCAGCACATCCCGGCCGCACTTTACCCCCGGGAAAGACACGATACCCATTGTACAGGAGGCTGGGTGGGCCCCAGGGCCGGTCTGGACGGGCAGAAAATCTCGTCCCCACCGGGATTCGATCCCGGACCGTCCAGCCCGTAGTCAGTCGCTATACCGACTGAGCTACCCGGTCCACATATGCAGTGTGTACAAGGATAAATTACGACATTTTTCCTGTAACCAACTGGAATAACTATTTACACTATGGTACAACTGGAACTGAATAATATGTGTATAAATATGGGAGCAAATAACGGCAGTGAAAAATTATGAAAAAAAAAAACAGTGCGACTTCCGGTAAGCTACTTAATGCAGTATATGCTTCCCACGTTTATATTTTTAGGTCCTACATCCTGTGCGTGTAATCTAAGCATCAGACAACGTATGGCATGCAGGTGAACGAAGCTGCAGATAAACTACATTCCAGTGAAGATGCACTTTTTTTCGTGCATGGCAGTCGGATAGTTGCAGAAATGTAGAGAGAGGTCAACTGAATAGAAGACAGTATTTTTAGTCTTATGTATCACATTCCGTTTACACTTTGCCAATGTACATACTACATCCCAAAATCAAAATCAGAGTTTCTTTATTACGATATTACGGCCACCCGCACGGTACAATATCTCAAGATATAGGGCTTGTGGACCTCGCAAAGCCTACAGAGCAATTCGCTTTACTTCGTGCCTGGTCATTATACTAAACAAAAAAAAAAAACCTTACACCCAGAGAGTAAATTTACCTCACTACATAAACAGATCCGCATTTATGTTACGTCCAATCAAACAAAATGTATACAAACGTATAATGAACGAAGTGGCAATCAGTACTACACGTTAAATCTTTCGAGCTGGTGTAGTCATCATTAAATGCAGAGCACACTGAAGTACACCATAAACACTATTAGTGTGTGGTAAAGAAAGGGCACAGTGTTAGTGCAGTAATCACCGCCAACAAAGGAAAAGACAATGGGCAAGCTAACAAAACTAAACAGGTAGAACCGCTGGGCGATACCTGAAGTTAATATTCCTTTAACAATTTAAGTCACAGAAAAATAGCTTGTTAGTGAAAGGACTAGGTGTTACTGTGCTTAAGCGTCAATATGTCTTTCAATAATAAATAACAAAAAGTACCACACGTAGTGGCAGTGTTATCTGAAGACATAACCTCCACTGTCAACAAGTTCGTCGCAGCTACAGACTTCAACGTACATGAGTTACGACACCACAGATTCCAAATTTCGTGCCTTTTTAAAATCAAACCACAACAAAACTAAATTATTTACTATCATCTCCGTTTGAACCCTTAGCCACGGCGAGTAATGATCAGTGGTTTGAGACAAACCTCAGTCAAAGCGAAGCCATAGAATATCGCTATTCGAAACAGGAGGGGGTGGGGGGGACCCTTGTTTCACAAAGAACTATGAAAACCTTATAATAAAACCAACTAGATGCATTAATTTCTCAAATTTATTTTGGAATGAAACTATACATGTTTCGGACAGTTCCTCTGTCCACCATAAGGAGTTTTTCACTGTACACACAGCAAGCCTGCATGACATATACCATTCGTGTATGTACAGTGAAAAACTCCTGACGATGGACAGAGAAACTGTCCGAAATATGTAGAGTTTCATTCCAAAATAAATTTGATAAATTAATGCATCTAGTTGGTTTTATAATAAGGATTTGTAACGATGCACGGTCACATGTACGTAAAATTCAACTATGAAAATATTCTGTGTTCCATATCGGTTACTGACGGTAATTTCTAAAATAACGGCACGAATTCCATGTGTCTTGTGTACATCCAAGTTGATGCGAGTACAAAATTGAGACAGGTCACAGGCAAATTCGTGACTAAATAACTGATCAAATACTGTACATTATTTCTAAGACACGCAAATCACACATCAAAAATTACAGTAATAAATACAAAGCGCTAAATAATAACATAAATTAGGGTGAACTGGCTGACATCGAAATGGCGTGTTTTCGTTACTTTAGTTTTGAATTACACTTCCCCGCCAAAAGAACCGGCGTCGGTGCACACAATTCTACAAGACCAAAACACAAATACCGCAAAGGTGGAGATATTTTTCCACAGCGGACCTTCATTTGAAGGTGATGAATACAATTGATAACGCAAAAAACTTGCAAGAATTAATAACGAATTATTATTATCATAATCATACCCATCATCATCATTACCTTGATAATAATAATAATAATATAACAGAAGTAATAATTCATTATTATCATCATAATCATAATCATTACCTTAATAACAACAATAATAATATAACAGAAGCAATATTTCACAAGGTACTGACTTCCTAATATGGGGAGTCCCACATTAGGCTCATCAAACCTCCACATAATAGGCGCAAACAGGTGCTCGAGAAAAAGGGTGAATAAAACAGGACATAGAATTTTACCTATGAAGCAAAGCTAGGGTTTAAGATTGCACTTAACAGAGAACTGAGCACTAAACTAATTCAGAAAAATAGCTTACCTTCAACGGCTCATGAGTCACAGTTTAGCGATAAGCAAAAATTTCACAGTGCACCAAAACAAAGACGCCCACTCAGTACAGAAGTGCTGAGCAACTGACCGTTTATACTTTGATTACAAAGAACAGCCTCATGTGCTTGATCAATTACATTCCTAAGCAGGCAGTGCAGCGCCTCCTGGTATGAAATAATGCACCTCCCCATATTAGGAAACCTCCCCACATTAGGCGACTTTCCCCTAATATTTACAGAGCTGTCAACTAGGCAATTGAGAAATGGCCGTTTGATATCCGGCAGAGACGGCAGATTGTTTTCTTCTCTGAATCGTCCACTATGAACCTGGGAACCAACCAGCCTCCTATTCAGTGTGTACAGGGGCCTATTTCCCGCAAAAGGACCGAGCTTGAAGCTCAGTACTAATCTTCGTGTAGTGTCGAGTGCCAAGTTTAACAATGACTGGAGCTATGCATCCACTGTGCCTGAATGGTGTGCAACGAAACAAATTCTTATCGTTTACTGATAACGACGGT
>Ga0123354_10003450_pt1:0-15000 | contig 21831 bp, 14 predicted proteins | sample TergutLab28metaG_2_FD_97872 | JGI IMG/M metagenome (GOLD analysis project Ga0123354, IMG submission 97872) | Labiotermes labralis P4 segment gut microbial communities from Petit-Saut dam, French Guiana - Lab288 P4 | ecosystem: Host-associated > Arthropoda: Insects > Digestive system >... | reverse complement strand
AGAAGTGACACTGCTTTTATACTTCAGCTTCGGAGAGTATAAATACGAACCTAAATTGTCATCGGAGTTAAGTAATGACAGTATGTGTACGCCCAATTCTATTTCACCAGCCGTTCCTTTCTTGTTCTTGTATACATTTTTAACGATTTGAAAACTGGCTTCAGCGCAGTTTTTTTAAACCACCAGCGCATCTGATTTAATAAACACCATGACAGCTTGTATACACCCAACTGGATGTGCAGAAGGAAATCGTTCTACGAATACAACTTTGTTTATTTCAAAGAATGTTACTTTAACTCTTAACCAATTTATCACACTTATTCCTTACATAAGCAAAAAGTGGTTATAGTGAAAATCACGAATGATTGGGAGAATAAAGGGTTGGAGGAATATAACCTCTTTAGTAGCCTGTATAAAAAGATGGTCATCCGAGGGTTAACGTGCTAACCCATACGAGAAGGTTCACTATATTTCGGTGAAAGGTGTTTCATACAAAATACAGGACGGAGCTTAAACTACAACGGTAAGTCTGTCGGAGTAATAATGGCAGCACAAATATAAATACCGAAATAGATTTAAAAGCCGTCCGAAGTCTGAACCACAAATGACGAAAAATACCCAACAAAGATCGCCATTACGAAAATTCTAGCCCCCAAAAATGACTGGACATTAAACTATCACAAAATAAGCGTGATGTTGGCCCACACACATTAAAATAAAGTAGGTAATAAACAATGTACGAAAATGTAGGCATTTATTAGCGCTCCAGAAATTAAAAAAAAAAAAAACATGACAAGTGTTGCTTGTGTTAAACATCTTCATCGTCGTATATTACGTCTTACTGTGTAGCAATAAATAAATAAATAAATAATAAAGTAGGAACGTGAACAAAGATTAAAGGCACATATCAACATTATGTTTTAATGTACAACACAATATAAAAGGTTCACTACGGTAGTTTATAACTCTGGGCGCGTTGCGGTCGTAAGGAACAGAGAAAAATAGAAGACAAAAAAGAACTTACAGGACGGGGTTTCGACGTGCAAAAATGGAGGAAAAGATGGCTGAAGGCAATTCACAGCAGGCAACATTGCGGCGATGACGGTTCAAACCCCCCCGACTAACAGAAGCACTGTACACCGAGGGGATGGATAAATAAATAGGGTCCTCCTATAGCCAAGGGTCAGCATTTATCTCGCTAACACCAGCAGGCAGAAAGGCAAATAGCAAGGTTAAACCTCCAGAGGCGAACAAACACAGATATCTGAATCGATACAAATACCACAATGAATCACTGTTAGTGACTTCGAAGGAAAGATACAGCTACGATGTTTTCTCTGTGTGACCTGAAAACAGACACCTTTCATGACATCCGACCAACAGGACTGTGTGATTTACTGCAGAGGCCACAGATCAATACCCAGATATGCAATGACAGACATGCGTTTCAACCATGTGGCTATGTTGTAGATTCACCGTTGTGACGTGCCAACCAAGTAATGAAAAGCCGACTGTTTGGCTAAACAAACGAAGCATCAGTTCCTGACAATCCGACGGGTGGGTTTACATGAAGGTAAAACTTGTGAGTGATACGCATCTGGCGGACACTGGGATGGATTCTCGGGTTGATCTAAGGCTTGAAGTATTCCTCCACTAGACGAAGTGAATGTCGGAAGCGCATGCTTACAGCGCTGAACTACGTAATTTCCTCCACCCCTCAACATTTCTGCTTCAGAACCCGATGAAAAATTAACTCGGCCAGTCCTTTCCTTACATAAGTTCTCAACATGAAGCATAATTTATTCGATGTTAACCTTTTAAAGTCTACTGGTTATGCGATGCACCTATACGTTTAACATTCAAGAACAGATATATTGTTCACACTATATGTGTTTTGTATTTATCTCAGAACAAACAGCGACTTCGGCCCCATACAACATAACTGATTGGTTTTTATAACCGAGATGAAATGTGTTTACTGCGCGGTACGAACTGCGTCTTTAAATAAAGCAGTCTGTGCTTCGTCTTTAAACGGTTAATAACCCGTGTCACGTGTGCATACCACGTGTCTACGCTCGATGCTTGTCGGCGGGGTGACGAATGACAGTATGTAACTTCTAGGTTACATTTCACTATAAGACAAACAAGATAGCCAATGCACGTATAACACAAGATTGTGGCGCGTTCGCGTAACCACTGTTGCAGCGGAAACTCACCAATACGTTCTGTGCGTCGTTGAGCTACTTGTCACCGTCATCAATACAAGAATGTTAAGTGCTACACAAAAATGTTTTTTTTAATTGGCGAATCTATGTCGCCGACAACAATAAAACGTACTTAAGTCTTCAAGTAAAGTCCCCGACTTTTGTCCGATTTTAACCAAACTTGACGTTAGTCGGCACATTTTTATAAACGTATCCAATATCAAGTCCAGCACAGATACTTGCGGACGGACATGACAAACGTAACAGGCGCTTTTCGCGACAATGCAAAAGCGCCTGAACAGTAAAGCCTTGCATATTGTTACATTACAGTATTAGCAACAATCAAATAACAAAGAAAGTTCATACGAAGAAATTATCTATATTCCATTATTCCATATTTACAAGAATTACACCACCCCTCACAATAAAGACTCACCCCACACAAAAGAATGAATTTTCCGAGACTTTTTGCTATGAAAATGATCAAAAGGGGCATATACATTATACAAGTATTAAACAACAAACAGGTTACGAATACTAAAAGTATGACTCCAGTTGCTAAGAAATGTAAACATATTATAAAATGTTGATCTATGCCAACCGCATTTGACTCGTAAAGTTTAAAAAAATTAACGTAAAAAAATTGTGTTGCCTTTAACAAACACAAAAGCAGCACCCCTTATATTGGCATATGAAACGCCGATACATACAGAGCTAAAAATGCAAATAAATACGTTTAATAGAGAGGCAGTAGGAGATTTACCTACTACTATGGTGGACTTGTAAGAACGACAATATAAAAAGCCAACCAGATGCAACAATAATAATAATAATAATAATAATTTTATTAATAAATTCCATCAGCTCAACATGTTTCGGGCGATAAATTCGCCCATCCTCAGGAGCACCAGAATGTGTTTGCTGCTTGTGGTATAAAACACCGACGATGCTGTCTGCTGGTGACCAGGATGAGGTGGAAATGGTTAACCACCTCATCCTGGTCACCAGCAGGCAGCATCGTCGGTGCTTTATACTACAAGCAGTAAACACAATCTGGTGCTCCTGAGGATGGGTGAAACTACCGGCCGAAACATGTTGAATTGATTGAATTTATTAATAAAATTATTATTGTTGCATCTAGTTGGCTGTTCATATTATTGTATCAATGTTGCACGGTCACACAAGCATCAAATTCATAAGAACGACTTTGACCTTGAGTGAGGTTTTCGCTGGCCATAGACCGTTAGATACTCATGCCTAGTAACAGTTATTATTCAGTAAAAGATGAAAAGCAGTGCAGTTTATGTCTTGTGCGTGCAACGTAATATTATATTCTGTTGTACTTCATTGGGTTACAGTCGTGCATCAATTTAACTTTGTATTTGTTTTATACTGAACACCTTACAAATGAAAGACGGATAAAACCATTCGCAGTAGAGCCAAGGAACCAGTAAACTATGTTAATCGCGTGTGTGAACAAGATGCAATGCAGAAAATTGTAATTTTACTCATCTGCTGTGAAAAAAAAGCAAAATACTGTTGTGTATCAGTAACAGTAGGAAAAAAAATACATCAGAGAACGGAGAGTAAGAGAGACAAGAAGGAAGGCCCCTGCACACCCCAGTGCAGAAAAGGACTTGAAAACCCGAACGAAATATTACCACTGACGATTTGTATTTGTGTGTGGTCAGCAGAATAGTACGGATTTCTACGTTGAGAATAAAAATGTTCCAACCTGTAAAAAACTCATTCCAATAACATATGAAAAAATACAGTCCCCTTGGGGAAAGGTAGCAGTCCTAAAAGAGCATATTGCACACCACTGGAATGAGATGGCGAAAACAAGTTCCTCGGCATTGCTTTCCGCTGGTATTTAACTCTTCACCGACCTCACAACGCCGAATTGTTAGACTGTCTGAAGCAAACCACATAAAACGAGGAAACTTGGGACAGTATCAGTCATGTTTTGTCTGACTGCAGCTGTGTTAGGCAAATGTTCAGTCGGTGAGAGTCGACTCACATATGCACCCAGAACATATTTAATAAACACCGAACTGCATGCATCATGCTTAAAACCGTCTAATCTGTTTAATCCACACAGCAATTGAGTTCTCGAATATTTCACTCCTCTGTTTCTTAACAGTGCTGTTTCAATTACATACATATATACTACGGTCCAGTAAGGGCGGTAGAAAATGAAATGAAGATAAATCCGGGCAAAAGTAAAGCAGAAAGCTTTACAAAAGCTAAGGTGAAGGAACAAATAACGTATTATTCTGGGGATCAATTAATCCCGGAGGCAAGTAGCTTTAAATATTTAATAGTTGTATGCAGCGATCTAAGCTGGGCAGATAACGTCAATTGCACATTACGAAAAGCACGGAAAGCACTTCATTTCATAATGCGTATACGCAAAAAAGGGAAATAATAATACGAAACGTTTAGCTTATACGGCACTAGCCAGACCGAAACTTGAGTATGGAGCGGTGTGTTGGGACGCATACAGAGAAGGTCAGGTAAGCGCTTTAAATCGGGTGCAAAAGAGAGCGGCTAAATTTGCAAATACTATAAATGAGTCGGGGTGGGAAACTTTGGCACAGCGTAGATTGATAGCCCGAATATTGCGCCCTCTTCAAGGCATACACCGGAGGACGGGCTTGGAAAGCGATAGGGGATAGACTTCTAAAACCATGTTACCTGAGTAGAGACGATCATAATCGGAAAATTTAGACTAGGAAACAAAGAACAGATGTTGGTAAATATTCCTTCGCAAATAGGACGATTATAAGTTGGAACCAATTACCTGCAGGCGTACTAGCGTCTTTCCCCTGCAAACTAAACACGTTTAGAAAGAGGGTTAAGAATGTAGTTACAAGCAAGGGAATTCAAGAGGGGACTGAGTGTAAATAAGTGACGTGATGTGAAGTGCAGTGATGTGGAGTGAAATGGCGTGATTTATGTGAAGTGATTTTGTTTTGAAGTTAAGTGAAGTGAGTTACGTTGAAGTTCTTTGGGACAAAAGTACCATGTACATTAGGGTGACTTACTGATACTTGATTGTATTGTGACTATATTATTTGGTGTGTATCTTTGTACTGTGGTTGTTTTAACTTGTTTTGTAACATGTGGGTGTGGGTATGTGTGGGTGTTCTGACAATTGTGTGGGTGTTTTGGTAATGTGTGTACTTGTATTTACTGTGTTTTGTATTGTTTGTACTGTGTTTTTGCATTGTTTCGTTTATGTATATTTATCCTTATTTGGTACTAGTGTAAGGACTACTGCCACCGAGCGAAAACTCAATTGCAGTAAACATCAACAACAACAACAACAACAACTTTCCGTTTAACCAAGTGGACGCCAAAGCAACGGCGTGTGTTGTCCAAATTCATTGGCCAAAGGTTAACAGAATCAGCTCGTTCAACAGTGCTCATTTTATAGACAGATGCTCTTGACCTTACACGTATTAATGGTAATGGGCAAGAGGTGAAGTAGAAGAACCGACAGAACGCCGAAAGTCCTTTTTCAACATTTCCTTCATATACTTATCGGGTTTCGAATCCGATCCAGACGAGACTTGGACTACGGTTTTAGCACTAAGTACGAGCTTAAAGTTTGCTCTGGTAGTAAAAAAAACCATAGCTTTCTTTTTTCCACGATCGTTATTTTGTTTGTTTCGTATCCTACTTCAACATAAAATGAGTGTAGTAAACATAAAAGGAACATCTTATACGGAGAAGCAGGCCTCATGTAAATTAAAGCACTTTTAGTTCAGTTAGCTCCATAAAGCATAAAAGAACTTTGATGTTAACAGTTACATGCCCTTCCAAGCTAAGAACACCCACGTCTGTGGTTTCGTGCACGGCCAACGTAGCGTGTGGACATGATACTGATGTAGACGACGGAATCGTGATATCGCATACAAGTTTATCATATAAATGCATTAGATCTCGTATGAAAATACCAGGAACATATAAAAGGAGGGTGGATAAGATTACAGTAGGCGCTATAAATATCTGACATTTAATAACAATAAAATCGCAACACCAACCATTAGTTTAGTAATGCGCAATATTTCCAAAAGGGAATTACCAAATAACGAAATGGTACAGTTCAGAGCGTCGAGTGGTAACCCTGTACCTTCTGGAAGGACTCATCAGTACACTCAACATTGTGACAATAACATGCGTTCTCGGATTCCAACGATCAGAGTTCGGTATCTGGTAAATCGATCCAAATACCGAATCTGTATAAAACTTTAACTGGTGGACCCCAGATTTATGAGGGGACATAAACTGAAGTTTTCAAAAATAATTTTCCTACTCCATTGAATTCAGTCGTGAACAACCTCTTGGACACAAGAGCTAAATCGAGGGGAAAATGTTTCAGGGGCCACGTAATACACAAACCTTATACTTGTTTACTTACATATAATTACAAACAATACCTTGTCGTCAGAAGTGCCAATATTGAGCGATAGTATTAAAAAAAAATTGAAAATCTGAATTAATCGTGCAAAATTTCAAAGTCGTAGACCGTGGACAAAGTTGGAAAGAAAGAGGCAGAGACCTCCAAGACAGACGTACTTCCAGACACATGCTGTGTTGTTAGTGCTTACAGGGGTGCTGATAAGTCCTTAGCACGATCAGGAAGGAAACAAGTTAATGTTTCTGTCAGAATGGCGTGAATTTCCATCGGCACCTTGCCTTGCAGGAAAAAAAAAACTTGACAGCTCGCGTCTCGATATTGTTGAAATCGCGCGCGTCTCTGACATGCTTCCGAGGTTGTTTCCCTTCCTGGTCGGGCTAAGGACTTATCAGCAACCCGATACATTCAGCCACCATCTTATCTTACGATTACTAAACACGTGTACAACGAAAGCAAGTAGCACTACACTTAATTTTACGTGAGAACTTCTATTTGTATTCTGGCATGAAAAATATGTTCTACTGTCAATAATACAAAGTATAACTGAATACTTTTGTATGAATGTGGATAATATCATTAATCGTCGAAATTCGCACTTTTTTTTGTAAATTTCACACCTTTTTGTTTCGTCCTTCTGAAATTAGATCGCGGGCTGAGCGGTAACGGTAGAAGGGCCGAATATGGCCCGCGGGATGCATTTTGCTTATCCGAATTCGGTTACATATCGCATTGATCCACTTTCTTGGGCCCTTTAGCTAAGCATATTTTGCCATTAAAAAATTAACGACCATTTCATTTTCTGGATATTGATAGGAAACTAATTCCACAATAAATTTACCACTTTTCGGCTAAACTAGCCTACTTATTTCACTACATTTATACATTTTAATTACAGCAACCGTACGTACATTTAGGAGTGCAGTGAATTATTGCACGCCTCCACTCTGGAATAACAAATTCTCCGCCACAACCAGTGTCCCTTCTCTGTCCATTTTACTTTGTGACAACGCGCGTAATATTCAAGGACACAAGTAAATGTGGCCATTAATGAATTACCTACATGTATCAAATATTCTCTACACATTAACTACATCATGACATATCCGATGTCCTATATAGGTTTATGAATTTTAATTATAAGTGTAGGCTTCACTACAAAACACTTCTCTTCCTTATGAAGAAAAATCCCGTGACATCCTTCGGCTAGACCCCATGGGCACCCTTAAACGATGCCACGAAAACAGCGAATCCAGATCGAGTTAACACCATTTGGAAACACACACACACACACACAACATACACACACGAGCATGCTCACCTACACACACGCGCGCCTAATGCTTTCCCGTGGGAAATGGAAAACGGCAGCTTGTCAGCATGACTGACTGGCGTGACACAAATTTCAGCACGCGATGATAAAAACCAATCGATTGGTGTTTTCACGTCGGGCTGCACTGTTCCAACTGCATGAAAACTGCGGCAACTTTACTGCAGTCCAATAAAAGGCATTTACTCAATAATGACACACAGTCACAAAACAACAAGGCATTTAAAAACCTAAACATTCGGTACAAACTGTTACGTAACAAGACAGGCAATTACGCATAAGTAACACTCAGGGGCGCTGGTGCAACCATTGTTACGATGGGAAAGCAATAAATACTACATATTCTGAGTGGGTGTATGTAGCCTTAGGTATCCACCATGTAATGCGCATGTGCAGTATTATATTGTACAATATTTTTGTCACATCTCATAAACGGAACGATTTTCGAAAAAAAAAAATTATTGAACATAAAATATGTGTTTTGATTTTCTCTACAACTTTTGACTGAAACACATATCATTCTTAAAAGACAGAGAGATATAAAAAATGTACATTGGTCTTCATGTAAAGTACCCGTTACACTTGTCAGACTTTAATGAAACTTGCATTTTCTTGAAAATTTTTCGAAAATGTTCAAATAAATTTCATGAAAATCCATCCAGTGGAAGCGGAGTTGTTCCATGTGGACGGACAGACACACATGTCGATGCTGGCAGTCGCTTTTCGCAATTTTATGAAGGAGCCTAAAAGTAAAGGACAAGCAGCATAGGCCTACAGTTTCATAACGTCCTTAAAGTAACTGTGCGTGAGATCCATTAATGAAGTCGTTCTAATTCGCTATCATTAACTTCCAGAACGGCTCTAGGCCCCATGCCAATGCGTTTCCAGCTGGTGCTAGATATGACAGGGCAAAGCATGAAGCTGACCATTAATTTCAGGTAAGTCGAGGTGTACATTACTTTGGCTAAGCAGCTGCAATAGGTTTATCTTCACTTAAACTTTAAAGCGTAAAGGAGGTGAAGGTAGACGTAAAGTTCCTCTGAGCACCATGACGGCATAAAGAAGAGTGGAGATACAGCTGAGCACATTCTTCACCTCAGCATTCGATGGAGGTGAGCGGTCGGCTTCACGCCATGGCCAGGAGAAGCGCTCCAGATACCAACTAAATAGGAGGCGGAGTTGGCTTTTACGGAGTAGATAAATCTCCTGGTCCTCGATTCTCTGGAAGGAGCAGGGTTAAACGACAAAACGTCCGGAGATGCTACACCACTTCTTGCGAATATGATTATTGCACCACCACGCGGTGGCGCAGTTGGTTGAGGTAATGCGCGGGTTCGATTCCCGATGGTGTCATTGGAATTTTTCATTGACATAATCCTTCCGGCATCACTATGGCCTTGTGGTCGACTCAACCTCAAACAAGAGTACAAGGAATATTTCTGGGGGGGGGGGGGGGGGGGAAAGGGGGGGGGGGGGGGCGGGGGGGGGGGGGGGGGGGGGGGGGGGGGGAGAAATATGGAGAATATTAAGAAGTGGAAATATGGACCAGGGGTGAAAATGAATGCGGACAGAGCTAGTTACAAACTGCGAGCCGTACGTTGTAAGAACTGGTATTTGCACCGTGTAAACGTAACGAGAATAAGGTTCATCATCTTGCGGCAGGGGTGGGGGTGGGGGGTGGGGGGGCTCACCGCCACTGCACCGCGTTAGTCACTTGACAGCAGTCGCGAAGAGAACTTCAGATAAGGGAAGTAATTCTGCCCAGTACAAATGTGAAATACATGACGCAGATTCTTGAATCTGCATACCGGCAGCGGTCCGCGAACCACTGACTCAGACACACCGACGCAGGCAACTTTCTGAACATTTTTTCCCCCAGAAAAAAAAGGAAACTTTCAATAAACATGGCGCCATCAGACGTGCCTCTCTGACGTAATGAGGTTACGTCACACGTGAGTCACCGGCCGTAATTGAGTGTACTGATGACGTCACAGAAGTCCTAAACCGACCCTAAGGCGAGGTCTTCAGGGCTGATATATTTCTGTTGTCAGTTATTTTGTATCAGCCATTTATTTTAAACAGCCCCACCGCTGTTTGTCTTAAATGGGCGCGAACATGGGGTGGGAAATGTGTTTATGTAACTGTAGAGAGACAGAAGGAGAAAAGAGTGCTGAAACACAAAACAGTTGACACCCCTGATTTGTAGATAGGGGAGAGAGATTGAGTAAAAGGGGCGAAATAAAGAGCTGGCGAAGTACAAATGGAATAGGGAGAAAGACTGTGATGATTCCGAGGACGAAAGAAACAAATGGAGCCGGGCGGGGGTGGGGGTGGGGGTGGGGGGAGAGGAATCTGAGAGACGATCAAAATGATGGTGACATTGGGTGTATTGGTAACAGTGTAGCAGTGTAGCAGCCAGCTCACATCCTTATGGCGCCCTTCCTGAAGATGGATGTTACAGAGGGAGACCAAAGGGGCTGGTGGTATATGTGAAATAAACCCCAGGGGGGGGTCAAGGAGGGTTGAGAGGTCATCGGGTGACCAGCTGCAGCTTTGTTACAGTCTTAAGAAGAGGAGGGGAGGGGGTAGTTTCATGGCCACGATAAAGAATGATACTGTGTCGGCCAGCAGACTACAGGGGCTTAACGGGTACCCTCGATACCTTCGTCTAATTTATGTTACACACAAACCGTTCGCCACTCCAGTTGCCCCATCTCCATACCGCCATTTTCACGTCTCTCCAAAGGGGAAGACGCAACAAAAATTAACGTATTTATTTATTTTTTATCAATCACTGAAGTTAGCAGTTGATATACACAGGTGCGATATAAATGTGTCCGGTTTATGAACGTACGGCTACGCCAATGGGAATTCTGCCCTGGGCAGAAAACTTTATTAGAGATTGTGCTCAGTGATAAATGGAAGAACTTTCTAGATGCTAGGATCTCTAGCTTCGTATATATCAAGACACAACTGCACCCTTAGGCTACCAGCTCCACATATTAGCGTAGAGTTATGACACGGGGGGTTGTTACACGTGGTACATCAAAACTGACTTCATGCAGCAAACTGCTGAATGTGTAGGACTGCCAGTCACTCACCGGGCGAAGAAAAGTCCTGCCCTTTAAGTTAGCCGTCACGTTCATTACCGTGTTCACATCAGCCCACAAAGACGGATCATTCCCGCCCACAGTCCAACATCTGTAAGATACATTACAGTATTGCTCTTATCCCACGCGTAGCCATTTCACAAACGGTTTATGGACACTGAAACGTTCAGTAAAGTTTTCCCAAGTACCCTCAGTGGACGCTGTTCTGAGCCGGCTAAATCCAGTCCACAACCCTCCATGTGATGTGGTAGTGGCTAATTGTTATATAATTAAGAATGTACACAGAATCTGATGGGTGGGAAAACTTAATAAACATCAAATTTCTAGAACAAGAAAGAATTGATGGATAACATTAAGATGGATAGTAGATACAATGTGAGGATGCAGGACCGGAAAGGCTGTAGTTGTGCAAAATGAGGAGTTTCGTTATTAGCGCCGACGAACATTTCGACCCTACTGCCACCGTGTAAGTTCCATTCCAAGCAAACGAGTCGATAAACATCTGCACAATGTACACACTCCTACCCTAAAAACAAATTTTTGCTTTCACTTACCCATAACTTTCGGGTTTCCAAGTAACGAAAATGACCGCGATGATGTTACTGCTGTCATGTCTCCATCACACCTGAGAAAAAAAAAGAAGAAGAAAACATCACGTGATGTTACTGATTGAATGCGACATTACATCAAAACATCATTTGATGTTGCTAGCTGAATGGGACAAAACCGCGAAGGGCAGGCTTCGATTCCAGGCGATCCACCTGAGATTTACCGTCGGAAAAAAATGGCAGTGGGACAGGTTTTTCTCCGACTACTTCGACTTTCCTCCGTCATTATTGTTCCACCTGTGCCCCACAATCATTCGTTTACCTGTCACCGACGCTGTACCTACAAATTTACCAACTGACGGTACCATTATATAGAATACTCCTCTCTTTCTCTCTTTCTTTTACGCATTTTGGTAAACGTTAACATTTTCATTACATAACAAAAACATTCAATTCCCACCTCACAGAAAACACAGTTTCCTTCACAACGACTAAACAATTAATTGTAGGGAAACACCGTTAACTGAGGGTTTAATACCAAACACATAATGCGCGAGAAAGACCACAATTTTGAAAGTAAAATCAAGCGGTGAACATAGTTTTTAGTATGCATAAAGGTGGCATCAGATTAATTTGTATTGCGTCTTACCGGGATCATTTCAAGTGCCTGACGATGTCAGAACTTTATTGTGAAATAAATGTGGAATGCCAACTTGATGCAACAAGGTAATTTTATTGATATATTCTTAGCTCGACATGTTTCGGGTACATACGCCCGTCGTCAGGGGCATTAGATGATGAGTTGCAGCACGTGGTTTTCTGCACCGATTTTGTGGGTGGGTGGTGGTCTTGAGAACCGCTGCGGGGGTTCGTGTGTACGGTGCGGTGCAGCAAGTATTACACAACCTGAGTGTGTGTCTGTAGCCTTAGGTGTCCATTACGCAATGCGCATTCGCCATATTGTCATCTGTGGACCGTCCGGCTCTACCATATTTTTCCACATTATCTCATAAACGGTCCGATTTTAGGAAAAAAAGTTACTGAACACAAAATGTGTGTTTTGATTTTCTCTACAACTTTTGTTCGAAACATTTCTCATTCTAAGAAGAAATGGGCGAGATATGATAAAAAATGTATATCGGTCTGCATGTAAAGGTAAAGCAGTCCCGTTACAGGCCTTAGGTACCCAGAGGGTTCCAGGAAGTTCATGTTCCCAGATTACATGACAATGGCCCAGGATGGTGGTAAGGTTGTCAGCCTTACGCACCGGCCGCTTTTTACCCCCCAGGAAATACTCCTGGTACTCATTTCTGTTAGAGGCTGGGTCGACCCCAGGGCCATAGTGCGATCGGAAAGTTTGCGTCAATGAAAAATTCCAATGACACCACCTGTAATCGAACCAGCAACCTTCTGATTTGTAGCACAGCACCTTAACCACTGTGCCACCGCGGTCCCCCTTCATGTAAAGTACCCGTTATTACTGTCCAATTCTAATGAAACTTTAATCTTCTCGACAGTTTTTAAAAAAAAAACCCCTCAAATATCAAATTTCATTAAACTTTTTTCCATTGGCAGCCGAACTCCTCAATGTGGACGGACAGACGTCACGAAGCTAATAGTTGTTTTTCACAATTTTTCGATCACACCCAAAAACAAAGAAAGATTACAAAAAACATACTTTTTACGTTCCACTGAGCACAATCTACACTCTAGTATGTCATTATTCCACATAAACAGATTTGCAAATTAACAAGAATACTATCACAATACTTATTCTACCGTCTACATTACAATAGGAACTCAGAGTTGATATGGAGAACTCCTAGGGGCCCAGGAACAACAGTCTGAGAACTACCGACTTGAGATACCGTCCCCCAAAGCGCCAACCGCAACTGTGCGGGGCTCTTAAAGCGTTCTTTGTGTGTCGCCCAAAATGAGACAATTAAAAAAAAATGCTAAATTAGTTTCAGCACCGAAGGATGACACTGCAGCAAACACTGGGATTGCACGAGGCAATAGTTCCTGTCTGAAGAAGACGGTACGTCATCATTACGTAATTCACCACCTGACTTAAAAGGTAAAGTGATCCCGTTACAGGCCGGGTGTGGCCCAGAAGGTGGGTAGAGGTATAGCTCTACACCTTCCAAGACCGCGGCGCTAGAAGGAGGTGAGTGGTCAGCAGCACGCCCCGGCCGCACTTTACCCCCAGGGGAGACCCGGTACCAATTTTACAGGAGGCTGGGTGGGCCCCAGGGCCGGTCTGGACGGGCGGAAAAATCTCGTCTCTACCGGGATTCGATCCCCGACCGTCCAGCCCATAGTCAAACGCTATACCGACTGAACTACCCGAACCACATATAACGTTTGGTGGTCGAAGCAAATGTTAAGTGTGGTCTACCGACTGCGTAACAAGGATAATCGTGGTTATGCCACTTCAAGTTTATTAAAAGGTAATTCGGTCCCGTTACAGGCCATAGGTGCCCAGAGGGTCCCAGGAAGTTAGGTTCCCAGATTACGTGACAGTGGCCTAGGATGGTGGTAAGGTTGTCAGCCTTACGCACCGGCCGCCTTTACCCCCAGGAAATACTCCTGGTACTCATTTATGTTAGAGGCTGAGTCGACCCCAGGGCCGTAGCGCGATCGGAAGGATTATGTCAATGAAAAATTCCAATGACACCATCTGGAATCGAACCAGCGTCCTTCTGATACTTCAAGTTTATTACCACAGTTATATTAATTCCTGTAAATTCAATATTGACAATTAAATATTTGTGTCCGACACTGCTAGAAATTCATCAACAAATTACACCTATTTGTTATCGTCCCGTGTTCCCTTTGAACTTGCTCGCACGAACCTCGGCCATGAATTGTCTCCGAACACACCTCGGGCTATCTTCACGGCCACAACCCCGATCAAGCATAAACAGCCGTCCGAATGGTGTGTGCCGAAAGGTCCAGAGGGTGTTTCTGTTTACAGGGGGTCAGAGCGGAGATAGGATCACAACCCTTAGCTAAGAGTAACCCCAATCCCTCCGCGTGACAAATACTGCCATAAAGTGTGAAGTGAGAGAGAAAACCAACAAGATGCAACAATCAGATGTTTATTATCAACTTCTGTCTCAACATGTTTCAGGCATCATTATGCCCATCTTCAGGAGAACAAAGACCGTGTGTTACTGCATATGGTGTACTGAGCTGGTTCTGTTGGATGTGGTTGGTAGCGGTTGTGGGGCGCTGCGTTGTAGGGTGCGAGCACTGTGTGCCCACAACCGCTACCAACCACATCCAGCAGAACCAGCGCAGCACACCACATGCAGTAACACACGGTCTTTGTTCTCCTGAAGATGGGCATAATGATGCCCGAAACATGTTGAGACAGAAGTTG
>Ga0123354_10003449_pt1 | contig 21832 bp, 14 predicted proteins | sample TergutLab28metaG_2_FD_97872 | JGI IMG/M metagenome (GOLD analysis project Ga0123354, IMG submission 97872) | Labiotermes labralis P4 segment gut microbial communities from Petit-Saut dam, French Guiana - Lab288 P4 | ecosystem: Host-associated > Arthropoda: Insects > Digestive system > Gut ... | reverse complement strand
CAATGCAGCTGTCGGCTGGTATCGTGGATGAGATGTTCCATCTCATCCACGATACCAGCCTGCAGCAGTATTGGTTGACAATACCTGAAGCCGAATGTACAGTTATGTGCTCCTGATGATGAGCGGAGGAACCGCCCGAAACATGTAGAGCATTTTCGAAATAAATAATAAAAAATAATTGCATCTTGCTGGTTTTAATTTAAAAAATCAGGCCTATTTCGTATGATACAACAAATAGCTAATAATTCATTAAATGGCAGAAACCTCTTTGACTTTATTTCCAATCTGTTCTATGCTTGCTACGTGTACGGCCCATCTCATCCTTTTAGATTGAAACATCCTAACACATGTGCACATTAGTATGTGAATATTATTTGAACATTATTTTCATATTTTGTTCTGAAGAGTAGGCAGACGTTAGGTCGATGCACTCTACGTATATCTTAGAAGGTAACCGTTACAGAAACTCACTTAACGTCGTTGTAGACAGAACCGAGGCAAATGGCGGTTGGCAGCACTGAGATTGGAGAAAATTTTCGTTTGGTCCCTCCACCATGTCACGCTCACCCCATACGTTGAACCTGTTCGTCTCTGTGACATCCGCACTGCGTCCGCACTGACGTTGGTGGTAAAGTGGTTCGCAAACCAGTCGCACCCTGAAGTTCCAACCAGCAGTTACGTATTCAGTTTAATTGCCAATTCTCTGGCTTAACGAAACTGGGCGCTGTGCATATAGACGTCGCGATGGAGTGTTTGGCATGCTGCGGTTTCGTCCAGGGAGTTCAGTCGTGCTTTTCACCGATTTCTGGAGGAAGAAGAAACAGGATACAAACAATAAACTGCGCATACCCAATTGTGGGCCTCAGGCTCTCTAATCCCTTTCACATAACAACATTTATGCGTCTTTGTGTAAGGTAAAACCGTCTCTCTCTCACAAGGCTGGTGCATTTCGTTCGGCCTACTATAGTTTAATACAGCAGTGGCTATATAATTCGTTCTATCATACATGTCACAGTGTACGACGACCTGTCCAGCTCCATTAATACCCTGGCGCCTCAGTCACTAAATTTCTGAAATGTAGTTGGTACTACGTGATACGAATTCACATCGCTTGGCGACCATAGGGTGTGCAAAAACAGTGAACCAATTTTGGGTCGTAAATAAGCACTGTGTATGGAAAAGTACAGTTTATGTCCTAATATATAAACATTTTTTTCTGGTGCCTTTTTTTTGTCATCATCATTGTCTTCGTTTCGTCAAATTCGCCATCACATTCCCCGTTATCTTGCTTGTCTTATTCAGTTTCGAACTTCGTCTTTTGTTTTCCTACATCCTGTTTCTCTTTGATGCTACAGGGTGTTTCGTCATTCGCCTTTTTTTTTTTGCTTGAGTCCTTCCTGTCCTGTTTTCGTACATAATAATAATAATAATAATAGGACTAATCTTCTTCACCTTATTATTACCTTAACTTCTTCACCTTTATTTTCCTATTCTTCTTCTTCATTGTTTTCTTGTTTCGTCACAAGGCAGTCTTCTGGTTTCGTATTTCCCAACAACAGAATTTTTTGCTATATTGTTTCACAACAGCTGGATATATATATATATATGCACTGTATACACACATACATATACAGTGATACCTCGGCTAACGAAGATAATTCGTTCCGGAATCACATTCGTTAGCCGAAACGTGATTTCCCGTTTAATTCGTTCTGGACGCTGCCCACTATTTAAAGATGAGTTTTATAAAATAGTAAAAAGCACACTATAAAAGGGAAAAACTCACCAAAGGATGAGATGAACAGCTACCCAATTGGGTGAAGGAGAATGGAAAAATAGAATGAAAACCTGACGATCTTTGCACTATTATACTGAAAATATATTACACACTTTATACCAAATAACTGAAAATATGTACACAACGTTTTTAATATTTTTCTTCCAAATTTTCAAAGTTTATTCAAGGTAAGCCTCTTCTTCAGTAGCTGGCCTCTGTCTCTTTGCTAAAGGAGAAGTGAAAAATCTGTCCAAAGTTGATTGAAATTCTCTTTTTTTTCAGAATGTTTTTAAAGTGATTCAAACACTTGTCTTCAACCAAGGCACAAATTCTGTTCATTTCAGCTTTGTTGGGATTCCACTTTGTAGCCAAAGACCGAAACTCTTCCCAGTAGTGCAGCTCATTTCTTTGTCACACACATACGGACGGAAAAGATAGGCTCCTGGAATGGCCCGACCGTTCATGTTTGCTGCTTTATGTTAGCGCGCGCATCCACTAAAACATACGTTAGCCGAATCCATATTCATTAGCCGAGTCCGAAAAACAGCGAAAAAAATCTTCGTTAGCAGGGTCACTCGTTAGCCGAGGTATCACTGTGTATATATACACACACACACACATACACACTTACTTACGTACTTAATTATTTACTTACTTCATGGAGCAGAGTCTTTCTTGAGAACCTAACCGGTTTTCAGATATATATATGTACACACATATGTATCAATATAAACATACACACGTTTGTGTGTGTGTGTGTGTGTGTGTATGATGACACGTGAAACGTGAAAGCAAATATCGGAGGGACGCACCAGCTGACGGCTTGGCACGTCACTTTCAAGCAGGGGCGGTGGACGGCTTGGGTGATTCTCACCAGCCTGGGTGTTCACGGAAAAGTTCAGTCGGTGCGGTACTTGTATGCGGAAGTATAGCTGTTCAGTTTCTTTCTTGTTTTTCTACCGCGGAACTAATAGAGGAAATCACGGATACTTCTGTTCTTATAGGTTGGCCACGGCTGTTAGTGCAGTAGAGGTGTGGGATGCTACGCGAATCTTCATACCGAATTTTTTATTAATTACTGAGCAAATTTTATTTTATATATCGGGGTGAGCAGAAGTAGGTTTGCAGTTGTGACTAGGCGAAACACAGAGTTTATTCTTATATTATATGTGTAAATAATGAAGGCCGGCAATTTGAGCACTTACGAGATTGTACCTAAGTGCACTGTGCTATTGTGACATTCTTTTGAGTTAATAAAGCTACTGTAATAATCATAACCTGCATGTCTTTTTCCATACGAACAACAGTAAACCTACTTTTGCCCACACCTGTATATATATATATATATATATGTGTGTGTGTGTGTGTGTGTGTTTGTGTGTATATATATAAAAGCAAGAACATTATAGACGGAATAACAGTCAAATTAAGAAATTATATATATTTATATAAATTTTATACATATATATAATTTGACTTATTCCGTCTATAATGTTCTTGCTAATATATATATACATATATGTGTGTGTGTGTGTGTGTATACACACAGATACCTCGGCTAACGAGTGACCCTGCTAACGAAGATTTTTTTGCTGTTTTTCGGACTCGGCTAACGAATGTTTTAGTGGACTCGCTCGCTAACATAAGGCAGCAAACATGAACGGTCGGGCCATTCCAGGAGCTTATCTTTTCCGTCTGTATGTGTGTTTCGGCTAACGAATGTGGTTCCGGAAAGAATTATCTTCGTTAGCCGATGTATCACTGTATACACTATCAAACAAGGCAGACATATGCCTGGCAAAAAACGAGTACGTCTAGCAGTAAATTTAGGGTAAAGGTGCCTTGTCTTTATGTCGAAGAACCGTAGCACGCCGCCACAGAGGGTGGAGGTGTAATCCATACATTGTTAACATCGGTAGACCATGGTGGATTTTAGCTTCACGCTGTGGCTGTTACTTCGTCGAGGAAAAGCCGCCTTTTGTTCACTGGATGGGCAGACAGATGTGGCCCAGACACCTTCTGAACGAATACTCTTCTCGGACTGACTGACCGTCGAGCTGAAGGCAGTAGGATACTTCGAAACCTCCGTTACTGTTTACCACTCAGCATTGCGTAACACCCTGGAAGACTTCAGTTTTCTATGACACTACTGCGAGGAACTCACATCTCGGAATCACTGTCTTTGTCGGGCATTGAACGCCTTGTCGTTCTCTCCTTTACCACTCTATACTGAGTCAGATATTGCGAATCAAATAAATTGCTAACTGCATGAGGTAACGTCCTACAATAGTCTTCTAGCTGTTCAGGAAATCCATCCCTTTTGTGGAAGCCAAAATTTCATCAACGCCTGTAGAACCAATCACTGTTCCATGCCCTGAACCAATGTGGCGTTCAATATCTCACGCTGCTTCAAAGAAATATTTTAATTTTATCCTCTAATTTACGTCCAAGTCTTCGGACTTGTTCTTTTCTTTAATTTTTCCAGTTAAGACATCCTGTTGGTTTCTCTCATTTTATGTTGCGCTCTGATGACTGGCACAACTGCAGCTCATATAAACACTCTTCATTACTCGGTGACGGTCTTCGGACTTCAGGGCAGTGGCGTACCCAGGAATTTTGTTCGGGCGGGGGTTCAACAAATTCAGTTGAGGACAGAGAGAACGGGGATCTGGGGTCGGTAGGCCCGTAGTTAGGGGTTCTGGAGGCAGCTGTAAATTGGTACAAGAAATTTCATTTCATATAGTAAAATTTTCGTAATTTTTGGTACTTTAAGACTATTTATGATGACAACTAATTTATTTGTCATTGCTAATGTAAAACAATTGCGAACCGGCGGTAGTTTTAGAATTGTACTGCCTTTTTTCCGAACATCTTGGGGTGTTGGCGTCCTAAATTCAACATTTTTTTTAACAGTTTTCACAATCGGGTTGAGTTTGGCACTATTTTGGGGGCATTCGGAATTTCGGGGGGGGGGGGGTTTGAACCCTCCCAACCCCCCCTCGGTACGCCACTGCTTCAGGGCACGGTAAGTCTTATCACTGGATTCCAGCGTCTGGACGAACGTGCATATCCGTCTTGAGGTCTGCACCCTGAAGCCGGAGACAGCATGGGCCTGCGGGTTTTATCCATTGCAGTAGTGCACGGCGTCACAAGCCGCTCGGAAATCCTCAAGCCTTACCCACCTTTATAAAAACCTTAAGAAGAAGCCAAGCAGTTCATAACAAATGAAGTATTTGTGGAGCTTCCATCAGTGATTAGCGTTCCCGCCCCGTCTTAACGTGACCTTACATATTTAGTGACGTCATTAAGTCATCCACCATTCATGTGGGTCTGGTAGTTGAGCTGCCGAAATGTCAGCTGCCGTAAGGAAATGTCAAAGAAAGTGACCTGACATTTGGACATAGAGACCATGAGGCCAGGCTGTTACAGAATTGAGGATGGTTTTCATTAGGCCATTCCGCTAGCCGTGTGGTACAATACTACAACTAATTATTACAGCTTTAATCCCGAAGTTGCGGGTTCGGATCTCGGAAGATGATGTTTTCCCATATTTACACGTGCTGTCATTGACCTTGGTTTCATCTCATCTTCATCAAAAGAGGATTGATTTTCCGATTTTCATCCAAGCAGCCGCACGTCTTGCCTGTCTTAACTCTTTAAAACGCACTGGTAACTGTATTCACCACCTTAAGTAGGCTTTGTGTTTAATCTAATTTTTGTTTTTATGGCTCCAAATGTGATTTTCAGAATAAACGGCGATTATTTCTGTAATAGTTCTGAGTGTTGACCTTTGTAATGCAGTAATACAGGGCTTCTTTTTTTCGAGTTTGGATACATTTTAAATATTATTTATATGAAATATAGGCTTCATTGAGTAAATATGCAAGAAGTATGTACAGCAGAGGAGACTTGAGTTCGAAACTGCGTGTGGCACAGGGGAAGAGGGCAGATTTATGTAGTTTCCAGTTGTTTGGGACCAGGCTGTCTGTCCGCTGTTTTTTCCCTTCCAGTTTGGTGTCTTTCAGAATTCAAGAAGTATAATTTTGCGTGATGTTTTATATGGATATAAAATTAATTTCGCACCTTAACTGTGTGTGAGAGCAGAGGCTGAGGAGACACTTGTCCCTAGAGGTGCAGGAGGCTAGCAACAATTGCACAGGGAGAAGGTTCAGGGTTTGTACGTCTCCTCAAATATATTATTAGGGTAATCGAATTTAGGAGGATGAGATGTGCAGGGCATGCTGCACGCATGGAGAGAAGAGAAATGAATACGGAGTTCCGGGGTGGGGAAGTCTGAGGGAAAGAAACAGCTCGGAATAATATTAAAATGAATTTTGAATGTCATAGAGTGACGTATACTGGATTTATCTGGCGTAGGATAGGGACAGGTGGCGGGCTGTTCTGAAAACGGTCATGAACCTTCGGTTTCCATAAAATACTAGGATTTTTTTTGACTATTTGAGGTTCTGTTAGCTTGTCGAGGATCTAATAAATCCTCAAAAATTACGCTGCCGCAGGGAGATATCTGCCTAGTTAAAAGGTAAAGTGATCCCGTTGCAGGCTCGGTGTGGCTCAGAGGATGGGTAGAGGTATTAGCTCTACTCTTCCATGACAGCGGCACTAGAAGGTGGTGAGTGGTCAGCAGCACGCCCCTGCCGCACTTTACCCCCGGGAAATACCCGGTACCCATTTTACTGGAGGCTTGGTGGGCCTCATGGCCGGTCTGGACGGGCGGAAAATCTCGTCCTCATCGAGATTCGATCCCGGACTGTCCAGCCCGTAGTCAGTCGCTATACCGACTGAGCTACCCTGCCCACGATATCTGCTTAGTAACTTATTAAAAAGGAAGAGATGATTGATAGATAAATGAATTACAAGAAAACGTAAAACCTTCAGTAGAATAAGAACGATAAATTTAATAGTTAGTAAGGAAATTACTTTGAACGAATTCATGAGTGACTGCAGTAATGAACAGGACAGGCAGTGTACGTATTACGTAACATTGAGGCGCTTTCATGCAACCATGGTTGCGGTGGAAAAGAAATAAGTATTACATATTCTGAGTGTGTTTGTACCCGTAGGTATTCAGTATGCAATGCGCATGCGTCGCGTTATGTTGTAAGCTGTGACATGTCCGGCGCTGCCATATTTTTGCACGTTATCTAAAAAAGGCATGATTTTCGGAAAATGTTTCTGAGTTTGAAGTTTGTGTTTTCATCTACTCTGAACCTTTCGCCTGAAACGTTTTTCATTCTAAGAAGAACTTGGTGAGATACAATGAGTGTACGTGGGTCTTCATGTAAAATAGCCGCCATTCTTGTAAGATTTTAATGAGACTTGAATTTTCGCGTCAGATTTTCGAAAAATACACGACAAATGTTGTGAAATTCCGTGTCGTGGGAGCCGAGTTGTTTCATACGGACGGCAGGATAGACGGACGTGACGCCTTTAGTAATTTTGCCAAAACGCCAAAAGAAAAGTTAAGGAAAGGTGTATTTTGCTTGAGCTATTACAGGCTTCTTCGACTTCTTGACCGTTGAAGATGAGACCGATCGGTTGTCCCGAAACGTCGGTACGGAATCACCGCCATACACTGCCTAATATCTCAACAGAGCGCAGATCTCATATATTAATTCTGTATAAACAAACTCCAGGTGGCAGAGTTTTCCTTGAGCAACTGCCACTTACTCAAGATATGTTCCATACAAGAAGTTCCTTCTTATTTGTGTAAACTGGCCGTTCGTTAGTGTCACAAGAACTCTTAAAACAAATGCAGTGATACCTCGGCTAACGAGTGACCCTGCTAACGAATTTTTCGGCTAACGAAGATTGTTTTCGCTGTTTTTCGGACTCGGCTAACGGATATGGATTCGGCTAAAGAATGTTTTAGTGGATGCGCGCGCTAATATAAAGCAGCAAACATGAACGGTCGGGCCATTCCAGGAGCCTATCTTTTCCGCCTGTATGTGTGTGACAAAGAAATGAGTTGACCACATCACATAGGGGAGACACACCAACCCGACCGGGTTGTTTACGTTCGAGATAGCGAGAAGTGAGACTCCTGATAACATAACGGGAAATCACGTTTCCGCTAACGAATGGGATTCCGGAACGAATTATCTTCGTTAGCCGAGGTTTCACTGTATACAGATTTCACAAACAGTAAGTTTTTAGGTGCAAAAAGACATAAGTGTTTACTTAATTAGAAGGTAAAAAGGTAAAGAAATACCATTACATGAAGGTGGTAAGGTTGTCAGCCCTACGCACCGACCGCCTTTACCTCCCGGGAAATATTCCTGGTACTTATTTCTGTTAGAGGCTTAATCGACCCCAGAACTATATTGCGACCGGAAGGATTATGTCAATAAAAAATTCCAATGACATAATCGGGAATCGAGCCCGTGACCTTCCGACTTGTGGCGCAGTGCCTCAACCAACTGCGCCACCAGCAGCGTGCCCCAAATAAAAGTTGGATTGGTAAATTACTCTTTAGTGAAATTCATTCTGAGCCTCTTAAGAACCAAGTCTCGATTTGTTGGCTCTGCTGTCAGATCCCTTGCTCAAATTCACGAGTTTATTTTTCTTCTTGGGGCTCTTTTGTGCCGTAGAAAGGCGTGAAAGCTAGGGTGAGACGAAGCCATGAAAGAAGTAAATATACAGGAACTGAAGACGGAAAAGATCGAAAGATAGACGTAGGTAAATAAGGAATGTTATTTTTTTCTTTTTTGAAATCTTCAAGACATTCCCTTGCGCTGTCACTAAATGTACATATTGCGCGGTGGGTTGCGCACACAGAATGTGTATTTATGTTATGAATCGTCAAGCTCGTTAAAGAAAGTCGGTGCCAGTCTCTGCATTATTATTTCTGCATATCCTTGCTTATAACCACTCTGCCCTCTCTTTGTTGACAGTTCTGTGCTCCCATTGGCCTACGCCATTAATTGTGTTTTATAGGAGCCAGCCCGCTGTGTTATACAGCGTTCATAAAGTGACTTAAGGGCTAGCTATATGCATGCGCGCGCATGCATATAGCTAGCCCTTAAGTTCCCTAGACAACCTGATGATGGCCAATACAGGCCGAAGCATGTAGTTGTTTCCATCACAGTCATTAAATACACCTCAGTGATTAAGTTGTGTTTGACTACATACCTTTTCCTAGTGACTTATTCAGCCACAACACATCAGGATATAGTCAACAGTACGTAGTTTGGCTACATGTCTCTGTTCTAGTGAACCATCTTCAGGCCAATATTTGATATATGGACATTGTGCATTTAGTGATGGGATCCCATATTGTTTAAAAACCTTCTTTATTTTAAAATTCCAAGTTTAAAATCTTTTAACTGAATGTATTTTTAAGTTGAAATAAATTTTATTATGAAGTACCTACGCACTGATTGGAGTTCTTACATACGTGGTCGGACAGTTAAGTTCGCGAACTCGCCACCGTGTGCTTGCCGTGGCAGCACTGGACAAAAGCATTAGTATGGTTTTATGACGTTGACATATCAGCGTTTCACAGCTGTATTGTTGATCTATGGCAGTCACTTTCTGAGTGGCATCTATTACTGTCTGCGTATGTTTTGGTGTGCCGCCGCGAAAATGTCAGAGCTTGAATTATAGCAGCGAAGTTTATAGCTATTAAACAAATAACTCTCTTGGAACGCCCTGCCTATTCACCGGATCTAGCCCCCAGTGACTTTTTTCTGTTCCTGACGATAAAGTAAATATTGAAAGGAAGGCATTTTGACGACATTGATGACATCAGGAGTAATACAACGGAAGTTCTGAAGGCCATTCCACAAAACCAGTTCCAAAATTGTTTTAAAGGGTGGACTAGGTGCTGGCATCGGTGCATAGCTTCCCAAGGGGAGTACTTTGAAGACGACCATGGTGGTATTCAGCGATGAGGTATGTAGCACTTCTACCGCGATGAGTTCGCGTACTTTATTGTCCGACCACGTGTGTTTTAAATTACATTCAGTTAATGGATTTTAAGCTTGGAAATAAAAAAAACTGGTTTGTAAACAATATGGGATCCCATGTAGCCGAACTGTGCATTATTGACTATATGTTGATGTTGTGTTTGAATAAATCACTTTATGAACTACGTCATTAACATTACGAACCTAGTATGTACATAACCTGCGGTTCAGTTATTTTGTGACTGTGAGGCAGAGTGGAATAGAACGAAGGGCGGGGGAGGGAGATGAAAGATGAGAAGGTGAATGACTGGAAGTGAAGAGAGGGGAGTAAAAGATAACGGGACAGTAGAGAAGACAAAACAAGGAATGGTAGGGAAGGGTTAATGAGATTATAGACACAGGTACCACGAACTGTCTTCATCTAACGTGCAGCCCCAACTTTGACCCTGCATCCTGTGCCAGTCTTTGGGTTAAATACCCACACGTGAGGAAGTTCCATTACAAGAAACGCACGTTCGTCAGTTTTTACTCTGTAGGACGGATTGTCTGTTAATAATTGAAACTGTGGTTGGTGAGGCTTCAACCGAACTTGTATGTGCTGTTATCGATTTCAGTGTGCCAACCGCAAGAGACATCACGATGGGTCCCATAGCACTGTTCTGAATGGATTTTGTGACACCAGGTATTGTTCACAACTATGAATGTTGGCCTTACTCCTAGGCTGCAGACGCACCTGGCTGACGCCGAACTTTTCTGCTATGTTGTTATGTTAGCAAGCATCCCCCCCCCCTCCCTGTACCCCGTCTTTGAGGGGGTGCAGTACTGTTTCTTTATTGGAAGAGCAAACCTGTGTATTAAGTTCGCTTGTTCTTCCATTCATAATCATACCCAGTGCGAAATATTTTTTTAAGTCCTTAAATGAATTCTCTGGTTCTATGGAAATTGGACCTTTATTACAGTCATAAAAATGCTCCGCCACAGGGAATTCTTCACCACACGTCGCTTTTTAAAAATTGTTTGTGTTCGCCTTGTCGCAGGTTCAGTTCCCGCCCCAGAGGCCGGCTGTTATGATGAAAACTTCCCCAGTACGCCTGTTTAAACGGTGCTGTAATGTGGCTACGGCCGCTTTCCTCCATATATTTTCCAGCCCACTTCATATAACTGTTGTCATTCAGCGATAATTAACTTCTGCAGTTCGTACAGCGTAGTTTCTGTAACTTCGCAGTGCAATGTCGTAACTCCGAAAGCAGCTGTTGAGTGAACAGCACTTTTGCGTCGTATCTCTGAGGTCCTTGGTTGAAATCTCAGCCCAGAGACCTGCTACCCTGACAAATGTTTGTCGACGCTCTCCTCCATGCCATTAGAAATTGTATCGATACTTTTTTTTCCTCTCGGATTTGTCTACGACGGTTTCCTGCCAGATCCCTTTACAATTCGTTAGTTATTACTCGTCCTTTCTTGTGCAATGGTATGTGGAGTGTGCTACTGAGGGGTGAGGGAGGTAGGGAGGGAAGCGTTGCGCATATTGCAGGTTGCAGTAACGCAGAAACGGGCAGCTGTATTCTTCAGACGGTTGTCACGTGGCAGCAGCTGCCGCCATTGCTTTGACCTCCACAGGAGAATAACGGGAAGTTGTTGCGTAATGCTTCGCTCACTTGATTCGTGTTGAAATTCTCAGAAAAGGGTCTTTCTTTTCTTTCGCAGATTTTCGTCACGCATTTGTGTGTTATAATAATACTTACTTACTTAAATGCATACATACGTACATACATATATACATACATACTTACTTAATTACTTACTTACTTACTTACTCACTCACTCCATGGAGAAGAGTCCTTCTTGAGAAGCTAACTGGTTCCCAGCTACTTAAGAAATTCCCCACATTTTATGGAACCCGAAGGTTCATTACCGCACTCACAAGTGCCCGCCACCTGTCCCTATCCTAAGCCAGATCGATCCAGTCCGTGCCTTCACATCCCACTTCCTGAAGATCATGTGTTACAACAACAACAGCAACAATAACAACAACAACCATAATAATAATAATAATAATATCTCCTTTCTGACATGCACAGCAGAATGTCTCAGTTTTAAGCTACTGGATGACCTTAAGGTAAGAAGATGATACTGGAAATTGAAAGAGGAAGCACTAGACCCTGCGGTGTGGGAAACTGGCTTTGGGTGAGGCTATGTGGGTGTCGTTAAGACATACAACAGAGCGAACAGATGATTTAAGCGTTTTATTCAACGGTGCTGTCAGTTGCTAAGATTACCCAAAGCAGATGAGAGATGAGTGAATTGGCATGGAGCATTGGCGGAGTGATACTGGCGGGGGAAATCTGCGTTTTTTGGAGAAATGCATGGCCATTGCAACTTTGTCGACCACAAGTCCCACGTGTACTGCAGTGGGATCGATAGTTGAGTTGTGCCGTGGCGATACATGAATCAGTTCTGTAGAAGGGAGAAGAAAATATGCATGTGGGATTTTGAAGAAATTGGTGTGTGGAGAAAAAGTTGACCGGCGTCAGAGGCATCAACAGAAGTTGTTTCTGTGAAGGCAGTTTGGTAGACGTGAGAGAGAGTGGAGATACAGTGGCATCTCGCCATTTGTTTGAGTTGAGTGACCAGCGTCACGTTCCGGCCACCTTATTACAGGGAAAGAGCCCCACCTACTAATTAATACATTGGATGTGCCCCAGGGTCATTGCGCGGATGCTTAGGAAAAGAGGGGACTGTCTTGTACATCCTGAGAATCGAACCCGAGTTCTGGGTCTTTCAGTCCGTAGCATACTGATTGCACCGACTGAACTGAGCCGGGTGCTGAGGGGCCAACGGGAGACCGTCGAGAGCTGCATATTGAGGGGTTCTAGATTAGTGCGCACCTTTCTTTATATCCTTCTTTCCTTCCTATTCTCAGGGGCAAGCGGTGGCGCAGTTGGTTGAGGCACTGCGCTACAAAGCGGAATGTCTCGGGTTCGATTCCCGATGGTGTCATTGGAATTTTTCATTGACATAATCCTTCCCGGCCGCACTGTCGACTCAGCCTCTAACAGAAATGAGTACCAGGAATATTTCCTGGGGAGTAAAGGCGGCCGGTGTGTAAGGTTGACCACCTTACCACCTTCATGTGCAGATTGTCCTGAAATCTGGGAGCCTTAACCTCCTGGAACCCTCAGGGCCTGTCCAGGCCTGTAATGGGATTGCGTTATCTTTTTCCCTTCTTAGTCGGATCTTTGCTACCTACTGATTGTAGCTGTAGGGAGTTACTGTTGCCCCTGAGCGCGCGCGCACACACACACACACAGACAGATTTGGTAGGAGTCCTCTGGACGAGGGATCGGCCCGTCGCTGAGGCCGCTACCTGACAACACACAACACAAGAGACCAACTACCATGTCCACAGCCAGATTCGAACCCACAATCCCAGCAAGCGGTCGGCAACAAACCCACGCCTTAGACTGCGCGGCCCCCGGGATCTGCATTAGTACCCCTCACCCAGTATTACAGGGTTGGCGAAATCAAAGCTGTTAGCGTATGCAGACCACGTAGAACGCGTATTTATGTGGACAGGGAAAAATACATTTCGGCTGGGAGAGCTCAAAGCATATCAAGTTTTAGCAAATAAGAAGCTCATGGGATGACGGTATGAAAATAGGTTTTAGTGGCAAGGCTACGAAGAAAGTGCAGTGGGCTGCACGTTTCATGTACATGATGATGAATTTCAGAGTTTCTCGAAAGAAGGAAATTGCCTGACTACGGAGTTGGCTACTTAAAGCAAGACAGTTGTTCCCGTCGATAAGTCAGCCAACAAGTGAAACAGGACATACGTTTCTACGCCATGTTTCCGCGACTGTACGTCTCCTAGCAACGAGCGCGTGTTGTGAGGATGTGATACCAGAGGGCAGGCAAGTCGACTGGAATGTGCTGATTTCGTCTGTAGGATTCCCAAAGCACAGTAGCAGGAATACCGGGCGATTCAGAAATGTCGTGTCCGCCGTAATGAACTCAGCCTCCGTACTAAGGTCTTTGGTTCGGCGCTCCGGCTGTTCGTATGCAGTGCGTAACGGAGCGCTTTGTGAGGAAAACCCTTTTGTCTGCCCTTCTGTTAGGGCTGTTTAAACGTCCGGATTACATTACTGATTGGAATGAAATTTGGTAAGGCGTGTAGCGTTGTGAATGTTCTGGGTTTGATTTTGCTTTGGTTAATATTTCTTCGTTGTAGGCATTTATTTGTATAGGATCAATGACTGAATCGCTGCTACGCTTTAGAGGCCATCTCGTGGCTCAGGTGGCTAGTCTCCGGTCCCTAACCGCGGACGTCCGGTTTTAATACGAATTCAGGCCACGTGGGATGTGTGGTGGACAGGGTTTCACAGACAGGTTTTCACCCCGAGCACTTCGATTTTTTCATATCATTATCATTCCATCAGTGCTGCATATGCATTCATAGGCCAAGAATCGACAGAGTTCTTTAAACACACACAAGGCGTTTTTACGTTTCGTTATACAGAGTGTCCGAAATATGTTTTTTCATATTTGGGTATATCATTCCTAAGAACCAGTTGGTTGAGGCACTGCGCTACAAGTCAGAAGGTCGCGGGTTCGATTCCCGATGGTGTCATTGTAATTTTTCATTGACATAATCCTTCCGGCTGCACTATGGCCCTGGGGTTGACTCAGCCTCCAACAGAAATAAGTACCAGGAATATTTCCTGGGAGGTAAAGACGGCCGTTGCGTGGGGCTGACAACCTTACCACCTTCATGTGCTGACTGTCTTGAAATCTGGGAGCCTCAACCTCCTGGAACCGTCAGGACCCGTCCAGGCCTGTAATGGGATTTATTTGCCTTTTTTTACCTTTATTTACCATTACTAAGAACTCGCTTACGGCACCGTTTCTAAATACAACCCGTGTGAAAGATCAACTCAAAAAGTTTTAATTTTACGCGAGGCTGGAGCCAGCCGGGCGTTCTGCCAGCTAGCTAACGTTCGCCAGTGCCGTAAAATGGTCTGCAGGCCGCAAAAGGCATTCTGCGTGTTAGCTTTTCACGCAACGAAATCTGTTGTGTAGCGACAATTTCGAGAAAAGCAAACCGTCAGTACGTGCTCGGTACGAGGGTGAGAGGCCTGTGCAAACAGTGGTCACGAGACTGTTGGGAACGCGTGGTAGGAGGGTGAATTCTGTTTGATGCTGCTTGTCCCACTTGTGGCGCTCACATTGAACTTTATTATTTACTAACTGCCGTTCATAAAATTTTTTAATTGGTGTTTTAGTTTAGTTTTTTAAACGCTTCACTTAACGTAGCCTTCCGGGCTCTCTATGGCCCTGGGGTCGTCTCAGCCTCTAGCACAAAAAGTACGAGTGATATTTCCGCGGATGGGGGGGGGGGGGATAAAACGACCGCTGCGTAGGGCTGACAACCTTACCAGTTTCATGTGCCGACTCTCTGGAAATCGGGGGGTCTTGACGTTCTGGAATCCTGAGGGCCTGTCGAGGGCTGTACAGGGACTGTTTTACCTTCTTTTAAAAACTAGCTTTGAATTTGTCAGTAAATGTCCAACAAGATGCAACTAAACACGGTTTATTTTATCTGTAAACTGCTCTACATGTTTCGGGCGGTTTCTCCACCCATCATCAGGAGCAAAAAGAACTGTATCTACAGCATCTGGCACTAGTCAACCGTTGCTGCTACCTGTAGCTATCGTGGGGGAGTTGGGACGCAGTCTCAACTCCCCACGATACCAGATGCTGTAGATACAGTTATTTTTGCTCCTGATGATGGGTGGAGAAACCGCTCGAAACATGTAGAGCAGTTTACAGATAAAATTCCGTGTTTAGTTGCATCTTGGACATTTACTGGCAGAGAATTGCGATGCACGGTCTCATGAACATAAAATAACTTTGAGTCATAAAGTATCGAATTCGGACAAATAATTTGCGGACACCCTGTGTGAATTTGCGGACACCATGTGTGAATATGCTGACATCCTGTGTGAATGCGAAGTACGCGGATGTTTGAAGTGAGTGCATCAGGCTAAATGTTAATGAAGTGTGTTATTCATGAAGGTAGTAACAGGGACATTTTTTACTCAAGTGATAATGTGGGAGATACAGGGATCGAATCCCGATCAGGATACTGACTATCCTGACTTAGCATACTTGTGGTGTCCCTCATTCCCTCCAAGAATGTACCGGGATAGCGCCTCACCAGTACGACTGTTTCCTTCCACTGCATTTGCACCGTACCATTCGCTTATCCTGTCATTTGACATTATTTAGTCCGAGATACGAACATCGTCGCTAAATAAGCCGTACAATACATCGTATTTCCACCTAATTGCCTAGGATCTCGCTTCCGGTTAGGCCTGCATCGTTTAGATCTACAATTACAGGGAATAAAACGCAAAGCATTTGACTATACGGGCCAACAGATTACTTCATGTGTGTTGCACCTTCAGTTGTTTTGGCAGTTAATCTCGCCTCTCTTAATTATCCTGCTTTCTGCTTTTCATTTCGGTTTTCATTGTGTGGGCAAACGCTTCCTTTTGGGTCACTGAATTCTGGATGAAATGAAGTAGCCTCACCGGCTACACACGCTCACCACAAAGGGAAACTCAGAGCGAATCGCTGGCGATTGGGCAGCAGAATGTCAGTGACCCAGAACCAACTACCGCTGTGATAACGGTCGCAACAAACATAGCATTTCCTTGTAGGTACGGACCTTTGCCCCCCCCCCCTCTCTGGTAATCATAGCATACTTCCTGTAACGAAACGTAAGGCTTCGATGGGGAATTCGTACAGAAATTTTATCTGAAGATAATGCTTGGAATACATAGGCCAAGATGTGAGGATAATATTAAAAGTGATATGAAGGTAGTAGATTGGTAGGTTGTAGACTGAATTCGTCTGGCATAGGGTATGGATTAGTTGCCGGCTGTTGCGAACATGGTAATAAACAGTCAGATTCCTTGAAGAGTAATGGATGTGTATCACCGCGTATTGTTAATCTCAGCACGAGGTGGAGATAAGTGGTCAATATTAGGCCCCGGCCGCTTTATTCGAAGGGAAAGAGCTCCACTTACCCACGGACAGTGAGGTTGGGTGGCCCCCAAAATGTCTTATCCGGGCCGGAAATGGAATGATGATGCCCTAACCGTCCGTCCCTAAGCCTAGTTACTACACCGACTGAGCTCTTGCTGCTCCCAGCCTACCCAGTGTCATCAAAACCTTCAGCTGTTCTGTTTTTTGTCTCTTTTTATGACCTGTATTTGGTGGTTTCGTAATGATGGTGTTTCATTTCACGAAAAACAATTAGCCTAGAGCGGAAACTTTCCGCTCTAAGCTGTTTTGATGTCGTCGGATTGGTATTGTATATCGGTCGATATTGTCTGGTAATATAAATATGGTTGAGACCTGCTGAGAAGCCTCTCGTCAATACAGGCCGCAATGTATGCGTTGTATGTTCACGATGGTCACAAATTGCAGTGAAGTGAACTGAACAATATATGTTGAATTAAGAGAGACCAACCTGATGTCACTTGCCTTTTTATTTCATTATTTAATGCTCAACATGTTTCGGATGTTAATACATCTATCCTCAGGAGCTTGCGACTTTGTTGAGTTATTTCATGGGTTGCATTGTTCTGGTTCGATGCGTGTTGGTGTTACGTTGTCGTTCGGCTGGGGTGGTGTGGTAACCGGATACAGGCTGAAGCCTGTATGTATTAACATCCGAAACATGTTGAGCATTAAATAATGAAATAAAAAAGCAAGTGACATCAAGTTGGTCTCTCTTTATTCAACTATCAAGATGATGCACGGTCCAATACACATAAGATGAACAGTGTATGTCGAGTGTTTAGCGTATGCGGTGTATGTTCACGTTGGTCACAAATTACAGTGAAATGAACTGAACAGTGTATGTCGAGTGTTTAGCAAATACCCTCCATGTTTGCCTTTTCCTACTTCCTCTCTCAGAAAGCTGCACATTTTCATGCAATAGTGGAATATGTGCATAATATTATAAACTCGCTGGATTTTCTACATGTGCGAGTTCGCTTGGCATTTACGTGTCTAGCTTATTGCGATGGATAATCAGACGGCTCCTTACTTTAAAATCAGTCGTTTTTCAGACTGTTACAAAAATTCTTTGTTTTTTTTGGGGGGGGGGACTCCAATGTCCATCGCTATCTCACTAACTAACTACGTGCAGCAGAGTCCTTCCTGAGAAGCTAACAGGTCCTTAGCTAGTCAAGAAATTCCCCGCATTTTGAGGAACCAGAATGTTCATTGCCGTATTCACAAGCGCCTGCCACCAGTCCCTATCCTGAGCCAGAGTAGTCCATTCCGCGCCGTTCCAACTGATCTCTTGAAGACCTTCTGATATTATCTTCCCATCTACTCCCATGCCTTCCCAGTTGTCTCTTTCCCTCAGGTTTTCCCACCCAGACATCGCATGCACCTTTCCTCTCCCTTCTATACGCCATCTCCTTGATTTCATCATCAAGATGATATTTATTGAGCAGCATAAATCATAAAGCTCTTCGTTGTGCACTCACCTCCATTCCCCAGTAACCGCATCCCTTTAGTCCAGTCCACATTTCTCTAATATCCGTTTTAGTAACATCTTTCAACCTACGAGCTCCTTCAAGCAGTTCCTTTCCAATTACAGAATGTCCCCATATCACTCAGGGGAATTCAGAAGGAAGCGTGTGAACTGTTTCCAGATATTGGCCATGATTTATCTACGGATTTTTGTGAAAATTAGTGACAACTTCAAGTCATGACGTAAAGATCTCCCAGAGATTTGGACCGGTGACCTTCTGAACACAATGAAGCTGCATTACTTCACTTCTTTGCTCAACGTTAGAACTAGATGATTCTGAAAATCGAGTATGTTCTATATTTACTTAGTATCTTCAATATGTATGGTGAGTACGTGCGGTAGGACACCCCCAACACACGCTTATGACGTAGACCTAACGGAGCAAGGCGGGATATTCTTATCAGTTTATCTACCATCAGCGCTACACCGTCTGGGAACTGACATCATTGTTAAATGAACTACGAAAGGGGGGTGGGGGGCGACTAATCTCGACTAATCGGTTAAATGTCGCAGAAGGGGCTGGAAATATCGTAAGGAATTGCACGGAAACAAGTAGGCAGTGACGCAAAACGTAAACCGACTTACCGTGATGTGGCAGGAATTCTAACTCTTGCTTAGTATTTCCACTGTCAAACGCAATACTTTAATGAATTCTTAAAAAGCTGAACTTCGTCGGGTAAGGTCCAGTTCTGTGCCTTTATATTGACGATAATGGACCTTCGTGTACGTAATGATGACAAAGAGAATGCTGTCTTTGCCTCAGATTTATTACAGCTTCGTCTACCAAACAATCTGGCCGAAGTAATGTCTGGAACACAGTGTTTGTTTTATCGTGCATATCTGCACCTCTCGTCTCCTTCCCACATTTCAATCACACAGATGGGTTCCCCGTACCCGCGCGTACAGGCGTAATGACAGTGCAGGTTGTACGCCCATCGTTAGGCAGTTCGCGCCGTCACCTCCCTTTCGATGGCAGAGATGGATGTCCTGTTTGTTAAGAGCTGGCGCAATCGCAGGCATTCAGCCACGTCGTCGTAGCCACATCCCTAGCGAGACATCAGTGCCACTTGGTCCTTAAGTAGCTTATAAAGCATATCTATCAAATGGATGTGTTCAGCAGCAATTAATGTTCCTTTCCCTTAGCATCTGTATTTTATGAAGTGGAACAGGACTTGTGAAGAAGCAGTACGGTGCTCACGGTAATGTCACTGTTTCGCTGTTTTATTGAGGGATTTTTGGCGAACAAATATGCATAAGGATGTTGGAGAGCTGGGTGCTGAGGGATGTAGTGGGATATGAGAAGTGACGGGGGGATGGGAAAATCATTGCTGAATAGATTCGTGACCTGTACTGTTGTACAGAATATTGTTAGGGCTATCAAACGGAGGAGGATCGTATGGGTGGAGCATGTAGCAAGTGTGAAAGCGCTAAGACGAATTTCGCAACTAAAGGAACTTAAGTTCAGATTCGTGGATAATATTAAAATTGGTCTATTTAACTATACTAATTAGTACTAAAGATTGTATTGATCTGACTCAGGATAGGTGTCAGTGGTTGTCTGTTGAGAAAGGTAACGAATCTTCGATTGCCATAAAACATGGGGTGTTTGTGCCTAGGGTAGCGACTCTCAGAATTTCATAAAGAACTCTGTCATCAGAGTAAGTCATGCTCAGGTATTTTCACCCGAACATTGTTTTTTCTTCTTTTTCTTCCCCTTCTTTCTGTTCTTCTTCCTCTTCCTCTACTACTACTACTACTACTGCTGCTGCTGCTGCTCCTACTACGACTACCACTACCACCACCTTCACCATTACTACTACTACTACTACTACTCTACTACTACTACTGCTACTACTACTAAAGCGCTACAACCTATGTAAGGTTCTGGCTTGCTCAACCACTTTCTTCCAACTATCTCTATTCTGTGCTACTTTCTTCCAATTGCGTATGTTTATGCTCTTTATATCTTCCAAAACGTTATCTTCCCAACGTGTTTTAGGTCTTCCAATTGGTCTTTTAGACACGAGTTTCCATCCCTTAATCTTCTGCACAGTATTATCCTCAGCCATGCCTTCAACATGGCCTAACCGGTTTAATCTTTGTTTTTTAATAAACCCAATTATATTTTTCCTTTCAATATATCATTCATTTCTTGATCAGTTTTAATTCTCCAATAGCCATCATTTGTTCCTGTAGGACCAGATATTTTCCTCATGATCTTTCTTTCGAAAGTCCAGTTTATTTGTCATATTTTCCTTAAATACACGATTCGGAGGCGTAAGTTACTGTTGGGCGAATTGACGTGTTATAAAGTTATAGTGTGACGTTTCGGGATATTAATTTTGATGAAAATAGCGAACATTGTTTCAGAAATTGTACGTAAATTTGTGTTTCTCCTCAAAAGAAGATAAGTACGCGTTGTTTACACGGGGTATGGTTGCTTTCGTTATCAGTATCAGTATCACTACAGATACGAGTATTAGCTAGGATCATGAGACGTAACGACGCTCAAATCAAAAAGTTAGTGCTATCGTGTTTTTATATTTCATTCAAGAGAAGCAATGTGCGTATAACGTAGCATTGGGGCGCGTTCGCGTAACCATTGTTCCAGTGGAAAAGCAATAAGCATTATGTAGTCTGAGTGTGCATTTATAGCCTTAGGCATCCCGCGTGCGCCATGTTGTCATCTGTGGCCTGCCCGGCGCCACAGTATTTTTCCACGTTATCTCATAAACGGTACGATTTTCGGAAAAAAAAAGTCATTGAACATAAAATGTGTGTTTTGATTTCCTCTACAACGTCTGTCTGAAACATTTTTCGTTGTAAGAAGAATTTAGCGAGATGTGATCGAAAACGTATATTGGTCGTCATGTAAAGTACCCGTTATTCTTGTCCGACTGAAATGAAACTTGTATTTTCTCGACAAATTTTCGAAAAATACTCAAATATCAAGTTTCATGAAAATCCGTCCAGTGGGAGCCAAGTTGTTCCGTGCGGACAGACGGAGAGACATGACGAAGCTGTTAGTCGCTTTTTGCAATTTTGCGAACGCGCATAAAAAGATTGGGAAAGATGTTCGAAACACATTTAAAACTACAGCAGTGTTCGCACAGCGCTCAAACAGCCGTGGCTGTCGTGTGTGATGGCCAGCAGGCGGAGTAAATTCCGTAATAATATAGTGTGTGTTGGCCAGCAGACGGAGTAAATTCCGTAATAATATACGTGTGTGTTGGCCAGCAGGCGGAGTAAATTCCGTAATAGTATACGTATGTGTTGGCCAGCAGGCGGAGTCAATTCCGTAATAATATACGTGTGTGATGGCCAGCAGGCGGAGTCAATTCCGTAATAATATACGTGTGTGTTGGCCAGCAGACGGAGTAAATTCCGTAATAATCACGTGCGTGTTGGCCAGCAGACGGAGTAAATTCCGTAATAATATAAGTGTGTGTTGGCCAGCAGACGGAGTAAATTCCGTAATAATATACGTGTGTGTTGGCCAGCAGGCGGAGTAAATTCCGTAAT
>Ga0123354_10003447_pt1 | contig 21835 bp, 23 predicted proteins | sample TergutLab28metaG_2_FD_97872 | JGI IMG/M metagenome (GOLD analysis project Ga0123354, IMG submission 97872) | Labiotermes labralis P4 segment gut microbial communities from Petit-Saut dam, French Guiana - Lab288 P4 | ecosystem: Host-associated > Arthropoda: Insects > Digestive system > Gut ... | reverse complement strand
TTTAGTCCTGTGCTGCAGTTTAGTGCCTTTTGTATTTTAATTCCCACATTTGAAGTTAAAAGCCAGTATTTCTGGTTTTTAATGCTGGCATTAAGATTGTGGTAGTGTGTTTTAGCAATTGTCAACCATACGTGCCTGTAAGATTTCATGACCAGTTCGTCACGTGGTACCAAAATAGCTGTACGATGTAGTTCACTGGATTTTAGGGGTGGGGGGGCGCTATCGTTTGGTATGTGTGGGATTTTGTGGGGCTGTAAATATTGAGCATGATGAAGATCTTGAGTTGTGGCTGTAATTGGAATACCATGTAATAGCGATTTTGGTACCAGTAACAAAATCGGAACTAATTGAGGCGGGCGTGTGACACTTGTGCCGTCTAGATAGCAAAAATGTGCGTGAATTGAGGGTGCCACCGCGAAGTAGCTGAGAACTGCGCATTTCTTGGTTATTGCGTAGCGAGTAGAGGTAATTTTACCACTACCAGAAGAGCGCAGTTCTCAGCTGCTTCGCCGTGGCACCCTCAAATCACGCAAATTTTTGCTAGCTAGACGGCACAAGTATCACACGGCTACACTCTTGGTGTACGACCCACATTTCAAAATTCTTGCTTCTAAATACTACGCGCGTGGCAATAAAAATTTTCCCGCCAAAAAACTTAATATATATAATTTTAAAAAGCTATTTTTTTTCCCCTCGAACTTCCTTCGGTACTGTAGTAGTAGCTACCAGATGTCCTTTCTCCTCTAACTTCCCGTCGGTACTTCAGTAGTGGCTACCAGGTGTCTCTACTGCTGTCTGCTGATCCTGGAACCCGGTGGACTCGAACTGCCGAACCTTGGGTTGGGCCGTCTTATCCACTAGATCTTGTTGAGAGAATAATTTTAATTTTGGAACTTCGTTATGAATTATGAGGTCAATGAAGTTTTAACAGAAAATTTTTCTTAAATCCAAGTCTCGAACTGCTGAACCTTGGTTTGCTGGTCTGTCGTCTTATCCACTAGACCACGAAGTTCTTGTTGACGGAATAATTTTGGAACTTCCTGATGAAGTGTGAAGTCGAGGAATCCTAACAGAAAATATACGAATTATGAAGTCGGGGAATCTTAACAGAAAATATTCTAAGTCCAAATCCTTGACCTTGAATTGAGAGGCCAAGTATATATATTTAACAGATAAGTTTCTTTAGACAGGCCTTCTGTTGGCCACGACGCTCGCTCAAGTAATAATAATTTCAGAACACCTTGATAAAATGTCTATAAAGTGAAATGTCCTGTTGCTTCTGTCTTAAGTACCCGCACTGACGAAATTGCATCGCTCCATCAGAACTACCAGTGCCGTGGTAGTGTTGAACTCGAAAGCAGCAGTACTGTAGACAGTTTTCAAATTGTATGTTTAGTCTCCCTACTTTACCAGTACATTGCTGTAGCACTGTATTTACAGATGTGACGTCGTTGACCTCATCTCCTACCCTTGTAACATTGCTAGCAAAGCGGACATACATCTTGGAATATTGCTGCGTGCAGTGTTACGAGACGGGCGTTGCTCAATGGCGCTGGCAATTCTGACGGAACGTGATTTTGTCGGTGCAGGTGTTGGTCAAGGCTGTGGGTGTGAAACTGCTCAAGGTGTTAAGCACTGAGTTTACGGTCTTTTAGTGTGACGCCGTATAGTTCGGCAGACACGGCATAAGATCCCAACAGACCGTAAATGGAAGAGGACAAGGTAAGGGGCTGTGGTAATTTCTATTGACTCCTCTGCTGGGGTTACAAGTGTAAAGCAACACTAAATAATGATCTCGCTTACAGAACAGCGCTCTGCAGTGTCACCTGGAACAGATCTGTCATCGCTCTGACGGTCAGCCGCTGACTCTTCTTGATGTACTTACCGTGGAAATATAAGATATACTTCCGGTGGTGCAGACTGTCATGCACCTGATATATCCCATTATTTTCAGTTCTACCCTTTCCACCACTTCCTTTCTCTGAAATGTCGCCTTCTTAACCTGCATTAACATGGAGTTCCACCGTAAACCCCAATGATATGTGTTAAGTTTCAGCTGCATCTCCAGTAGATGTTGTCTGCAGCGTGCCTCAGTACTTAAGCAGGAATTATTTTTCAGGCAATTAACTGGCTTTTATTTTTTTATATCCCGGAAGAAAAGGGTCCCCTCTTGGTAGTGTGATAAAACACACGTACACAACTCAGAATACGAAGTTTCAGCGCCTTTTACGCACATCAGACAATTATTAACTAACTCTTGCGGCATTATAGCCCGACAGTGTATTATTTACTACAGGAAAAGAACTGGCTTTGCTGGAAGTGTGTAATCAACTATGAAGTGGGATCCGTGATCTTACTACCAATGTCCTGCTGGGCCCGTAGGTTGTCCCGAAACGTCGGTAGCTAACTAGCAATACATGCTACGTAACATCCCATAAGACTGAAGATCTCACTGTAAGAATAGCACACAAAATTTCGGTCCATAAATGTCAGTAAAAAAAGGAACCCGCCGGTAAGTTACGCATAGAACGGACAATATTTTTTAAAATTAACAAATGCACAATTCTATAATCTACGTATTCTTTCAATTCGCTCCTACATGTAATAGAATGTATAAACTGTAGCATTGTGCACTTATTGGTGTTAACCAGAGTTTTAATATATCATAATGCACGGAATGAATTATCTTCACAGATCCGTAAAAGACGCGTCATACAAATTAACTCGGCCCGGCACAGTCTTCTATTGTGAGACGTTGCGTTCTTACACAGGTGTTGATGAAGATTACGCCCCGTTGACTGGTGAAGGGTTACGGTGGAACGTAGTGGACTGTTGGCCCTGAAGATGAAGGTAAATTGACCAGTCGAGAGGGCGAAACGTCCCGCACGACTTGAATCTTCAACACCGCTGTGAGAATGTCACAACCACCAACTGTTGTCCCGAAACGTCGGCAGTAGTAAGCAGGCTCTTATAGACGGTCCAGGGGCAATTCCCCCGGGCCCAAAAATAAAAAATGGGGGTTGCAGTTTCCCCATGAATTTCGAAAAAGCAGGTAGTGGGCCCCAAAACTCAAAAATGGACAAAAGCCCCCGGGTCCAAATAAAAAAATGTCAAGAGAAGTGTAGAGCAAGAAGGTCCTAAGTACGGCCCATGGTTCACGTCAGATGTTGAGTGAAAGAAGGTCCTAGGTACCGCCCTGGCACAGCTCTTTCTTTAGCTTCGGCATTCGACTTCTAGTCCGAGGTACATCATCAGGGTGGTAGCCGCCGTCCACCCTGGTATTGTGGTCCCTCCGTTGCCACCCCTACGCCGAGCCTAGCCCCCTCCCAGGGCCTAGTGCAAGAAGGTCCTAAATGCGGTTCTGGCACTCGTTCTTTAGCATAATATTAAAAAGAATCGGCTTTTTGTAACCGAGGTACTTTATCAGGTTGGCAGCCGCCGTCCAGCTTCGTCCCGCAGGGGTCAGTGCAGGAAGGTCCTAAGTGCGGTCCAGGCATTACTCTTTCTTTAGCATAATATTAAAAAGGATCGGCGTCGACTTTTTTAATCAGGGTGTGGCAGCCGCCGCCCAGCTTGGTCCCCCAGTGCAAGAAGGGCGTAAGTGCTGTCCGGCACAACTCGTTCTTTAGCATAATATTAAAAAGGATCGGTTTTATTTTGTAACCGAGGTAACAGGCAGGCAGTCGCCGTCCAGCTTGGTCCCCCCTAATGCAGGAAGGTCCTAAGTACTGTCCAGGCACTACTCTTTCCTTAGCATATTATTAAAAAGAATCGGCAATCGCCGTTTGTCCGAAGGTACTGTATCAGTGTGGCAGGCGCCGTCCAGCTTAGTCCCCCCTAGTGCAGGAAGGTCCTAAGTACTGTCCAGGCACTACTCTTTCTTTAGCATCGGCGTTCGACATTTTAAAAATCAGGGTGTGGCAGCCGCTGTGCCGCTTGGTCCCTCCATAGCTCTGAATGTAGTGCAGGAAGGTGCTAAGTACGTTCCAGGCACTACTTTTTCTTGAGATTTGGTATTGCGGTGGCCCCACCCCTACGCCCAAGCCCGCCCGCCGGACAGATTGGTAGCACGTGATCTGCCACCGGACAGATTGGGGTGGCACAAAGTTTGGAAGTAAAACTTACAATATGGCGGGCGTGCCACGGTGACCATGACATATGTTAGTGATGCATGGACGTTTTTCCTTTGAAGCAGTATAGGAAAAAGGATACAGGGTGCGAGCAAAACAGGCGTAAGGGTAATGTACATATTTATTAACGAATCGAGGGTCGCGATTGCGAGTCCAGAAGAAAAATAAAAAAAAACACATCAATTGTCCTTTAATGTACCAATTAGTATATAAAGCAGTATAAATAGTATATTGCAAACGGAAGAGGAGGAGTGGCAACGGTACGACGCCGTGTGTCCTCTTCAGCTCCCTGTCTGGGATGATGAGAACTGCGAACTATCGGCGTCGTACGTCATATGCCAGTACCTGAGAAGATCGACTACGTTCAACACTGCTAGCTGCGGGTAAGACATCCCTATTAATGGAATAGTTCCTAATGTGTTACCTAACGTTATATAACGTTCTTTGACCGTTTCGACGCGTGTGCTGGGGATGTTCGTGTCCGCTGCAAGAAAGATTCAACGAAGGTCCTTGAGGATGTCACTTTCTGGAAGGCACATAGCCACCATTTTGTGCGCTGTCGTGGGATCATTCATGGCCGTTTCTAAATGATGCAACCAAGTGGATAACTGGATCCCATTGCGTTAGCAGCCGTAGGATCTGTTTCCACGATGGGAACATTGTCTCCTCCTCCACGTCCGACTCAGGAGAAGAGTGGGGGAAGTCTGGTTTTGCCCCGTTGCTGGTGACGGGGGCGATGCCAGGAAGAGGCGAACTTCGTCGCCTACCTCCTCCCTCCATATTTCCCGCCCACGTTTACCAAACAGCGTCTGAAACAAAGAACATGACGTCAGCATCGGCTAGTACATAAATAGGAGATCGCTTGTACGTGAGAGCACCAGTTGGGGACCAGAACCGAAAGTAATAATCTGACTACTGAAGGAAAGGAGGTCGCTTGTACGTGACAGCAGGGCTCGGGAATTGTGATAGAAGAGGTTTTGGGTGTGTCGATCCTGCATAGGTGTGTATCTTTTGTAGAGAGAAATCATAGATCGCAGATTCGAGATAGTGGACGCGAATACGAGACAGTACAGACGGTACAATGATGTAGGAAGACAGCTTACTGTGCGTCTAATACCCCCTTCGGATAATACGAATCCAGTAGCACATTTCCTAGCCAGTGTGAACGATCTCTTTGAACACGCGTTACGCGATGTAGACGATAGCGATATAGTGGGAATAAGAATACAGAATCAAGTAAACCAAAATTACAAACCGATCGGAATCTTTTCAGACACAAAGATCAGTTATCTGGGGACGTGATATGGAGCGTTTTGAAAGTCTTTCAGTCGAATTCTAGATTCAATGCCTTGGACACGTTAGTCGTAACCGTGCATTCGGTCAAGATGACCGTCGGTTTTGGTAAAAATGTACTTAAGAGCAGGGGCAGACCGCTATCCGTAATGGCGCACCTCAAGAGAAGTATAGTGGAGGTGAAAGCATTAGAGAACTGCTTAGCACATGCCTTGGTAATAACGATTGAAAACGTAGATAAAGACCCCAATTATAATTCGTATCGAAGAGGTTATAGGATACGTCATGTGGTCCAAAAGCTACTCGAGACTACAGGTATAGATCTGTCCAACGGGGCGGGGATTAGTGAATTAGTCCGTTTCCAGGAACACTTTCGGGAGTATAAGATAGTTGTCTACCGCAGTCTGAACTGCGATAACATCATTTTCGAAGGGCAGGTAGACTCCACTAAAAGACTTAATATTCTGTATGATGATGTCGAACGACATTACGTGATTGCCAACCTTACAGGGGCCGTGGCTAGAAAGTACGTGTGTAAAGGGTGGAACAAAGTATGTACAAGTAACGTCACGCACGCCTGCGACGAGACCTGTAGCGATTGCATGGCCAGCCCTCCGTGCGCATTCTCAGTTGTTCGAATCCCCTGTGCGGAATGCAATAGATATTTTCGAACCCACACGTGTTTCGCTAACCAGAAACAACACTAAACAGAAATGTTCCGTGTACGAACGAAAACGATGTTGCGCGACGTGTGGATGGCTCATGACGCGCGGAAATCACGAGTGTAACAAGCTCTTCTGCGATTACTGTAAGGAGAACAAAGAAATAGGTAACCTGTGCTATATGAGACCGCTGAAGGACGCGTTCCCCCGCAAGTGATAAGGTACTATACGTATTCTACGATTTTGAGACCACCCAAAACACCGAGTACACGGACGAGGCTAAGGTACACGTACCTAATCTCGTCTGCGTGCAGTTCTGTTCGAGTTGCGAGGAGGCGGACGGAGTCTGCGTGCGATGCGATAAGAGGAAGCACTCGTTCTGGCAAGATCCTGTGGGGGACCTGCTTTCATATCTAACCGAACCACGCACCTGGGCCAATAAGATCGTAGCTATAGCGCACAACGCCAAGGCGTTTGACCTGTATTTTATCCTGAATAGGGCGATCCAGCTAAAATGCAAACCCGAAATTATTATGAACGGGCTTACGATCATATGTATGAATCTGGAGCATTTAGTGTTCCTGGATAGCGTGTCCTTCCTCCCGTGCCCTCTGCCTAAGCTGCCCGAGGCCTACGGTCTGAGAGCCTCCAAATCGTGGTAACCTCACTACTTCAATACGGATGAAAACCTAGACTACGTAGGTCCCTTCCACGAACTCTCGTATTACGGCGTGAATGAGATGGGCGAGGAGAAGGGCGAGTTTCTCGCGTCGTACGACTGCCAGAAATCAGCTTTTCGATAACAGGCGCGTGCTTTAAAAATATTCTCAAGATGACGTCACGCTCCTAAGACAAGCGTGCCGTGTTTTCAGACGCGAGTTCATGCACATAGGAAACATAGACGTATTTCTCGAGTCGATAACGATCGCGTCGGCTTCCAATAAGGTATTGCGTAAACGATTCCCTCACCCCGACACTATAGGGCCCATAACGACCGGGGGTACACATGCAATAACTAAGCAAGAAGGCATTGATGTGGCTGTTGCATACGGAAGAGACGGACGGTGTGAAGTTAATGCACGGTTGTAACAGTTGCGAGTACAGGCTGCCCGAACTGCCCCGCTTTAGTGTAGATGGTTATTGCCCCGGGACACGCACAGTCTACGAGTTCTTTGGTTTTTACTTTTACGGCCATACGTTCCACCCGTTCCGTGACGTCACCACCCTGAGAGGCGATACGCTAGCGGATCGTTATGAACAATGTCGCGTCTCGAGCAGATAAACTGGTCAAGGTCCAATGGCAATGTGAGTTTGACGATGCAAGGGGGCCCGAAATGCTCGCGCATCGCATAATGCAACATAGTCCGTTGAATACCCGTGATGTCCTGTACGGGGGTCGAACCGAGGCCATGCGTCTACACTATAAGGCACGGGAGAATGAGACCATTTAGTATGTCGACGTCATGAGCATTCACCCGCACATATGCAAGTATTTCAAGTTCCCCCTGGGTCATCCGGTCATTCACGTAGGATATGCGTGTAAGGATAAAGAAGCGTGCATGCGTAGGGACGGCCTGATCAAATGTTCGATCGTTCCATCAGAGAGATTGTAGAACTCCGTCCTCCGTTTCAGATGGAATAATAAACTCATGTTTTGCCTGTGTAGAACGTGCGTCCTCACCTCATCCAGTTGAGAATGTGTGCATACCCGAGATGAGGATCGTGCCCTCACCGGTACGTGGGTAATGGACGAGGTTAGGTTGGCCGTTGAATAGGAGTACCGGATACTCGAGATATACGAGGTCTACGAGTATCAGGTCACACAATACAACCCCGAAACAGGCGAGGGCGGACTTTTCGTGGACTATATAAACATGTTTTTCAAACTGAAAGCTGAGGCTAGCGGTTATCCTGGCTGGGTCCAGTCACGAAGACGAGGATCGATATGTGGAATCCTTTTGGCAGAGCGAAGGGATACGGCTAGAGAAGGGAGCGATCAGGTATAACGCTGTCAAAGGGGATCTGGCCAAACTCTGTCTCAACTCCATGTGGGGGAAATTGACGGAGCGAAACGATCGGACAATGACCAAAATGATCACGGAACTGAAAAAAACTGTATGGATTCCTAGCCACGCCCGGAGTCGAGGTGATAAACCTCGCGTTTGCTAGCGATGACGTAGTCTGGATCTCGTGGAAGTATGGTGCAGAGGAAGACGTACCTGGTCTGCGTCATAGAACGAGGTAATAGGAGTTTACGTCACCGCGGGGGCAAGAATACATCTTTATCGCTATTTCGACCGGCTGCGAGAAAACGCCATGTATTGTGACACGGACTCTGTCATATACATTCAGCCGAGTGGTGAACCCCAACTGATTGAAACGGGGGACAAATTCGGGGACATGACCGACTTGCGCCCCTCAGAAACCATTTCGGAATTTGTGAGTGGTGGGCCAAGAACTACGCGTACAGAGTGTTGACCGGGGACGATCGAGAAAAGACTGTGTAACGTGAGGGGCATAACCTTGAATTACGCGTCGAAAATGGTTAATTTCGAAGTAACCAGGGACACGATTTTGAGAGGGAACAAGGGGATGAACCCCCCGTGGTGAACCTGCGCACCGACAAGAAAATTAAACGCAAGAGGAAGGGAGGCGGAATAGTATCTATACTCACCGAAGCCGATGATAAATACTGAATTTCATTTTTCATAAGGCGGCGATTAGGTGATAAACGCCCGTCCCGTTTGGTTATAAATAGGGGGAGGGTGAAGGGAGGGTCCTGTCATAACCCTAACCATCCATGAGTGATGATATTAACTTCAAGCATCCGTTGTCGTGTATAGTGAGCGGACCTAACGGCTCGGGCAATGCGTCGTTCTGCTTAGGTCTGCTACAGATCCTCGCGGTCCTCTGCACGAAACGCGAATTCGGCGGCGGTATAATCTGGTGTTACAGTGAGAAGACAGCCGTTCGGTCGCGTCAGCAGTTGCCCTCAAACACCACATATAATGAGAGCGCACCGGAGAATTTCGGTGGTCCTAGCGGCAAACCGTGCCTCGTGATCATATACGATCTGTTAAACAACGTCTATTCTAAGCAAGTGTGTGACTTGTTTACGAGAGGCAGCCATCACAGAAATATCAGCTACTGCCCATTATCTGGTGGCGTTGAAAAAGTCACAAATAAGAAGCAGTTCGCGTACTTCGTCTAACAGGTGTATCCCGAAGATAGTATTGGGTTGTTTAACGCCTACCTGGATGCGACACAACGACCCCACGACTACCTCATCTTGGATCTGACACAAGATACGGATGACGGTCTGAGGTTTCGAACCAACATTCCCGACAGAATATCCTCCGGTCGTCTACTCCGAACTAGGCGATGAAGCGTGTGAAATCGAATTACCACGCCCTTCACATGCTGAAGACAGCCGAACCGAAATTACGTAAAGCCCTAATAACGAACTGTAACAAGGAACTCGTCAACTGTATAAGCTAGTCTGTGTTAAATGTCCTGAACGGTAATATAAAATTATCAGGTTTTAAAACAAGCAAGCTACAAAAACAAGCCAGCGTTTCGCAAGGTCGCCGATAGGCATGTGTCCCTATCGGGCAAGAAGCGACTCATAGTACAGCGCGGGGGATTTCTACTGCCCCTACTGAGCGCCATTCTGCCAACGATCGCCAGCTTAATCTTCAGGCCTCTATAAAAATGTTAAGATGTATCTCGTCTCAACCGATCATTACCATAGGAAAAAAATGAAGCCCCGCGAGCGGAAGAAACGTAGTAGACGTAAAAACACCATCCGTATGAATAGTGGGTTAAGATGCGTCATAAGATTCGCGAGGCCGATATCAGACGGAAGACACGGACAAAGGCTATATCTGATTTTCTAAGACGAGTAATGCCTAACAGGGTGCCGCTCACCCCTGAGCCACAGCTTGGAAAACAGTTGATAGTCCCTAAAGTCGAGGCAAAAACGCCTCTACAGAAAAAGACGCGGCCCCCTCACCAATTCCTTCGACATCGAAAGAGATAGTATATGAGACCCCTAAACAAGGATATGGTGATGACGATGACGTCACATAGGAGGAGGGGCACAGACGAAAGAAGAACAAAATGTCGGAACCGTAGCTAGTCCTCCGAGGAGCAGACGTTTTCTCGATACACAATACGGTATCCGTAAAGATGGCGACGAATTGATGATTGGTGATTCCCCGGTGTTTATAGATCACGATGACAATATCACAATAAAGGGAACTATGTTTAGAGGGATGAAGGGGCTGTGGGAACTCCTGACGCGTAAAACCGTGAATATGCAACTTATCGGCAAGGAGGACTTAAAGAAAAAAATATATTGATATTGACTAACGCTCATTTAAATAGATATCAGCAGGGCGATAACATTAATATAACGAGAGGAAAGACATTTCGCGATGTCATTGCGCCCCTCTTCGCGAAGCCGAAGGGCCGGGGTGTCGAATCAGCGTTAGCCGTAAGTGGGTAAAGTATTAATGACAAGTACTATTAAATTATATTATGACCCCGCCAGACCGTCGGCCTTCTCGACCCTGCAAAAGCTTCGGTCGGCAACGGCGGCGAAGAAGAAAGGTAAACCGACGCCGAAAAAGTCTGTTGACGCCATCAGAGCCTGGTTAGAGAAGCACGATGCCTATACGCTTCATAGACCGGTGATGAAGCGTTTCGCGCGTAATCCCTATACAGTGACTAACGTGTGGGAATGCGATCTGCTGGATGTACAATCCTACGCAAAATATAACGAAAATTATAGACACATTCTATCAGTTATAGATGTATTCTCGAAATTTCTACACATGATCCCCATAGAGACCAAGAGCGGGCCTTCCGTCGCCTCGGCGTTTCGGTCCATATTCGATTACTCTAAATATTCGAAACGACGTCCAATATGGGTAAGCACTGATAAGGGCAAGGAATTTCTAAATAAACATTTTCAGGACATGTTACTGGACGAGGTCGGCATTCAGTTTCGGGTGTGGGAACCCCGGCTTGAAATGTGCTTTCGTGGAACGCGTGCATCGCACGATTCGCGATAGACTCTACAAATATTTCACATAAAAATACGTACAGATATATCGATATCCTGCCTAAATTTGTCAAAGCCTACAATGACACGGTTCACTCGACGACTGGCATGGCGCCGTCGCGAGTGACCGATTCGGACGTGTTAGCGATATGGAAGAGAACGGAGGCTCGGAGATTGGGACACGTTCATGTCGCGAAAGCAGCAGAGACGTTTCGGGTAGGGCAGCACGTGCGCATCAGTAAGGAGAAGATGCGGTTCGCCAAGGCTGCCAAACAGAATTACAGCACCTTGATTTTCAGGGTCGCGAAACTAATCGAGAAGCTGCCTAGAGTCGTCTACGAGCTCGAGGATTTAAACGGCACGCCCATTGACAACCAGTTTTATCGCGAGCAACTGACCCCCGTACGAGTAACTGACCGGACCGCCTATAAAATAGATAAAATACTGGACAAAAGAGTCAGACGAGGCATTCGCGAATATCTCGTCCGCTGGCTAGGTTACAGTCAGGACTTCGACTCTTCGGTGCCTGCAGCTAGCGTGAAGAATATCTGAAAGTATGGCGACGCAGAGCCACTTTTACGTCACTCTGTTCAGCAACGCCTCGCGCGACATCTACGAATAGAATACGCACGCCGATTTCACGGTGAAATTGGCGCAACGCGTGGACCTGGGTTCAACCTCCAATTGGGAAGAATGGGTCCATGAAATTTCGTATTCCTCCTCGCCGTCCCTAGACGACAGCCCTGCCCTAATCTACTGTAACTTGATATCGCCACAATTTATGCGCGATAGTACCGTCCGTTCGTCTTCCCATCATCATCATGTCGGCACGAGTTTCCTGACGAACGAGGGGCTGCACATCCCCTTCGAGGACAGCACGTCGCCCACGAAAGTGGTGCTTCATTTTCGTAAGAATTACAAGTGGTAATGTATAAAACGGGGCGTCGCCATCTTGAATAAGACATTTACAGCGATGCATCCGTTAGAAGTGTACTACCTGAATCAGGCTGGACGTTGACTTACCACCCCGGAGATCGGTCCTGTCTACTCCGCCCCGCTCTACCTTCAACGAGGACACGGGATCGGCAATTTCTTCCGCTGGGTCCGCCCACTCCTGTCGAGCGTGGCCAAAGCAGTGGTCCGCGAGACGCGTAACGGTGGCAAGATCCTTATCGATATCGCTGAGCGCAAGACTACCGATGCAACGATCGCCGGCGATAGTGTCTAAATACGTTACTGAATCCGCCCAAAATTTAATTAGCAAAATGCGAGGTCGTGGCCGCAAACGCGCCAGGTTGGCGGCGAGTGGTAAGAAGAGGGGCCCCAAGTCTTAAAAATCAAGCGTGCCAGAAAAATAATAAATAGGGGCATTTTTCCTAGTTTTACTTCAGTCACTCTTCAGCAGGCGACATCATGTCTGCCGCCGCGGATATAGCGTCCGTTAGTAGCGAGTTTGACATCTTTGGGCACCGGCCCAGACATACATCTGTACTCGGGACAATAGAGACAGCGTAAAACCAATCGCCCCCGTCGATTAAAATGATCTGGAGTTTTGATACCTGCCGATAACGATACGTACATCGATCTAGATATCAAACTCTGTCAGGGGTAAATTGATATCGGCCTCGATAAAGGTTGTCCAATTTACGGACCACACGGGCGTGACGAATAATTTCCTCCACTCCATATTCAGTCAATGTAACGTCACTCTCAATGGCGTCACCATCACTCAGGCGAGTGAGCATCATCATTACCGCTCCTACCTCGAGACTCTCATGATCTATGGCACAGATGCGGCAGCAACGCATCTCTCAAACGCCTACTTGTCTCTTGACACGGGCTACATGCAACCTACGGTCCCCTCGGCCGAAACTCAGACCGCCCTGACTAACCGGGAATTCATCACTCGATAGAACAGACTTAGCGCGAGTAGGGAAGTTCAGTTTTTGGTCGATTACATAGTGACGTATGTAACGTGCCCCTATACTTGCTGCCGGGTGTCACGTTACATATCAGGTTGACGAAGATCCGACCGAGCTTCTATCTGATGAACAATTGTGTCTATTCGAAAACCGTTTTCAAATTTTTGGACGCCCAATTACTAGTCAGAAGCGTCCGGCCGAACCCGAACCCCGGAATATTGCTGGCTCACAATTTGACACTGAATAAGGGGAGTCTCGCGCGGTATAACCTGACGAGAGTCGAACTCAAGACATTCACATTCTCGGCCGGATCAAATACATTGTCTATAGACAACGCCGTCCTGGGTTCCATCCCGAAACGTCTCTTGTTCACCATGGTTAAAAATACAGATTTTATAGGTTCGTTGGACAGCAACCCGTACAAATTTCAGCATTGAGACATCAGCGATTTTTCGTTGTTTGTGAACGGTAAACAGTTCCCTAACGATTGCGTAACTCTGGGCATGGATGATGAAAAGACGTCCGTCATGGGCTACAGGACGCTTTTCGAGGCGTCCGGCATATATCACTCGAACACGGGACTGCAGATAACACACGATGTATATAAACGGCTATTTCATGTTACTCTTTGACCTCACACCTGACAGGAGCGCGTCGGAGTGTCACGTCCCACCCCGAGAACGGCAATATCAGAATTGAATTCAAATTTAATAAGCCATTGCCCGAGGCGATCACGTGCCTGCTGTACCTAGAATTGGACAATTCAGTCCTCATATATTTTGCGCCACCGTCACGACCGATTTCTAAATAAAAATGGACACTGTGCAGATACTGTGTACACTGCGTGACGTCAGCTCATTCCTCGACGTTTTCCCCTCCGAATTCCTACCACAATCGATCGCGCAAACCTCCATTGTCATCATGAATGCCGATCCCCACAGAGAGAGGTTCACACTGGCTAGCCGTGCACTTCAGACCCAAATCATCGAGTACCTACGAATTTGATTCGTGTGCAATCGTACCGCTCGTACTCTACATCTAGGCATTCATTAAAAGCAGCTGCACCACCTGGGACTATAACAGGCGACAGCTGCAGGCCTGACGAATGAAGTCTGCGGCAAGTACTGCTGTCTATTCGCCCCCTACATGGATCGGGGCTACACACCGAAACAAATCATCTCGCTCTTCGATGCGTGCAACGCAGCAGACCGGCAGGTGGGGCGACTATTTACTATCGAATTCGGGGCCCAAATGTGACGTGGTGGCTGGGGTAAATGCTGCCGCAGCTGCCTATAAAAAGGTAGGTACATTGTCGATTCTAATTATTCCCTAATGTAACATGCCTGGAGGAGGGAGGGAGGTCGTGATTGATTTCGAGCTTTTACGGGGGCGGCAGAATGAGACCATCGTCAAGGAATTTTGCGTGCCCGGCGCCGCCACGTCCGAGACGTTCCGTTTCAAGAGCCCCTACAAGATGGCGGATCATGGCTCGTCAGAGAATGGCCTAAACTGGGCCGACGGACTTATAGAATATAAAGAATTGTACACGGTCATTAGAGGCCGTGGCCGGTTTCGCACACGTGTACGGCGTCTTGAAATGTACATTCCTCGCAGGACGGCCGATCCATAACCTCGAGGATCTCGAGTGCCCCCTACCCGTCTCTTTCAATCACAAACGCTGGTGTACATTGCCATGTCACAAGTTTACCAAATATGCTTGCGCAACCAAAACCGCGCATTCTCTGTACGATTGGTTAATGTACTATCTGCAGAAGAAGGATTTTGTCCAATGTCCTGCTGATATGACGTCATACTGCCGAATTTGTTGCAGCTCTATAAAAACACCGATCGAGCACGTCCCACGCCATTCTGCTCCCTGCTGCTGCTACTTCGATGGCTAATAGTAGACAACCTGCTACGAAGAGGAAGCGCGCCCTGGAGCATCTGCTGCCCGGCGCCTCTTCCGACATCTGCCCCAACTGGCTGGTCAGTCCTGCATTCGATCCCCAGTGTGTGCTGCTCAGGCGCCTGTTCATCAAATCGGACAGGACCAAGTACGTGTCTGACGCTTTCTACCCTGAACGCGACTATCGGCCACTTGTGGAATTCGGCGCCATACGGAGAGGAGGGTCGAAATCCATCATTCTGAAAGACGAGCATATCGACACGCTGGCGGACTGTCTACCGAAGATGCTCGTTTCGATCTGCAATGAAGGAGGGACCGGTGCATCGGCGGTAGAGTGCGTGAGCGGTGCCCTCCGCCTATCACCGCCGAAAAACTACGGGTCGGCAAGACTGTTTTTCGGCACGCAGTACATTAGCCTAACTATACTGGACCTACAATATCTTGCCCGAAAGTTTCGCATAGTGCAACAATTGCGCGATTACACACTCGCATTGCCGGACGTAGTTTTGTGACATCGTCCTTAACTTCAGTGACGTATGTCGAACCTGTGCCTAGCGCCAGTGACCACATAGACTATTGTCATCTGTTCGAGGAACTCGTGACAGCTGTATAAACATGTATCACTACTGCTTAACTGAATAAACGCCTAATTTAAACGAATTGTTTTCTTGGGTATCACTGCATAAAATATTCCCTGCACCTACCTGTGTGTTTCTTCTTCTCGATACAGCCTTACGGACCGCCTTCTTCACAAAGGAGCAGCAGCAGCAGCAACCACCAGCACAGGTGCAGCAGCAGCAGCACCGACCCCCCCTAGATGAAGCCGTGCATTAATTCTCTCTCAAGGGGGGTTACGCACATGTTCCAAGATGATGATCTCAGGAATGCAAATGCGTAACATCGCTTACGTTCACGTACGGACCTGTGTTTGAAGTGCTTCTGCTTATGGTTACCGGGGAGCAGAGGAATATTGTTTAGCTCAATGACCCGAATCGGAAGATACCACCGTGGTGAATGTACATTCCGAAAATAAGATTAAGCGTAAGAGGAAGGGGGGAGGTGCAACCGTATCGATTGTCACCGAAGCCGAAGATAAAATATATAGAATTTCATTCTTCAAGAGGCGACCTACCGTGATCAAGGTACATACCGTGAAGAAGATTAAAACGTAAGGGTAAGGGGGGAGAACCGTATCGACTGTCACCTAGTCGTCGCCTCTTGAAACGTGTAATTCTATATATTTTATCTTCGGCTTCAGTGACAATCGATACGGTTCGCCCACCTCCCTTCCTCTTACGCTTAATCTTCTTCCCGGTATGTACATTCACCACGGTGGGTTCGTCCAATTCGGGTCATTACTAACGCGTGAGCCAAATAAATTTTTCCTCTACCCCGGCAACCATAAGCAGAAGCACTTCAAACACAACACCAGTGTATGTGAACGTAAGCGATATTGCACAAGCACATTCGTGATGATCATGCTGCAACATGTGCGCTGGCCTTTCAACTCACTGCACTGAGGTATCATGTACAAACTTCACCTACCTCCAACACGCTTCGTCTTCACAGCTTCTAACACACAACTCCTATCTTCACAGTAGCAGCTTCTTTCACGATGCACACACAGGCGACCACAACAACAATGCTATGATGGGTGTCTTCGCAACTTCTAACACACACCTCACAGTAGCAGCTTCCTTCTTTCACGATGCACACACTCAAGCGCCCACCACAACAATGCTATGAAGGGTGGGGTTCCTCTAGGGGTTACGTTTTATATAGACCCCTAGGCGTCTGTTCCCCCTTCCCACTTTTGACATCCCAAGACCCTGATAGGTCTATGTTGCGTCAGTGGCTTCAAACAAAGATGTCTGCGACTGCTGGTGACATCACCTTCGTACCTGTAGTTCGTGAGGTGTGCGCGTGACTTTCTGCTATAGCAGAAAAAGGCACACACTTGCACGTCTTTAATTGCCCTTAGATAAGTGCAGCGGCTGTTAAGGTGAACGTCACGTTCTTGCACGTGACATATTGCATCTTTGAGACGGCTGCGCTAGCAAGTTTTTCCCCCGACCACCGACGCGCTGCAGTATTTACGGACAGAGCACAGGGGTGACCAACACACTTGCCTTCCGCCTCTTAACATACATATACCTAAAATTTTCCCCTAGCCGAGCGCGAAATTTGACATGCCACTTTTTGGGGAAAACTTTAAACTTTTTGAATTTTCATACGGTCTATCACGTCACCTTTGGAACTTATCATGCATGCAAATTTGGTTTCATCCGCGTTTACTACCAATTCTGACATGAAATTAACCTTTCCTTCATTCACGCATTAAAGCACGTGGGCCTCCTCACAACATACGTTGCGCGCACGGTAAATCACGGTAACAATCCCTACGGCGGCAATGTACCAATCCGCACAGCGGCACACCCGCCATATTGTAAGATTTAATGTTACCACTCTGTCCGATGGCATGTCACGTAGTCCACCATCTCTTCCACCTCTTGACATATATATACCAATATTGTCCCCGTAGGAGGGCTCGAAATTTGACATGCCACTTTTTGGGGAAACTTAACTTTTTGTATTTTCATACGGTCTATCACGTTATCATTCGAACTTATCATGCATTCAAATTTGGTTCCATCCATCCTTACTACCAATTCTGACGATGTCACAATTACCTTTTCCTTCCATCACGCATTACAGGCACTCGGGACTTCTCACCACGACCCTGTACCAATCCACAAGGTGGCACAACCGCCACATTGTAACTTTGATTGAAACCACGCCCGCGCCACCCCAATCTGTCCGGTGGCAGGAACGTGCTACCAAACTGTCTGGCGGGCGGGCGGGCTTGGGCGCAGGGGTGGAGCCACCGCAATACCAAAGCTCAAGAACAAGTAATGCCTGGACCGTACTTAGCACCTTCCTGCCACGCCCTGATTTTTTAAATGTCGAGCGCCGATGCTAACGAAAGAGCAGCGCCTGGACAGTACTTAGGACCTTCCTGCACTAGGGGGGACCAAGCTGGACGGCGGCTGCCACACCCTGATACAATACCTTTGGACAAACGGCGATTGCCGATCCTTTTTAATATGCTAAGGAAAGAGTAGTGCCTGGACCGTACTTAGGACCTTCCTGCATTAGGGGGGACTAAGCTGGACGGCGACTGCCTGCCTGTTACCTCGGTTACAAAATAAAACCGATCCTTTTTAATATTATGCTAAAGAACGAGTGGTGCCGGGACCGCACTTACGCCCTTCTTGCACTTGGGGACCAAGCTGGACGGCGGATGCCACACCCTGATTAAAAAAGTCGACGCCGACCCTTTTTAATATTATGCTAAAGAAAGAGTAATGCCTGGACCGCACTTAGGACCTTCCTGCACTGACCCCTGCGGGACCAAGCTGGACGACGGCTGCCAACCTGATAAAACACCTCGGTTACAAAAAGCCGATCCTTTTTAATATGCTAAAGAACGACTAGTGTCTGGACCGTACTTAGGACTTTCTTGCACAGGGGGACCAAGCTGGACGGCGGCTACTATCCCCTATTAAAAATGGCGACATCCCATCCTTTTTAATATTTTGCTCAAGAAAGAGTAGTGCCAGAACCGCACTTAGGACCTTCTTGCACTAGGCCCCGGGAGGGGGCTAGGTTAGGCGTAGGGGTGGCAACGGAGGGACCACAATACCAGGGTGGACGGCGGCTACCACCCTGATGATGTACCTCGGAATAGAAGTCGAATGCCGAAGCTAAAGAAATAGCTGTGCCAGGGCGGTACCTAGGACCTTCTTGCACTCAACATCTCCTGACGTGAACCATAGGCCGTACTTAGGACCTTCTTGCTCTACACTTCTCTTGACATTTTTTAATTTGGATCCGGGGGCTTTTGCCCATTTTTGAGTTTTGGGGCCCACTACCTGCTTTTTCGAAATTCTAGGGGAAACTGCACCCCCCATTTTTTTATTTTTGGGCCCGGGGGAATTGCCCCTGGACTGACTATAAGAGCCTGCTTACTACTGTCGGCAAGAAACTACCAATCGATGCTGCGTAAAATCCCAAAAGAGCGCAGATCTCATTTACACCGCGTTCATAGCCTGAAATCACGCAACTGTGGAAGTGTTACGTTTTCTGCTATCAGCAGGGTGTTTTCTTTGTTGTGTTGTTCACACGTATGCTGGTCATTTCAGATATAAGAAAATTATCCCATGACAAGTAAAGGGCAAGAAGAAATAGGCTGAAATCCATCACTTGTTGAGACTGTTTGCGACGAACATTCACTATTAAGAACAGAAGGATGAACATCGAGTCTATGCCTAGTGAACGTTCTGAGAGTGACAAATAGGACCCTGCAGTGTGCAAGTGTAGCAACTTTCTGTCAAATTCTTTGTTGTGTATGCTCAGAAGATATAATGGCAAGGAGAGCATAACCTGGCTCTGATTTGGAAGTTTCTGAAATGTAAAGCTTGCATACAGAATACATTACAGCTGGCGAACAACTCATACAACTTTTGACCAATGAAAATATAGGCTCATTATACAAAAATAAAATAAAACAACTCAAACTTTGTGTATCTGCGATACAAACATTTACTGCATTCATAACATGCTAAGTACACCAAAAGCAGTGAAGTGAACCCCCAGAAAAACAAACATATGAAAATGGTGCAAACTTTTTCTCTCTCCTCTGGGACAGTGTTCCAAGAAGTTACACAAGAGAAAGACTCCGGCTTCTGTTGAATGTAAGATGGGAAGAAAGAAGAAAAAATGTGGCATTGTCTACCCTTTTGCTGCTGTAGGGGATCAAATGCTCCGTCCGTACATCATCCAAACAGTTCCAACTGTGTGGCATTGAAAGTTACTGGGGTTCATACAAACCCGCAGAAAGATGCAACAACCAAGCCACCAATTCAAGGAAGAAAAAACACTGTCATTTACTAACTGAACTCAACAATAAGTGTGTAAGAGCCACTCTTCAGAAATGAATCTAATTCAGTATTTTCAGTGCAATGTGGTATCGGTAACATTGTTCCTCTGTGTGCCATGCAGGCATGCAGGGGAGTGGAGGTTCAGCTCCACCCACACTCAATCTCAGCACTACAGTAAATGGACATGAATGGTCAGTCTGCTTCATGCCAGGTCACCCCCATGCCCACTTAACAGGAGGCTGGGTGGGAACCAGAAATGGCATAGGCATTTTGGAGGAAAGAAAAATCTCTTCCCCTGCCAGGAATCAAACTATGATGCCTCTGCTGTCAAACCTGTGACATACTCAAGATATCAACTGCTATCTCAGCTCTGTATAATACATGCATCCACTGAAAAGCTGTAGGGTGCACACTGCAGCTAATTTTGTTACCATGAGACTAAAAAATGCAGTCAAATAATATAAGACTCTAGAGGTTTATGTTGTATAAGTTAAATAAAATGGGGTACAAATGGATCCAAAATGGTGTTGCTTTTTCATGTAGTAATGCCAGGGTTAATCATAATGAATTAAGAATTATGTTTGGTTTCCTTGTGCCCAGTTACAGTCCTGATACATGTCTATCAAACTGCATGGTGTCACATCCCAGCAGGGCACACATATCACTGCAGTGAGAAGCTCAGATCTCAACCTCAAGCAGATGACACCTTCTGACGTGTTCAAAGACACCCTGACAATCAAACTACTCACACATTCAATAATTAGGCAAAGACAAAACAATCCCATTACAGGCCTGGACAGGTCCTGAAGGTTCCGGGAGGTCGAGGGTCCTAGATTTCAAGACAATCAGCACATGAAGTTAGTACAGTTGTCAGCCCTATGCAACGGCCGCCTTTACCCTAGGAAATATTCCTGGTACTCATTTTTGTTGGAGGCTGAGTCAACACCAGGGCCACTGAGTGGCCAGAAAGATTATGTTAATAAAAAATTCCAATGATACCATCGGAAATCGAACCCGCCACCTTCTTCTTGCTTGTAGCACAGTGCCTCAACCAAATGCGCTACCACATGCCCCCATACAACAATTAGATATCTTAAATTACAATCTCTTATCAATCAGATTTTGGCCGAGATTTCATGGACTTTTTGAGTGTCATAAAATGAGATCTGAGGTTCTCAAGGTGGTGATAATGATGTTGCTTGTCACCTTGGTCCAGCCACTGTAAGCCGGCAGATATGTAACATTGACAGGAACCTGCCAGACTACACAGTGCCACAAATGAGAATATATATGGTGTCAGATCAGTTTTGTGTGCAAAAGACAAACAGCAATAACTTTCACATTTATACCCTCAGTAAATTACACTTCATTCAAAGCACTAGAGTAGTGCACTGTGCACTGGGGTGAGATATGTGCGCATGGGAATTTAGAATCTGATCACCCTGCCCTGCAAGAATGTTGTAATAATTAACCTTTAGACGCCTAACGTCAACTATAGTTGACGTACCGCACCGCTAACCTCCAAAGTTGCATTTTATGTATTTATTCAACAAATATAGGTACCGAATATTTTAAACATGGTATATACTCTACGTTTTTTTATCTTCAAAATGCAGATTGTTTCATAATTCTAACATATTTGGTTCCTCCTGTATTATTCACATTTTATATACATGGTGTGCTAAAATTAAATAATTCCGGCACCAAAAGGTTTAGAACAATTATTGTTCCTGGCCTGCGTGACCCTGAAGACAAAAGACACTATAATCCTTTGAAATACTGAGAACTACTCACCCACCAACACAGCAGCACAGTCCTGCAGACTGGAATATATTCTATACAAGATTCTTGCTGGTCAAGAATATTAAGATCCCAAGTTTGGGATGTGACAGCATGCAGTATGACAGGTGTGGATGT
>Ga0123354_10003446_pt1 | contig 21842 bp, 20 predicted proteins | sample TergutLab28metaG_2_FD_97872 | JGI IMG/M metagenome (GOLD analysis project Ga0123354, IMG submission 97872) | Labiotermes labralis P4 segment gut microbial communities from Petit-Saut dam, French Guiana - Lab288 P4 | ecosystem: Host-associated > Arthropoda: Insects > Digestive system > Gut ... | reverse complement strand
CCACTTGAATGTGCGCCAGCTGGTGGAGTAACTGTTGGCCATTCTGTCACCCTTATCCACATAGCCCATATGATGGTTATAATCCATCACAATTTGCGGCTTTATGGCTTTTCCTCTCTCATTACAGAAATTACCTTCGGCTGGGGCATTATGAATATTAGTCAACATGCATACGTCTCTCTTGTCCCGCCACAGTATTGCCGTCAAGTCAGCCCTGGTTCTAACGTGAATATTTCCTCTTTTCAATTTTGTCGTCTTTGGTTTTAGGTCTTGTGGCATGCCTTTCCTGTTCGGCCTGACAGTACCACAACAGTAAATCTGTCTCTTCACCAAATTGTCAAGTAATTCAGGGGAAGAAAAGAAATTGTCCATGTATAATTTGTGGCCACGTCCTTCTATCTTCCTTATCAGTTCTTTCACTGTCACATGGGTTGCTGTCACGTGCTGTGCTGTGCGCTGTCTGTCCTTCCCCAGATATACTTTCATGTCATACGTGTATCCAGTCGAGTCACAAAGTTTGAGCATTTTGATGCCGAAATGCTTGCGTTTTTTTGGTATGTACTGTTTGAAAATCACCCTCCCTTTGAAAGGAACAATAACTTCGTCAATAGCCAGATTTTCGGAAGGGTTGTAAAATTTGGAAAATTTGTCATTTAGAATTTCAAACTGGTCTCGTATCTTCCATAGTCTGTCAAAATTTTTGTCTGTCCTATTAGGTTCATTCCTGTTGTCAGTAAAATATAAGTAACGAAGGATGTGAAGGTATCTGTCCCGGTTCATCATGGTACCGTAGAAAGGTGTGTATAGCTGATCCAATGTTGATCAGTAGTCTGTCAGTTTGTCTCTTACACCATGTCCAATCTGTACTGTCAGTGCCAGAAACACAAACATTTCGGCTTCAGTAACGTCAGGTTCAGGAGAGGGTCCATCATCAAGTCCGTCTATGTAATATTGGTAGTAGCGGTTAGTCTCCACTACCAACAGACTGATAATTTCTGCAAAATACAGAAGAAAAATGTTAAGTGGACTGGAGCCGTCATTTATGTGGGAAGCTTCATTGTCCTTCTTTCCTCTGGGCCCCCTTTATATGTGTGTGCTACACTGCTCTGAGGGCAAGAGGGGCATGTCCATTGTAGGGTCACTGCCTGTTTAGTCTGTTGACCTGGCCCAATATCAACGGCGTCATCTTCGTCAGAGGCACTGGACGAAATTGAACTGCTGGACTTAGGACTACTGGCTGTTTGGCAGTAAGGTTGAGTATGTGACACCACTGGCACACCTTCAGGACCTCCCTCAACTGAACTGGCATTGCTTGATACTGTCGCATCACCACTATCAGTGTCAAGAAAAAGTTCAGCTATTTTGCTGGACTGTGGGAATCTTCACCTTTTGCTTGGCTGGCTCATTTTACAACAACACACACACACACACACACACACACACACACGATCAAGTGGTTACTGGTAATGAAAAAATCTCTCTTTTAACACTGAGTCTGACACTCAGCCAGAAGTGTGAGAAAAAACTGCATGGGCCATTCTATAGTTCTGCTTATTGTAGCCTGTCACTATAACCCAAATGGTGTTTAGTCACCTACTTCAGACGATAAAGTAAGTCATTCATTAGCCAAACGAATGGAGCGAAAAAAATAAGCTATACATGGTCGCCACTACAAACTTACTGCCTGTGTACAAACAGCCTCATATAAAAAATGGATACATGTGGTTTTCTCTCAACCGATAGATCAGTCGGAGTATGAAACTGGAAAAACTTCTAGTGTGGTGCTAAGAATGAGTGAAATCTCCCTAAATATATTGAGGGCGAAATATTTAAATGGCTGAGGCTGTGGCTGTCCTATTGTATGGGACGGTCGAGCCTGAGGGAGCGCGGAGATATTTAAATGCCGTCCTAGACGGTAGGAGTCAGAGCTGTAAAGTTTAATATTATTCCCAAGTATATTGGGTAATTCTTCCAAATGATCTTTTTTCTTCAGTTTTCTCATTCGTCTTGTGGGTACAGATGCTGCTTTAATCAGTTCTGGGAGAACTACAGTGTTTGGTTTTGGAATACACATTAGAATGTGAAATGCTGAAGATGTGTCATCACATTTTAAGGTGTATGTTGATGTTCATTTTTATGATTTTCAGCTACACTGAAGTGGATCCTGTTGTCATTGCACAGGATGGTGTTGAGATGTTCAAGAAGGAGGGGTTTGAAATTATCATTGTTGACACCAGTGGGAGACATAAACAGGAAGAGTCACTCTTTGAAGAAATGTTACAAGTTTCAAATGCCATTGTAAGTATTGTAATACATATACATCTGGGTGTGACTGACTGTCTCGTGGCATAGAGGAAGCAGTAACCAGTGTATTACTGCAGATTCCCACTTTTGTTCCAAGGGTTAGGCCATGTAGAATTTGTGGTATATGTGGTGGCACTGTGGCAGGTTTCTGTCGAATGCTTTTGTTTTCCACTGTCCTCATTCCACCAGTTCTCAAAATTCATCATCATTTGGATCTGGTAAAGTAGGCTAATGTGTGTAACTGTGTTTCTGACACAGGTGTAAAGTTAACAGGGTTTCTCTACAGATAATTTTGGAACTGTGTATTTATTTTCTTTTAAGATTGTGACATAATTTGCGTGTTCTTTCAGTTATATTGGCCTGAAAATGTTCAAACTCAGACAAATTTTTCAGTGTGTGAGCAGTGTAAACTTTGGAATGCAAATGTTGCAGGACTTAATTAACAGAAGTTACAGTAACAAGAACTCTTCTAATCCTGAACTTGTCACTGACCATTCTTAATTATTGTGTGGTCAAAATGTCAAATATTTTGGTAACTTGGAATGTACAGTATGTGCGTAAATCACCCATTAGCCACATTATTGTCCTTATGGAGTGCTTTTTAAATTGCTTTCACTGTCTCTGTACATACGCAACTTAAGAACTCCTGAACAGATCCTCATGAAATTTGATAGTGTTATTTTTATGAGAAACTGCAACCATTTTGATTTTGGTTAAAATCAAACATAATGGACACTTTAAATGAGAACTTATGAGGGGAGACCCAAAAATAACCGGAATTTAAATGTGGCGCACGAACTAGAAGTAGTTGCATGATGTGCCGCTAGGTGTCGCGAGTCAACACAATACTCTAGCAGTTGGCCGCATGGCGTCAATCTAGATTGACTGTTATTATTGCTGTGGTTTTTTTTCCAAGTACCTGCTAGGAAGTTCAGCAATTTTTATGATGGCTGGTAGTATAGAACAAAGAGTGTGTGTGAAGTTTTGGTTTCTGTTAGGGAAATGAGCTGCTGAAACTGTTTTAATGCTGCAAGAAGCTTTTAAGGAAGAAGCATTAAGTAAGACTCAAGTGTATGAGTGGTATTGACGTTTCAAAGGGAGTGAAATGTCATGTGAGGACCAGCCAAGATCTGGCCTACCTTTAACTTGCCGAAATTATGAAAATCTTGAAAAAGTTCGCAACACAATCAGTGCAGATCTATGTCTGACTATTGGTGAGATTTCTGAGATAACTGGTATGTCTTGGAGTTCATGTCAGCGAATGTTAACTGAAGATTTGAATATGAAGCGTGTTTCCACAATATTCGTTCCTTGGTTGTTGACAGAGGATCAAAAAAACAATCATTCAAATGTTTGTTATGATTTAAGGGAACAAGTTGGAAATGACCCACAGATTCTTTCTAAAGTTGTGACTGGAGATGAGACTTGGTGCTACGGTTACGACCTGGAAACAAAACAAGCATCGAGCCAATGGAAAACTGCTAATTCTCCAAAAGCAAAGAAGGTCCGACAGGTTCGATCAAATGTTAGATCATGTTGGTTAGTTTTTTTGATGCTAATGGAATTGTGCACAAGGAATTTGTTCCTCCTGGACAAACTGTGAATCAACAATTTTATTTGAAGGTGTTGAAAAGATTACGCAATAGTGTATGGAAAAAACAACCAGAAATGTGGAGCAGTGGTGATTGGTTCCTTCACCACAACAATGCCCCTGCCGACACAGCCTTGCAGCAGTTTTTGGCAAAAAAACAATATGACAGTTATCCCTCATCCTCCTTATTCACCCAACCTTGCGCCATGCGACTTTTTCCTGTTCCCTCATATGAAAGGCCAGATGAAAGGGAAATGTTTTGCTGATGTCACTGAAGTGAAAAAGAAAACAGTGGAGGTCTTGAACAACATCAGCACTGAAGAGTTCCAGAATGTTTTCAGCAGTGGGAAAAATGTTGGGACAAGTGTATTGAGTCAAAAGGAAATTACTTTGAAGGAGACTAGAGTTTAATAATATAAAACCTAATAAACCATTTAAAAAAAATAATTACCATTATTTTTGGGCCCCCCCTCATAGACATATTTCTCCATGCATCTCTGTCATTCCATGCACAAAACAAATAGAATCTCTCTATTTGTCTATCCATCATACCACATGAAAGCCGAAGCCATAATTGTATTTGTATGGCGTTGAAAGATGGTGTGTATTATTCTTTTCGTATAGTGCTTTGTTGAAATATGACTCGGAAGCTTGACTTTTGATTGCTACTACGTACACAAGTTTTCTGCCTACTGGGTCAGCAACACTTCGAGTATGAGCTACAGCGATATGCAGACAACTTGTAGTGTGTGTATTGTGTAAAGTAACAATGAAGTTGTCCCTGTTCATGCTCTTCTTAACCTTGGCACTAGATGGAGGTGAGTTGTCAGCTTCATGCCCTGGCTGCTTTGTCTCCATGGAGAGATCCTCCATTTAGGCCCCAGAGCTGGTATGTGTGCTTTGGAGGATGTTGATTCTTGTGTCCCCCACAGTTTTTCACATGTCCAGCCTGTAGCCAAGTCACTATACTGACAACATTGTTCAGGCTTCCTTGTTTCTTGTGTGTGGAATGGAAAGATGTACTTAAAGTATTCACGTTGCTTCTGTTTGTAGCAGAACATCAGAAGTTAGCGTTTGTGAGTTGAATATCTAAAGGCACTGAGGGAACAAACACGGTTATGCTGCAGTTACATTACCTACTTGTTCTAATACCTTGCAGAGTGGGTTGTTTTGTGACAGTGTAAAACTACTGGAACATTCTGTGGGTGTTAAGTATTTATATTTTGTTTTGTTAAAAATTTAATCTCAGCCTTATGTTCTACTAGTTTATCAATTACCTGTGTTTTAACAAACAAAATACTGTGCAATAGGATACATAACCACAAAACTGACTGACTGATAAAGAGCTGCTAATTCAGGCACTCACATGATCAAACATGTACTAACTCACCATTGTTGCTAGTTTTTATACAATAACATCAGTCCAATTACCAGTGTATGTCAGACTTTGTTTTCAGGCATGTTTACATCCTGCAGAGGAGAGAAATGTGTAAGTGTTTGGTTTTAAAGTAGTTGTTTTCCCAATAACACTTCCCAAGAATTTGCAGACTGACCTAAATCATGGCATTGACCTCTGGCAGGGAAACATTGTCATAGCGTGGGATGTATTTCTGCTCAACCTTCTGTATATCCCTGTTTCAGAGACCAGATAATATTATCTTTGTGATGGATGCAACAATTGGTCAAGCTTGTGAAGCTCAGGCTAGAGCCTTCAAGCAGAAAGTGGATGTAGGTTCTGTCATTATAACAAAATTGGATGGACATGCAAAAGGTGGAGGGGCTCTTAGTGCGTAAGTAGTGTGCTACTTCCTTGGCTGTATACACTTTAAATTGAAAATTGAATATTCATGTACTGTTGTTTTACATGTAACACAGCAAAACCAAATTAAGATGACACAAAATGTTTCCTGTCCAACGTTGAAGTAATTTGGCCCTAAAATTTTGCTGTATGTTTTGTGAATATTTTACATTGAACATGATACTTATGTGGAAAGCAAGTACTACAGAGCTGTATTCCCCACTTAATATGTTCTCTGCATCTGGGTATGTGTATTTAACTTCTCAATTTTGACTTGCTGTGTCATTTTCACACATTTTCATTTACTTCCACTTTACAATGATGGGACGACAGATTGACACGATAACAGGGGATTGGAGAAGACTATATAATGAGGAGCTGAATGATATGTAGTCCTTACCAAATACTATTTGTGTGATAAAATCGAGAAGATTGAGATGTGCTGGACATGTAACACGTATGGGAGAGAGGAGATTTGTATACAGAATTTTGGTTGGGAGACTGAGGGAGGGAGACTGCTTGGAAGACCCAGGCTTAGATTGGAGGATATTATTAAAATTGATCTTCAAGAAGTGGGATGGGGGCATGGACTGGAATGATGTGGCTTAGGATAGGGATGGGTGGCGAGCTTTTGTGAAGGTAGTAATGAACCTTTGGGTTCCATAAAATGTGGAGAATTCATAGACTAGCTGATGATATGTTAGCTTCTCAAGAATTACTCTGCTCCATGTAGTTGGTTGGTTGGTTAGTTAGTTGAAGCATATGAACTAATCCACTGTATTGGACAGTGTAGAAACCCAGAAAACCATAATTTGAGATCCTCTAAGATGCAAAACTAATGATACTACTTATGTTACTATGGTGTAATTGCATTTGTACCTGGTCAGTTTTGCTGGCAAGCACCCACTTCCTGGGCACTCAGCAGGTATTGTTTTACAGGGTGATGTTCATGCACTGACAGTAATGTTTGATATTATCCTATTTACTTGTGTGTGTGTGTGTGTGTGTGTGTGACGTTGATTAGCAGTTGTGTGGTGAATGCAATTTTAAGAATGGTACTTACAAGGCTTACTGTTGTTAGTGTTGCAGCTACACAAAGTCCCATCATTTTCATTGGAACAGGAGAACATATTGATGATTTTGAGCCATTCAAAACAAAGCCCTTTGTGAGCAAGCTGCTTGGAATGGGTGACATTGAGGGTTTGATTGACAAGGTGAATGAACTGAAGTTGGATGACAATGAAGAGCTAATAGAGAAGATAAAACATGGACAGTTCACACTCCGGGATATGTATGAACAGTTCCAGAATATTATGAAGATGGGACCATTTTCTCAGATCATGGTAATTTATTCTTGTGTTTCTTAAATAGTTATTCACTAAAATGTGATTTCATATTTTCTGATTTTGCTTTTTCTGTGATATTATGCACTTTATAGTATGGTCCCAGCCAGATGCCCACATGGAGAGTGTGTCCCCAATTTAATGTCATGTGTAGACTGATAGCCTAAAAATATAAAATTTGAGGTTGTACTGTGTATGTGAACAGTTGCAAGGAACGATTCTCCCAGATGATGTTTGTTTTATGTTTTTTAAGTAGTTCAAATCTGTCCCATTCACAGCCAGTCCCCGATATATGGTTCATTCGCTGTAATGCAGAAACTGTGCAGGCTATGCATGTGTATGTGACTGAATGAAATGTAGTCAGATCTTCAGATGTCAAAATCCAAACCTCTGATTTTGTAAATTGTTACACGTAAGTTCTGTGAAGTGTAAGTGTTATAATGTATGCACAATGAAGATTTGATGGAAAGCTGCATATTCACCATGTGGCTGTTAATATAAAGCATCCAGGAGAAGTCGAGTGCGTAATCATATCGTCAATGGCAGTAGTGAACGCCACGAAGACCACTGGAACATTCTCAGTGCAGTTTAGTTATTTTATTTTACAGTTTTCTTATTTTTTAGCCTTTGAAGATAGTACTCAGTGAATTGCAAGTGCAATTTCAGAAATTTCTGTTTAATCCTTTGGCACCAAATGTTTTATGTGTTTAACACACAGTATGATGTTCAAAATGCTGATTGGTGGGTAATTATAATATGCTTTTATGCAGCCCCAATTTAAATTCTGGTCTTCTGAAGATGATTACAGGAATTTATTTCTGGCCCTGAAGGTTTAAGAATGTTAAGATTTTTGTTATTACACGGTTGTGTGCATGACTCTGAATGGGGCTTATGTTGAACGTAGCTAATAAAACATTCATGTTTCGAGTACGTGAGGGGAAGCCTATTGTTGGTTGGTGGAGTGTTGTAAGCCTGATATCATTAGCAATTTAGATGATACGAACATACGGAGTAGATGCGATGATGTATTGAAAGGCATTGACTTGAACTGTCATAAAATATGGAAACTAATGTTTTGTTTTGCCTCCTGTTTCGATGGGATGGCATTAAATTATGTCCTTTTGCCACTAAATCTTCAGCTTTCTTGAACAGGGTATGATTCCAGGCTTTAGTCAGGATTTCCTATCGAAAGGTAGTGAACAAGAATCTATGGCAAGACTAAAGCGACTGATGACAATAATGGACAGTATGAACGATGGAGGTGAGTGTATATGCATGTGCATGGGCTTTTGTGTAAACAGTTTGTTACATGATTAATTGAGTTGGCTGGACCTTGATACTGGATTACCAGAAGAGGTCTGGTATACATTTTGATCCATTTTATTTCTTGAGAGCTTCAGCAATCTTCTAGTACAATATGAAGTATTTACCCAAATACAGTAATTATCTTGGAATTATAGTTTCTTTGCAGTTTTATATTTTTGTGGTTTGTTTTTCCAGTAACATTTTATGCTCTCAGCAGTTGTGCTGCCTTGCCAACCATTTTTATCAGTGTGCATTTTGCATTATTTCACTATAAATGAGTGAATAGCAAACTGTCCACATGCATCACCATACTGCAAAGGATCACAGTTGCCAAAGGTGTTTTCTGAATAAAAAAATGTGTGTATTGTCATGGCCCATTGTTATCTAACCTTGGTCACAGATGGCAGTCCAGACAAAACACTGGTAAAACAGCCAACTTCCTTTAGGACAGTGACAAGGTTAAGGTCTTTTTTTTTTCTTTTAGATGTACATTAAGGTACATAAAATACAGTTTTAAGTACTTTCATCCTCCTTAAGGATCAGTTTTTCTTAACTTGTCAATGTAGTGAGTACTACCACCTTCAGATTTCAGCATCAGTTAAGTCTGAAGTTCATCTTGTATACCATAATTGAGGAACATGTGGTTCCCTGCACTAGTGGTTTGACATACCAAGTAGAGTAAGTTTTTCTTAGAGAAGGAAACGTATGTTTCAAATAAAGTAAATGTCAATAGAGAAAGACAAATGTAATTTGAAATGTGAGGGTATTGTAAATGTATAAATGAAGTAAATGATTCTCAGTACGAATGCAAAAAACAAACTTTTTGTGCATACACAATAGACACATGAGAAATGGTGCCTTATTCATGCTTGCTAGAAGTGAGTGTACTTGTAAGATGGAAGTTAGTACCTAGCTTTTATTACAGTTCATTATTTTGAATGAACATAATTTTTTAATTTCCTTTTCTTTTTTCTTTCTTCCTTCCTTTCTTTTTGTGTGACTTTGTTTAAGAAATGTAATATTTCCATATAGAAAAGAAAGTAATGCATAGAAAAAACTTCACTCTTGTCATTCAAAAATTGTTTAAGTTTGAAATGTTGATGTACTAAATTTTTGGAATTGTTGTATCAACATTTTGCAAGTGGGTAATAATTTTGTACGGTACTTGGCCATTAGTGAATATTACAAGCAGAGGAACTCTTTTGTGTCCAATACAGAGCTGGACAATAGGGATGGAGCAAAACTGTTCACAAAACAGTCTGGACGTGTGATTCGAGTGGCTCAGGGTGCTGGCGTGACTGAGAAGGAAGTGAAAGATCTGATTTCACAATACACAAAGTTTGCTGCAGTGGTGAAGAAAATGGGTGGCATCAAGGGACTGTTCAAAGGAGGAGACATGGCAAAGAATGTAAACCAGGCTCAGATGACAAAACTCAATCAACAAATGGCCAAGATGATGGACCCACGAATCCTACATCAGATGGGTACGTGTTGCATAGTTGTTTCATTGTACGGGAGGTGCTGATAAGTCCTTAGCCCGACCAGGAAGGAAACAAGCTACATTCCCAGCATTTTTTGGAACTTGGAGGTTCATTACCACATTCACAAGAGTCCACCACCCGTCCCTACCCTATCCAAATCAATTTCTCTGCCCATCACACTTTTGACAGGCGCAGCTTGTTTCCTTCCTGGTCGGGCTAAGGACTTATCAGCACCCCGGCAGGTGATGAAAAAACAATCTTTGTTGCATTATGTAGTTCTGTGAGTTCATTTTATTATGTTCTGAATATTTCTGTATGGTTACAGTCTTAAAACTTATCATTATTGTGTAACTTTAATGCTAAAAAATTATATTATCTGCTGTCTGTCTTAAGTAGTATAGATGAGACCGCAAATATATTAAAATAGTTTTAGATCTAAAAGTTGCCCTTTTTGAGGATTCAGGGCTTCTGGGATATGACCCTATTTTGTTGGTTGAGTGGTTCCTGATATTCTGAAGAGACCACATTTCTCAAAATATTAAGAACACGCGCGCAAGACCTGAATCCGCAGCAACAGTGCGTTGAGAAAGTTGTATCTCACTTGGCCTTTTTCATTAATTGCTCATGTTTTTGGTCACATTTTCAAAACGATTTTCTTAGTGTGTCATTTGTAGCTTGATTGTGCATTATAGGTTCATCATGTTTATGCTGAGACCTAGGGTCTTAGCCATGAGGGAAGAAGTGAGATGAGTGCATCCAACAGTATTTACTTGACTAGGATTAGAGGCTGTGACCATGTCTGCGTGTGCCCATAATGCTAGCACATGAACGAAATGGTATTCTTGCTAACAGGTTATAAATTCAAATTACATAAAAGCAGGCTATTAAATTACAAGTTGTCTTTGTAACTAAAGGTAATGAGTGTTTTGGTTGATGCTGTTTTTTCTTCCAAAATTAACAGGCACAAAGAATGTATGTGGGAAAAATGTTTACACTGGTGCAGATTACACATTGCTGACCTTGTTACATTAAGGGTGATTGTTTTAATTAACCATCCCTCTCTTGGCAGGTGGAATGTCTGGTCTCCAAAACATGATGAGACAGCTGCAGCAAGGGGCTGGTGGTTTAGGAAATCTCATGGGGTTTGGCGGAAAGTCATGAGGTCAGCAGTTGATGCAAATGAACAAAGATGTGTAAAAGTGTAGTAATATTTAAAAGGACAGTTTTATTAAATTCTCACCCATGAAATATAGCGGAGATGCATTACGGATTTTCTGTCAGCATGGCTGTTGGGAAGAAGATAATTCTCAAGGCATATCTGCACCATCTGTGTACATATATAGTGGAGTTGGGAAGAGAGGTTTGGTCAGTTGTGAGTAGAGTGATATTGTTACACTGAAAGGTGACATTTTGAGTGGAACCTGTTGAGTGGATGATGAATGTAGATGTGCATAATATTACACGTTAATTGTGCATTCATAAGTGCAGGCTAATCTGTTGTAATTCCCAAATGTATTAAACAGTTTTGGTTTTATAAAAATTTATGTTCACAGATTCTGCTATTGGTGTGAAGAGGGTACTGTGTGAATTGTTTTATTAGGACGAAGGTGTACATACATTTTAAATGTTATTCTTTATAAAGTATGAAGGGGTGTTCTTTTTGTAATGACTTTAATAAACATCTCTGGAATGTTGTTATATTTTGATACAGGAGTCAGTGATAAATCTTGAAGTACCAATGTTTATGACTGCTGGGCCTGAAGTGTTTTATCTAAGGGGAATTATTATCAGTATTCTCCCATCTCTGTTTAAATTGTATTATTTTGTCTAATTTGTCATTCTCACTGGATATGAAGAAGATTTCAAACTTTAAAGATCTTAAATGCCATGTTGTAACAAATTGTATTTATTGTTGGGATGTCGCTTGCACCAGCTACAGTATTAACTGTGTGTTGAGTGGTAAATCAGGTAAGATTGTCACTTTGTTTTTCCACCCTTTGTTAGGACTTTGCCAATAAAATAAAACTTCAAACTCGTAGTACAGTACCATGGATATGTTCACAGGCAGACCATGATTGCATTCAATGCATTCGTTTTCTGTCTCGGTGCATATATGCACATATGTTTATGTAAGTATATTTAATGATCTATTATACATGTAAAAAGGTAAAGAGATCCCGTTACAGGCCTGGTGTGGCCCAGAGGGTGGGTAGAGGTATAGCTCTACTCTTCCATGACCGCGGCAATAGAAGGGGGTGAGTGGTTAGCAGCCCGCCTCGGCCGCACTTTACCCCCGGGAAAGACCCGGTCCCCATTTTACAGGAGGCTGGGTGGGCCCCAGGGTCGGTCTGGACAGGCGGAAAATCTGGTCCCCACCAGGATTCGATCCCGGACCGTCCAGCCCGTAGTCAGTCGCTATACCGACTGAGCTACCCAGCCCATCTATTATACATGTACTGTGTGTGTGTGTATATATATATATATATATATTATGTATGCATAAGCATAAAAAGCATCTTTGTCATTTTGACAGAACTAACACTGTAATTATGTAATGCACTGTATAATACTGCACAAAACAGCTTGTGTATATACATACATTTTTCATAATGAGCAAGCCTACATGTTACACTTGTATGCTTTATTAGTGATACCATGCAGCACTGGCTTCCCAAATCATAGGCAAAGGTGGCAGACACATGCCACAACACATTGATGAGCCACAATGTTAGCAGGAGCTTCTGGGCCGTTGCAGACGGAAGGGTTCCCAGAAGTGAAATGCGTTTTACGCTTTAACCAATACACCCACACCTTTGCTGTGTTACTCTAACTAGAGTGATGTTGAATTCTTAATGTGTGAATCTATTATGTATTGTTTGTTGCTTGCATTCTGTGCCACAGTGATGCTTATATTCATGGGTTGGCTTTGTGATGTCTTCATGGAGTTCATTTCTGATCAGAATGATTGTCTGTGATATTTTGTAAATTCCTAGTCAGTCTGCACTCACTTGCACGTGCTGGTTATGGTCCTGACCATGAGACTGGATAAACATGTAGCAGAGGTTAAGTCTAATGGAAATAAGTATCAGGATTATTTCCTGGGGATAAAAAACGGCCGGTGCATAAGGCTGATAACCTTAGCACCATCCTGGTCGTCATGTAATCTGGGAACCGTAACTGTCTGGAACCCTCTGGGCAACTCAGGCCTGTAATGGGACTGAGAGGTTAAGTATGCAAGAATACGCGATTGTGTTATGGTGGAGTGATTGGAAACTGCTATATTCTAAGCTTTTTAATATCATAAAGAAGGGGCTTGGAGTTGTAACTACATTTACTGAAAAAGAATATTAAAAAAAATTATTGTAAATTTGTAAAAAAAAAACTATTAAAAAAAAGTGGTTTTGTGAAGTGGTACTTTGGAATTGACTAAGAAGCAACCTTTAGCATTGTGACCTTTTTAATCTACACTTGATAAACGAGTACCAGACTGCCACTGTGTGATAACGTAAATTTTGTAAGGACTATAATGTTTGCAGATATGAGTATGTAAAACTGTAAAGGAGCAGCAACAATAATAATTTAAAATGGTTTAGTATATAACCAATAATTGGGAAACCTGAGTCTTATCATACGATACAGAGTGATAACGTTAAAGTGAACGTGGGTCTTAATGATCCGGCTATCAGTCACATCGCTCTTCGCTCACCTGGTACCGTGTAATATCGCTAATTTGCCTATACACCGAAACGTGAAAGCGTGTAATTTTAGCCAACCAATCACAAATTGTGCGCGTGTCCACGACTACCGGCATTTTGTCACAGATGGCAATTTTCAAATTCAATCGGTGCTGGCACCTGCAGGAATAAGTTATTACTAAAATACGTTAAAAGTTTGTGTTTCATATCTAGTAACATTTGCGACTGGCGTGAATTCGAAATTTGTCGTGTAATTTGTTACTGGAGGAACCTGTGTTGATAAGTACAGATCTGACTTCACAGTGTATACGGAACTCAATAGTTCACGTATTATTGTAGTGCTACCAACGTTGTGGCAACAAGAGTAAGGTTAACCAATCAGATGATGCTGGTTCCTGACGAGCTTTTGACGACGTTTTCACGTAATATGATGCGAGAAGGCGGTTTCAAAAGAAAGTATGCGTGTTGTGTGTATTCAGCAGGAAAGTTAGAAGTAGTCTACAACAAAATGTAAACCCGGTAAAATATCCGAAATAAAGAGAACTGATCGTATACCCTTAGTTGGTGGAACTGTAACTTATGAAATTGTGTAGCAACCATTAGTACTAGAATTACGATGATGAAGTTAGCAAGTGTGTGATTCGTGTGTGAGTGTGTTTCTTCGTAAATTAACAGAAATTTCCTTCGATTGGATGCCGACGTTTACTGTGGAGCATCAGTGAATGTAAGTGACTGGTAGATTTTATTGGTTGTAAATATGTCGTGTACCGTTGAATAATAAGAATGCCGAAACGCTGTTTTGTCGGGGTTCGTTTACGTAATGATGAGGTTGACGGTCATCTGGTTGTTGGAATTCGGTATGTTTCGCCATATGATAAAAATGCCGCTAGTTTTAAAACCCCGGTGCTTATTGTTCAAACATGGCTTTCGCTCAAAACGTGTTAGTCCTGAATCTTCACATTTTCGTTCGAGGTTTTAGGAGTAATGCCTAGTTTCTCTAAATGTATGGCAAATAAATTATAATTTGCGGTGATACGAATTTTTACTTTCGTGTCTCATTGCCATTTATTTGCAGAGTTTGACAAGAATAATTATTACTGTTTAAACCAAATATTTATCTTCTTATGAGTTAATTATTCATAATAGTACCGAAAGTGTAGAACTTTTTATGTAGTTCTTGTGTCGTTCACTTTCGCCTAGTTTCGGAAGATTGTGTTATGTATGATTAGGAAGACCATGACATTTGCTATTTGCTTTTGACATTTTCAAAATGTGTTGCTGGTGTTAACGAGTTCCTGTGAACCACACTTTAAAAGTTAACATAATTTGATATTCAGAATTAGAATTCATTCACATTCCATAGATTCTTTATAGGAGTATTACTGAATAACTTGATTTCATCATTGTACCCTCATTTATATTATTACTATGTATATCTCAATTTCTTGGCAGGTTTTCCATACTGTCTACAGCAAATTACGATAATGAGAGTAAGCGCTGACTGGCAAGGGATAGTATGGGGGTTTTGAAATTATGACACTTAAAAAGTGAGCCATCATAGAGTAGTTGGAGGCTTACACTGGACTTGTGCAGTACCTTGTAATGTAAAACCATGCGTATTTAATTGCATGAGTGATTTCTAAAAGAGGCTGTGTTTTGTAATGCCATAATTATTCCATTGACTTTATTTTGATGTTGAATAGTTGTTTGCTGCATGTTGAAATTTCCTCAGAAGATTGCTTCATATGACATTATGGAAGAGATAGAGACAAAGTAAAGTGGTGTTTTAATAGTTTTTTATCTTACATGTGATACACCTAGAACAAAACCTTAATGAAAATGGAGTGTTTTTATACCCAGTAGATTTCAGTATTGCTGCGGCATCATCAGGGGCACAAGCTATAAAAGTTCACAGTAGTGTATATGTGATTATAAATTATAATTATTTTTTATGAATATAATAAAAGTATTATTACACTTACAAGTCATGAACTCTGTGTTACACATTTGTGTGTTAAAATTGTGTATAAAAATAATTTGAGTGTCTGTTTTTCTGAATGTTATGGATGAAGGCACCTTAGTATTTTGTGCATTTAGAAACTGAATGTGTGTGCTATTTAAATATCAATGATCTTTGATAGCATTTGCTCATAGGCAAAATTCTGTATCTCTCTTTGTTTTTCTACCTTTTATATCTTTGCAGACTGCAGATGCATTAGCAAGATCAACAGACTTGTTGTAATTGTATTAGATATGAAAAAAATTAATTAATATAAACTGACATGATGTTGAAGCTCATTTTGTCATACTTGATGTGTTTGCCATTATAGCAAAGTATGGTGAACTTTATTTTAAGATGTGTGCAGTGTGTGTTTTATAGTTTGCATTATTATGATTTTGTATGCCAAGAAATTTAGTTGTTTTTACCTTTACAGTTGTTTTATTGTTATAACATTTATTTAAATTGTTGCTAATAGCAAGGTTAATGAAGGATGTTTTGCCATAATTTGTCACTAAAAAAGTACAGGTGAGAATTGAATGTTGATGTTTGTGGAGCTTGCATTGAGGTATGAGAAAAGCACTCCATGTTTTATGACATGCCAGTTTAAAAGGATATTTGAATTTGAAGATTTTATTTCCTCCTTCTTTTCTGAGTTATTAATGTTATTAATGTCCATTGCCTAGTTGTATCTTGAATTCCATAAAATTTTGGTGTTGGTGGTAATATGGTCTTGGGCAACTTAGGGGATTATGGTACACAGAGCCAATGTTAGTACTGCAGCCCCTTTAAGCTGACAAAATATGTTATAATGCTTTTAGAGTTAAATTACCAGAATTGGTTTATTACCTTATTTATTTAATTTAAGAAAGCAACATTTTTTTTTATTTATGCACTGTACAGAAAATCTCAAAACAAAATTTAAATTTAATATTTTGTATGTACTGCAGGTACAATCCCTTAAATTTTAGCTTCAAAACTTTACTGTGTGGGCTTTTAATGATGCAGTTTTTCCATCAGCTTCTCTTTGTTTGTGTTCTTTGTGATGGCATATTTACTTGATAATTTTATTAATCTGTATGATTTATATTGTGTTGTTGTATGCTGATAAGTGTTGAGTAATTTTAATTTGGAAAGCTGTGCTGTACTGTGGCAGTTGACACTGGCAGCTTTAAGAAAATCCTCAGCACCATGAAAAGATTTGGTAATGATGCAGCCAAGTGTTTTTTGGGCACACAAAGTCTAAATTTTCTGTTGCTGAAAATGTGTCAGTTGCTTCTTGATGATGGTTGCATGTGTGTTTTAATTCATCACACATTTCTATGTCAGAGGTGTCTTTTCTGTCATGATCATAATTTCTAAGCCTATACAGTTTTTATGTAGCTTGTGGTCTCTCATTTCTTCAGTACATTTCAAATATTATATGAATTGGAACATGTTATGATGCATCACACTCACCTTTTATGTTTTGTTTGGTTACTGAATTGCATTGTTTAAGATACTGTTGAAAAAGTGGATCTTAAAATTTTGAGTCCCATTATTTGTTACTTGGTCTGTGCGCTCATAAACAGCATTGTCTATTGGCATTCTTTTCCTAGAGTGGATTAGTTTACAGTTCCTGAGGCAACATTTTTGAATTCTCTAAAATGTGTTCAAGTGTTTTATTTGTTCTGTTATTCTGAAGATATTTGGTTGATTTGGAGCGTGGGTCAAATTTAAACTTACACCTTGAAGCTCTTCAGTTGTGATGTATATTTGGCTCAAAATACCAAACTGTACCACTGGACAACAAATACATTTAAACTTTGCAATGACTGACTTCCGTGTGATTGGTTTATGTCAGCATTTGGCATCATTGCATTTCCTTGTACATTCAAAAACGTGTTCAGTACTTAAATGATTTTTTCTCTTGATACCTGATGTGTTTTATTGCTTCTGTGCAACTGAGCCTGTGGATTTTAAAAAGAACTTTTTGATATGAAACTGTTCATGTTCTGTCTGTGTCCCATTGATGTGGAGATGATAAAAAAATTAATATGTTCAACAATGTTGAAAATGTTACTGCTTTGGTAGAGCATCTGGCTTCTTCATTGGTCATCACATTCAATTAATGTAAGAGTCAAGGAACGGAAAAGTGCTCGTTGATTTAATGCTAATTTATGAGTTTGAATGTCACAATGTTTGCCTCACATATTTGAGCCATTGTCATATCTCATGCTTCTTGAATCAAATAATGGTAGTCCACAGTCTTGACACATGTTGAGTATGTTTTCAGTCATTCCAGCACCCATACTGTTGTAGATAGTGATGAAACCTAAAATGTGCTCATAAATTTCCTCAGATTTAAAATTCAATTGGGAATGGGCCAGATAGACACAAATGTACAACCAGTGACATTTGTTCATTGTGTGAGCGGTCTGGAGTGCAGCTGACAGTCAAAGAAAAGTGGTTATCTGTCTTTGGTTTCTTCATGACTTTAGGTTACTCAAAATCTGAATGATTTCATTTTGTATGTTCCCCCCACCTCCCTCCCAAGTAATGCTGATGAGTTTCTTTGTCTTGAATTCTTCTTAGATGTTCTTTCGTTACTGGATTAAGCTGTGCAAGCAGCTCTACAACTTGCAAAAAATTTCTGTTGTGTTGTTTGTATGATTCATCTGAATTTCCCTGTGAAGCAATATTGTATGAACTAAGTACTTTTATTAGTGAAAGAGGATCTTCTTTAACTAATTTTTAATGACTGATGCTTACGTCAATTAATTTGCTCTGTTATGTATAAGTTTTTAGAATATTTTGGACAAACCTGACAGTAATAAAATTTTTTACAATGTATGGTTGAATATATAATAGTTGGATCTGAGTCCTGAAATACTATGGGGCAAATCTAGGTGTGTGGAGGTAAAGCTGGAGTGAGCTGTCATGTAAGTGATCACCATATGAAATTATGTTTATGAGTGAACTTTTGAACAATTAGAGGCTAGTATAAATTAATACATCATTTCTTTGAAGTAATGAAGGTGAGATAATTTGCTGGCTATGTGCGTCTCGTTTGCTAACAATGTCTTCGTGTAATATATTGTCATGTTTTTAAAGCAAATCAAATTCAATGAGAAGTCACATTAGGCTAGGTCATTTTAATTTAATTTAATTTAACTTGACTTAACCAATTCAATCTCGGTGATCACTGTACATACTGTAAGGTTTAACATTAAAAGGCCCTGCTTTTTGGCCACATGGTGTATTTGGGTTCTGAATATTTTTAGAGTAAACAGTAATTATTTCCCCATACAACATTAGCTGATTAGCCTTTTTTAATAGCAATAAACGGTATACTCTGGGAATTATATATAATGCAGATGAATTTTATTCTTCACAGGGCTAATTTAAGTTACGTTATTTTTGGATCTGGTGCTACAGAAAGTTGGACAGTGTACAGTGTCAAATGGGTATCTGCTAAATATTTAAACGGTTTGGTCACGGTACTGTAAACCTGGACTTTGAGTCTAACAATCGTGCAGGTGTTCTGAACAAGAATTTTATCTTGTGGGAGAAAAAATAAGATAGAAGAAGGAGGAGGAGAGGTTTTCTGAACAAGAATTTTATCTTGTGGGAGAAAAAATAAGATAGAAGAAGGAGGAGGTTGGTGTAGTCCAGCTAGTGAGAACAGTCACCGGATTGCCCAAGAAAGTGTTGTTGTTTCACGCGTGGATATTATTGTATCGAAACTGGCAAAATTTGCTGAACATTTGAAGAACTTTACTCCTATCTGATCAGGTGGGACTGTGTTACATGAGAGCTTGGCAGCACATCTGAAATCATTTAAATCTGGAAGGGTTTGTGTTGGGGTTCAGTGAACGTATTGCTCCGAACCTTATTTACATGTGATTATTTTCTGCCATCCGGCTAGCTCAGTCGGTATAATGACTGACTACGGGCTGCACGTTCCGGGGTCGAATCCCGGTGGGGACGAGATTTTCCGCCCGTCCAGACCGGCCCAGGGGCCCACCTAGCCTCCTGTACAATGCGTACCGGGTTTTCCCGGGGGTGGAGACGGCCGGGGCGTGGGGCTGACCCCCCATCCCCATCTAGAGTGCCGAGGTCCTAGAAAGAGTAGAGCTATACATCTTCTCACTCTAAGGGCCTTCGTGTCCTATAAAAAGGATGAAAACCTACCTATTTTCTTTCATGCTTGTGTAGCGTCAAATGAGGTGTGAGGTTGGTTCTGAGTGGTTAGTGGGTAAGAATTTGAAAGGACGTGCTTGTGACTTATTGCAAGACACTGTGCTGCATTTGCTGCAGCAGCACAGCAAGGACATTCTCAATATAGCCAGTAAAAATCTGAGATTCAAATCAGTCTTGACAGTTGTGTTAAAAGATGGTAATTTTGTTTTGTAGAAGCATAATATGATGCTCTGTCTGTCGCTCTGTCAGTTACGCGACTGATCGCGTCATGTTGAGAAGCATGGTCATGCGTTTGTCACCGTGAGTTCAAGGCCTTAGAGTGGTTCAAAATATTCCACTCTGGATTTTAAATGCTTGAATAATTTAAATAATACCACCGAAGGTGCGAGTAATGAAAGGTCCCCTTCTGTATATTATAAAAACGTTTAGTCACTCATAATCGATATGTAGTAAGCGTCGAGATATCGTAAACTGAACGTAACAATACTCCGTTGTTATGTTCAGATCGTCAGCCGTTTGTTCGGCCAAAGTTTGTAGCTCACGGAGAACAGTAACGGCGAGGCATTATCAAATATACAGTACCTAGATTTGATACATTGTCTGTTGTTTTCATCAGGCTTGAACCAAAACAGGAATGTGAAGACAAATATTACTAAAAATTACAAATATTAAATTCCACGGAAATCCGTCTGGTAGGAGTCACGCTGTTCCATGCGGACAGGTGAACGGAGGGTCTGGTATGATGAAGTTAATAGTCGCCTTTTGAATCTGCTTTACTAACGTGACAAAAAATACTTACAACGTTGCAGTGCAGTATATACAGCTCCTATTGAAAATCAGGGAGGACCCAGATGAGATTTCTGGGTTTCTGTCGAGGCGGACAAACCCGTGGTTTTACGGTGTCCCTTTGTGTGAATTATGGCTGTCGCTCATTCGCTTTCATGTATTATTTTTTTAAATTAACTGGACGTAAGAACTATCGAAACTATAAGACTCTAACACGAACTAAAATGTAGGTTGAGAAGTTACAACAAAACGGATTTGTTGGACGGACTACCTGGAAAGCTTGGAGCGGAACGAGACAGGAATTAAGTTACGTCATAGGCCTACTGCTAATCCGATGTGGATTTTTATAAAACAACCCTTACCAAGAGTCCAACGTAGAGCTTCGTGAATGAATTCGAAAGCGAGAGTGATGGTTTCCTTAGAGTAAATATGTAACCTTCGTCAATAAATTCTGCCACGGGATTATTACAGGCTGTAATACGGTGCTGAGTACTGTGTTTCGTGACTGGGTCTTCCACGTGGCATTGCGGTGCATCTGAACGGGCGCTCACTTGTGACGCAGAGCAGGAATGAACTGCATACACAGCAGTCGGCAGTAACGTGTGATTGCCTCTGTCTAGCAAGTTACGAAAATATACATACCACCACCCCCTCCCGTCATTTTTGCGTGTTATATAACGACGCTCGCAGTTGTAAGATTATTCAGCGTCACTCAAATATAAACATGAATATGGAGTGTTGATGGAATGGCACTGACAGGGGAAACTGAAGTACTGGGAGAAAACCTCTCACGGTGCCACTTTGTCCACCGCAAATCCCCTGTGATCTGGCCTGGGACTGAATCCGGACCTCCGTGGTGAGCGGCCGGCGACTAACCGACGTCAGCTCAACAGCTCGGGAGGGGGATGTAACATGCATTCTGGTGGCCTAATCGAGTTATTATCCTGCCGTTTGTCTGGACGGACTGAGGATGGCTACGAAAAACAGGATAGTCGGTGTCCCGGTCGAGAATCGAATCGGACATGTCCCGAATACATCTCTGTATCTTGAAACAGATTGTGATTTTTTGTGTCGTATCGAGTATGATCTTGTTATCCCAGATTATAGCATCATGATAGGATGATAAAGAATGGGGAAATGAATTTGGATAGATGATGTACTGTCGAAGTAGATGTACTCTTCCGGAATTTACCGGAGAGACGAAATCATCATCATAAACACCAAGGATCGGACCTTTTGATCCGTTCCGTCTCCAAAGTTACAACTGCTCTCTCCAACGTTTCTTCGGTCTTCCAATTGTTCTCCTTCCTTGTGGTCTGTAGTAGTATGATTTCAAAGGGATTCGGTTTTGTGGCATT
>Ga0123354_10003445_pt1 | contig 21842 bp, 8 predicted proteins | sample TergutLab28metaG_2_FD_97872 | JGI IMG/M metagenome (GOLD analysis project Ga0123354, IMG submission 97872) | Labiotermes labralis P4 segment gut microbial communities from Petit-Saut dam, French Guiana - Lab288 P4 | ecosystem: Host-associated > Arthropoda: Insects > Digestive system > Gut ... | reverse complement strand
CCTAGGGAATACAGTGTTACAGCTATTCTGTTGTTACTATTCATGGTGCTTATATCGTTAGTTTCAGTGTTGAATCTGTTGTACTCTGACATTAGTACTTTCCGAAGTATGTGTGCAGTGCCCAATGTGGCTGTTTTCTGGAGTTCCTTGACTTCATACTTTCCTGGTATGTTGCTGACTTTGAGTGACTTTGAAAATAGTCCCAGTCGCCCCTATTAATACTGGTATCACCTTTGTTTTTACATTCCACATGCGCTGTATTTATATAGTAAGGTCTTTATATTTTAGAATCTTCTCGGCTTCTTCTTCTTTTTTTTTCTTCTTGTTGTTGTTATTATTATTATTATTATTATTTTGGATACCGAAGTTGCTTCTACTGCTGTGCAGTAATTCCAAGTCTGTATTTGACATTCAGATGACCGTGTATCGTTATATATTCTTATGATAAAAACCAACAAGATGCACTAATTTCTTAAATTTACTCGTATTTTAGAATAGAACTATACATGTTACGGACAGGTTTACTGTCCATCATCAGGAATATAGTACTGTATACGCAGCAATAGGTATTTGTCATACAGGTTATGCTTACTGTCTGCTAGCGAGATCAGGATGGAACAGTCAACATAACCTGTATGACAAATACCTATTGCTGTGTATACTGTACTAGACTCCTGATGATAGACAGTAAATCTGTCCGAAACATGTAGAGTTCCATTCCAAAATAAATTTGAGAAATAGTGATTCTCGTTGATTTTTATTATAAGAATCCGAGTCTGTAGTTTGTCTCCTTCTACTAGTCCTTACTTACACCGTAAGCTGTTAACTTAATGTACGCGTAAATCAGTACAAGATTTAAAAGCCGTTCTCTACAATTCTAGCTTGAGAGTTGTAGCTGCGTTTTTCCATGTGTGCTATATATCAAGCAGAATTTCTGAAGAAATAGCTTATGAGACTGCTACCGTCTCGCGTACGGGTGAAGTACAATTATCATTTAAGCACAGATTCCTTTACCATGCTGGTACAGTACCTGTACCTGGGATTGAAAATACTTTTAGATTATTTCATATTTCGCATCTCATTCATTGACTAGAAAGAATCCTGTTACTCCACAGACGTCATAGAACCTGTGCTTCTTTGTATACCGCATAACACTGAAATGTTCAACAGTTAGATGTTCATTTTTAACAATTTCTCAACATGTTTCGGGCATCATTATGCCCATTTTCAGGAGGACAAGACGTATGTTACTGCAGTAACATACGTCTTGTTCTCCTGAAGATGGACATAATGATGCCCGAAACATGTTGAGAAGTTGTTAAAAATAAACATCTAACTGTTGCATCTTGTTGGTTTTCTCTCTCACTTCACAATTTGCTCACGATGCACGGTCACAGACACCTAAAACTGAAATGTTCCTTTCATTTTTATGTTATCTTCATTAATGGTTGGGATTTTCATTTGCTTCTTTCTTTAGGTCGGGTAATTGGCTGTGAACTGTAACAGTCTTTTTTAACCTACATGCGCACAAGTGTTGTAATGGAAACGATTATCAGATCTGCACTCCGAGTTTGCATAGTTCCAGCGATATTTTTTAATGATTTACGAAAAACAATGTGATATTGAGGTTTAAATGGGAGACCTTTTCGCGCACACTTAAAATGTTAGGCTGTAAGTATTATCATATTATCATACAAATATGAATAAAAAGCGCTTTGAACTTTTAGTTAAATTAAATTGTGTTTCTGTTAAGTTTGAATTACACAATGACTGGCTCGTATAACACCAAGTTGCTAAGGACTATGGTTCCCAGATAAATTTAATGTCACGTGTGCACTCTGTTAACACGTTTTATTCAGAATTAACATTCCACATTTTGCCTTTTGGGAACTCTTCTCTCTCAAATGGATATTTCGCGTCTCTCAATCACTTTCCCACTTTCACTTAATCATAGAGTAAATAAATATTTTCCCCACATGCATTAGATTAGGTTTGCTTGTATGGTTTAAAATTCTCCTATGCGCTAATTTTCTCATTTGTTGTTAACTACTTCTTCGCTATCAAAGCATGTCTCCATGTTTTGTTTTTGTTTTCGTGCACTCTAAATTTGTGCTAGGTGGGAGCTGCCGCTCTCAACCCCTTTTCTGTCTCGGCGTATTTGCCATTATGCAAATATGCTCCATGCACGCACTTTCTCTCTTTCCTTCCGGAACACCTCGTATATTTCTCACTCTTTGCATTTCATATCCTGATAAACGCACGGATGCCATTTCATAACAGATATCGACCGTGCTTTGTCTTTCAGTATCATTGCGTTTACTCTTACGAATACATTATAGTCTAAAATATTTACCTCTCTTCGTCAAAAATTTAATGACGTATTGTTTTTCCAATTCTTTATCTTCGCCTACCAGGTATCCAACTTATTATTGTTATGTTTAATCTTTCAGTTCAAAAGTGCATCTCTATTTTCCACGTTATGATTCTCTGCCAAACGTTTACAGTTAAATCCTTCTTGTACTTTCTTTATCCCTCTACTTCACACACGGAGGTTAATGCACTGCTGGAAGCATGCTCTAATTAACTCCTACTTAACTGGAAATTCCGTCTCTAAACGCGAATGCCCGTGACCACCCACTTTCAGGCGCGTTCGAAAAATTACGAAAAGTGATTGTTAGTTTCGTCATGTCTGTCTGTCCTTCCATCCGTCCGTCCGTCCTTCTATCCGCATGGAATAACTCGGCTCCCACTGGACGGATTTTCACGAAATTTTATATTTGAGAATATTCAAATTTAATTAGAATCTGATAATAACTAACGGATACTTCACACCAAGACCTATGTACATTTATGATTCTCTCTCGTTCAGTTCATCTCAGAATGAGAAAGATTTCAGACAGATTTTTAGGGAAAATAAATACATTTTACATTCAGTAACTTTTTCCTCGTAAGTCGTGCCATTTATGATATAATATGTAAAAATGTGGTACAGCCAGACAGGCCATAGATGACAATATAATACGGCACATGCATTTTTCGTGCTAGGTAAGCCTACAGACACACCCTCAGAACATGTATTGCTTACTGATTTTCCTCGGCAGCAGTGGTTTCGCGAATTTGCCTCATTGTTACCTTTATACGTACACTGCCTGTCTCGTTTTTGTTGTTTAGTGTCATGGCGCCGCACGATGATAAGACTACATTTTTTCATCATAAAGTACATCAAATTAGTAACTTTTGTGATTATATAACAATAGACTGTAATTTGTTCTCCTCCGATGGAACTGCATCTGTGTCACCCAAGTAACAATGCACGAACATTTAAAATATTTTAAGATTACGGTTGCTGCACGGTTGGGACTAAGCATGAACTTCTGAAGTGGATTTGTACCCTCGTCTAGTAAAACTGAAACCAGCTGGCTTCTTTCACTGTTCTGTCTAGGGTGTGCAGAGCACGGAGCCATGCCGGAAAAGTTCGTTTTTGTTTTCCCCTTTCTTTTCATGAATATAACTTGTAGCCGAACATCGTTGGTACATCAGGTAGAACGATTGCTGGCCTCAGTTACGGGCGGTTCAAAGCCACACATCATTAATTTCACTGTCAAATACCATTCAAGGAACCGTCTGTGATGGGTACAAAGGGTTGGATACGGAGATCTTTGAACGGAAAACCCTGTTAGCAGTAGACAAAAGCCAACAACCTAATACAAGCAAACCTTCCACTCAAGACCAAAAAAAAACTAATAAAAGGAATTTTCCTACTGACGCTGGCAGTCAAGTATGAGATCCGTTGTGAGCGAGGTGGTGCATAGTGTGGTTACCTAAAATAACAGTTTACTAGTTCTTGAGTGAAGTGACGGTTGGTTTTGTTGTTGTTGTTGTTTTTGTTTTTAGAATATGATTTATATTTGATTAACTGGACAAGAGCAGACTTTGCACCTCAGACACAAATAAATAAATAAATAAATAAGAAAATTAGTTAGGACTTTATACGTTTCGACGGACGCCACCCGTATCTTTTAAGAAGTTTCGCCCACCGTACTGAGCACGTCAGGGCGTACGATGTACACAGGGCGATCGTGTACAACCTTGAGCATCAGTCCCAAGTGAACTTCACAGCTGGTAAAGGAATTTGACGATATTGTTAATTATAAATTCTTCTGAAGTCAAAGTACGATTGCTCTTGATTTGGGTATGAGGCAAGAAGCTGTGAAGTGTCTGAAGCGGCTTCTTCTCCTTTGAAGAGCCTCCGCGGTTTCTGTAATGAGCGAATCCTGGACGGGACTAGCATTCAGTTGCATGTAAGTGCAGTCCACGACCTGTCTAACTGGAGTGACTGACCTCACCACACCTTGGCCGGACACAGCTGAGGAATCTTGAACCCCCCACCGTGGTCTTGTTGTCGCCTCAGTTATCTAATTATTTATTTATTTCTGGACTTATTAATTTTGCATTTCTTCGCCTCGAAATCAGTTGTAACAGACACACTTGGGTTCATTACGGGCAGTTTGCTTTTTATTTAACGAAGATTGACACGTGGAGAAATTATTTGGCTTCGAAATGTATAAGACGGTGACAGTAATTTAGGTTAATCTTGTTGCCCTAATTTACTAACATAACTGGGACGTTGATAAAATTAACTACAAAAAATTCTGTGATCCTATTTATGTTACTGTGATATTGACGTAAGTCCCATAGTGCAGAATGGCGTGAACTCTGCGAATGAGACGAGAATTTTCCGTTAGGTAGAAATGATTGAAGATGACTGGGCCAGTGTTGTAACTTATGTTTGCTGTGGTCGGCTGCTGTCTTTCGGCGTCGGAATTTATTTAGCACCTCGACCCACCTACGAGTAGTCGGCATAATGAAAATACAGTGTTCATGAAATCACACGTGACATAAAAAACATTCAGAGAATAAATGTTTCAAAACAGATCAATGCCTCAGTAAAACGTCGTGTCACACGTGAACCATGTATGCTGACACGGAGGGCGATTACGTGTCTTAACACTGTGATTATGAGCGTGTAGTCAGAACCACACCCCGGCCGCTTTACCCACGGGAAAGATACCCAGTACCCATTTTACAGGAGGCTGGGTTGGCCCCAAGGCCGGACTGGACGGGTACGGAAAATCTCCCCCCTACTGGAACTGATCGCCGGACTACGCAGCCCGTAGCGCAGTCACTATACCAACTGCGCTACCCGGCCCACAGTCTTATACACGTAGCTGATTTTGTGTGCGTCCGAAAAGATGCAAAAGACAAATGTTATCTTCTTCATGTCTGTCCGACATCCGCTCGACGGATTCTGTGAAATTTATATGGGCGCTTTTTACTATAATCGGTCGAAAACTCATGTTTGTTTAAACTCAGAACAACGCCAGGCACTTTACGTCAGGATCAACTGTAGTTACTAACGTCATTGTAATTGTGGCGTGGTAATCGATATAGGCAGCAGTTGATAACCATATGCCTTATTTCTTCATGCGATTTGCGTTATACATAATGAAGAATATTAAAAAATTTTATCATTGTAATGATTATTTGTTGAATTTGACGTTCAGGTGACAGTGCATCGTGATAAATTCTTATAATAAAACCAACTAGATACACTAATTTCTCAAATTTATTTTTGGAATAAATTTGAGAAATTACTGCATCTAGTTTGGTTTATTATAAGAATACTGTTTGTTGATTATATTGAGGAATATCTCTATGAAGCTTGGTGTGCAGATAGAGTGTGAATATGCCGACCAAATGCGTACTGACTTGTAAGTCAGAAGTTCGACGGGCTGAACTTCTGCGGTTACGTATGGCCGACACATTTAATAAAATCGGCGTAGACGGGTAAATAGACAGTAAGTTATGCAGTGAGATGTAATAACATTGGTGACATATATGCACAAGCCAGAACAAGAATAAAATATGTGGTCACTGTCGATTAAATGGTATAACCATTTGACAAGGAGATCCCACCCGAAATCTTCTCAGTGTTGTCATATGTACATAATCTGCCTTCTTTTTTACTTGTTTTTATACAGCCCTGAAGAATACTTCCGCTGGTTTTGCCACATCACGATGTTAGACCTTCAGATTTGGGTGTTGAGATCAATCAAGCCTACATGCGCATGAGTCGTGATTCATTGGCATTTTGTCTGTCGACGTATTAAGTGTCGCCTTGTCTCTTTTATTTAAATCTGCTTTCACTTAATTCCGTCACGTTCGTGGAATGCGCACAGTTACGTAGTAGGTTCGCCATGTTGTCTTTGTGTGGAAAGAAATGTGTTGTACCTGTTAATTTTCATGTATTAACGATAAGCTTTTCGATACCTATGAAACTGAGGTTGCCTGATAGTTTTGGGTGTGAAGCGAAGAGACACGCCGCATATACTCGTAGTTTGACAGCACAGCAGCGATCAGGTTTGGTAACTTGGAAGTTAAGAACGTATCATACTTCATTTCCCAGTTTTTTTTGTGTATTCGTTGTATTATTCGACGCTATGTAATCTGAGCTATTGAAGGGATCGTGAAGTAAATTGTGACTTAATAAATATATAAATAATTTCGCAGCGAATTCAGGCACATTACTTTAGAGGGGTCTCACTGTTCCTGGTCGCTGCAGATTACGCGATTATTCTGCATTTCAGTCTGCTGACTCCCATAAATACTGCCTGTGTCAAGCTGAAAGGAACCTAGATCCTGGCTTGACTCGGGATCACACCTAGTGGAATCTGTTCTTTCAAGGATACTCTAGAACAGCCGTTCACAACCTGGGGTACGTGGACCCCTTAGGGGTTCGTGAACTCCGATGGGAAGAATAAAAATTACATTATTTTCATTGACCCCGAACTGATACTTAGCTTTTAATTCGAAAATGAATATAGCCAAAAAATTTGTGGCCTCTAGACTCCAAAAATGTTTGTTAATTTCAATAGATCTCATTATCTAAAGTTATTGTAGCCTGAGAAAGAGAAATTAGAATGCATTTGAATTCTTCCTGAAATGTATTTAAAAATGAAATTTAATTTCAAATTTCATCTCTTTTAAATATATCTCTTTTCTTAATATTAATTTAATGGATTAATAAAGAAACATGTTTATTACCATATTACACAAGTTATATATTTTTTAATGTTTGAACAATTTATTCGAGCATAATTGGGTTCCTTTTTAATTCATTCTAAAATATAGATTGTAATTTATACAGATTCGACATTTATGTATTTTTATGCATTTAAATACATTTGTCTGAGAAGAGTTCCGTAGGTTTCACCAGACTCTCAAAGGGACCATGACACAAAAAAGTTAAGAACCCCCGACTAGAATGTTGTCCGTTTATGTATGCAACACAAAGACGAGCGGAATGGCTAATAGCATGCACTAGGTTTAATGTTACCGTGGTAATGACTATTAGTATTGTCGTGGAGTCTGGAAAAGTCAAGACGATTCGGAAGGATGTTCTGCCTTCAGCTAAGAGTAGAAAAGGTGACGTACCCTGGAAACTGAGGCACAAAAAGTGTGAAGGTCGTGAGAGGAATTAGACCAGGACTTCTTTTGTTACCGGCTTTATTCAACTTACGCAGCTAATAATTTACGGAGGAAGTTTTTGAAGAGTCTGGAGAATTGGAAAAAAGGGGAGAAGAAATTCGCACTTTGAAATGTGCAGATGACCTTGTGCTGCTGGCTAAGACTGAAACGGTGTTACAAATCACGATTGGTGAAATAGCCGGAGTTGGCAGGCAGTGTAGAATGGAATGTGGAAAAAATAGGTCACGAGAATCTCAAGACGATCGTCCGCCGTGCAGGCTTTGGTAGACCAAAAACGACTGGAGAATGTGGAATGCGAGTATTTCAGCTATTTAGATTGCTTGATGCCAAGCGATATGTCCGTGAAATTAAATTCAGAATGGCCATGGCTGAAGCAACATTCAACAAAAAGAAAACAATTTTCACCAGCAAATTGTACTCAAATTTAAGGAAGAAACTATTGAAATGCTACATTTGGAACATGTTTATGGTACTAAAACTTGGATACTTCGGAAAATAGATCATCAGTATTTAAAAAATTTCATATCTATACACTTCTGCTTCACAATGAGAATAAAAGCAACAAGTGCGTATGAATATGTGTGAATTTATTATATTCTAAACTTTTAAACGTCCTAAATGTTTCGGCCACCTTTTGTGACCATCTTCAGTGAGATGATTTACGAAGGGTATATTACAAAGATACCAAAACTATTGTACAAATATATAATATTAAAATACAGATAAATTATTTTTGCTAAATTACGTTAGTAAGGAGTGTTCATGTGCCGTGTGTGTGGTATCACCGTCCTGAAATACGAGAAATACGTGTGTGTGTGTCTGTTTGTGCGCGTGTAGCAGGTTATTAATATATTGTTAAATAAAATGAAATTAGATATGATTGCATGTTTCTCTATTTTATGTTTTAACATATTCTGAATCATATGTTTAGAACTTAATATTTTATGTTTGTATACTGGATTTTATGTCTTTGTAATATATCCTTCGTAAAGCACCTCCCTGAAGATGACCACAAAAGGTGGCCGAAACACGTTAAGAGGTTTACAACGTTTAGAATACACTAAATTCTCATATTTTTATATGCACCTGTTGGTTTTATTCTCATAGCAGATAGTAAATACTTTGCAAGTTCTGAAATGTAGTGCTCGAGAAGGATGGAGAAGATCATTTGGAACGATCGTGTGAAAAAAGGAAGTATTACATATAGTCAAGGAGGAAAGGAACATCCTACATGCTGCGTCCTACATACTTGAAAGAGGAAGCATTATGTCGCACTCCGTGGCGGTCTGGCTTTTGAATAAGCTGTGGACCTGTCGCAAGACAGACTAGAGGATGAATGAAGTGCTATGCTCAGTACAGTGTGTGCATCGTGATAAAGTTTGGAAAATTAGCTTTATGTTTCTAGTAACAGTTTTGTCTCTGCAATACATAAATACTAATCCTCGCGCTACAGCAAAAATAGCAAAGACCCATTTGAAGAATATGTGTGCTTCGAATTCGAATATGTCTTTCCCTGTGGATGTTTTATCTTTTCGATCGAGCCTCGCAATCGTAGTTAAAAAAAAACATCTACCAAAGTTTTCATCGTCCTAGTGGAGCTTCGTGCCTTCATCATAGGATCTGACCAGTCTAAGCAGTTCTTGGGCTTGCGGGGGGACCCAATTTTATTTGCGTGACTTAATATTGTATATCATATAATTGATATCATATAGAATTGCTTAGACCGTCAAGTTTGTGACGGCAAAAACAGCGGATTAGCACCTTAAATTAGACCATGACTGCTGTGTGGCCTTTCAAGTTACTTTTTTCCTTATTTTATTTATTATTTTATTCTTTATTATTTTTATTATTCGTCCGTATGTAGTGTTACTGGGTGGGCCCGGTGGCTAAATCAGTATAGCGACTGACTTCGGGCTGGACGGTCTGGGATCGAATCCCGGTGGGGACGAGATTTTCCGCCCGTCCAGACCGAACCTGGGGCCCACCCAGCCTCCTGTAAAATGGGTACCGAGTCTTTCCCGGGGGTAAAGTGCGGCCGGGGCGTGCTGCTGACCACTCACCGACTTCTAGTGCCGCGGTCATGGAAGAGTAGAGCTATACCTCTACGCACCCTCTGGGCCACACCGAGCCTGTAACGGGATCACTTTACCTTTTTACCTTTCTATGTAGTGTTGCTGAGGACGTCACAAAATAACCCACAGTTATGAAAACAAGAGTGCAATTTTTTTAAAAAAAAAACTTTATTTCATAACAGAGAGTTACACACATAAATTCGCGAGATGTGTCAGCCGGCTAACACTATTCGTGGTTTTCTGATTTGCCCTAGAAATGTTCTGTGATAAATTTAAATGGGCCGTTGCAGCCGTCTTGTAACACTTGCCAAATGATAACTCATTTTTAACCTACTGTCACAGGTTATAAACAAGTTTTACCATAGGAAATACTTTTACGTATTATTGACGTCACTGAAATGTCGTGTGACGTTGAACATTGTTTACACCTCTTGATCACACCTTAATAAGTGTCAGGCTGTTAAAATCAGTAGAGTTTCAGGTTTATATCCTTGGTAAAGCGGTTTGTATCAGATATCAGAAACGAATTACTTGTTTCAAACTAACTTCCTGAAGCGAGATTTGGGACTTATGAAATCCCTAAGAGCAAGTTTGTCCATCGGCACTCGTGGGAATCTAAACTGGATATCAAATGCATTTTAGGTCTACAATCTAATTTAAAATATGCGCCATATTGTTACACATAAAAAATTGGTTTTGTTATCCTGTAGGTTTATTTTCAACCCAGGAGTGGGCCAATAGAAATAGTTCTGCCTGTCCGTCTAACCGTTTGTATGCATGAGGTTTTATGTAGCGTATTAAATTCAGGTGTGTCAAATTGTGGTTAACAATGGACAGCAGTTACAGCAAATGAATAGTTAACGCGCGTTTATTGTCCATATTGAGTTTAGCTTGCTCGTAACTAGCTACGTGTTTATTAAAGCGAAAAATGTTTTGAAAAAGTTGTTAAGTACCGTAAACAACACATTTTTCATGTCCAATGCACTTTTTTCCGCAAGGATTTACTTTTTAGAGGTAGTGAAACAGGAAGGCAAACGCACCAGATTTGGTACGCTGTGGGTGCATTTCCTGACTTGTATTCTTAAGTATGTTAGGAAAGATTACGACTTATTTATTTCTTTAGAGGTGAAGCGTCGGAGAACAACGTGCAGAGAGGAATGTTTGGACCTAAGAAGATCACCCACACTGTAAGGTGAAGAAGAATTTTTAATGTTCTTCAAGTCTTGTGCTGCGGTGATCGAAGTGAGGATCATACCGTGGCCAGACCATGTGGGCCGAATGGGAGAGACGATAAATGCAGAAAGTACAATATTTGAAGGGAGAACACCAGTTGCTAAACCAAGGTATAGATGGGAGAATTATTTTAAGACTGATATCAAAGAAGTAGCACGTGAACGTGGGCTGGTTTGAATTGGTGGGTTGTATTTCGGTTCGTGTATCTCATTGTGGTTCCGGTGAAGACGAAGGTTGATAGTGAAAGGCTAGTGAAGACTGTCGTATCTTCACCATTCAGTTCTTATCGTGATGTCTTGAGGTCAGTCAGTTGAAAGCTCGCCTACAACAGCTGTATTCTGTTCACCACCCTACAGGTTTGCACTGTACTTGTGCTTGCTGTTCCCCATCGGTCTGATTATTTCTTCAAGTGATGGTTGAGAATGATGAATCGACGTTTACGCTGTAACATAAGGTGTCGTGACCAATTGCGATTTAGACATATATTGTAATAGCCTTTAATCCTAATGTGTTTCACCAGTTAATATTACGTCGCATATTGCTGTCTAGCTGAGTACTTAATTCATTGTTTACTTACTATCAAAGTGCATTTGTTGGTGAATTATTATGGATTAGTCATTGTCAGTGCACGGAATGAATAACGTAGAAGATTATCAAAGTGTTTTACTGCTGAGAGTAGCTGTTGTTTTATGCGATGTTCGTGTTTTCATTAGACTAACATCAGCTAGTTACTAACAAGAAGTTAGTGTCATTCGTATCGTTACCTGATTACTTATTTTTCATAAGATCTGAATTTTTTTTGCTGTTTCTACAGCTTATAGGCCAAAACATAACGATTTCTAAATAGGCAATGCCTGCAGTTGAGAGAATGGAAAGATATATTGAAGACAGGTCAAATGTGAATCGCATACAAAAATTTTGGTAGCAAAACCTGAAGAGGAGGAACCAGTTAGGCGCTTATAGCAGGGCAGTACTAAAACGGATCTGTATTAAACGAAATGCGGTGTGTAGAATGCTTTTCTCGTTTGTGGTTCAGGATTGGAACCAGTGATAGGCTGGTGTGAAAACGGTAATTAATTTTCAAGTTTATATCAGGCGGGGAATGTCTTTACTTTATAGAAAACCATTAACTTCTCCAGAAAGGTTCTGGTTCTTGGAAGTCGTTAACATTTTAGAACATTTCAATATGTTATACTTGGACTTGGTTATTCTTTATATGGCACGTTTCTTGTTTAGACTCTGAATGTACATGTTTACCTTTATTATATATGTCTTCCGTATGGAATAAATTAAGCTTCTGAGACGAAAGTATTGCCTGTTTCTTGAACTTCTCAACTAAATTTTAGCGTGGTATATGAGGGTTATGAAATTCCTGAATGCTATCGTTTTCTTTTCCCTTATAGATTGTGTATAACATTTTAGGACGGACCAGCTGACATTCGCATTGAGGGACGGGCAAAAACATAATTCTTGTTGAAGTGTCTCCAAAGCTATGAATGATTAAGGACTAAGTGTGTTGGAAATAAAGTGTTTTATCCTTTATCTTATGAGTTTGTTTGGAAATATTTTTCGCTTCTCGAGTTGCGCTTGAGATGCGCGCAGAAATACTTGTAGACCTTCATGTGAAATGGCCGATATTGTTTCCCGAATTTAAATAAGTTATTTGACAAGACTTTATAGTAAACATAAAAAATACTGTCAACCTATCAAATGAAAAGTACATGGTTTTATACCAAAGTATTTCATGACCTCTTGCCTGTCGTTTCCAAATCATCCTTAATATTTCGTTTGTCCATTTAAAGCTACATAACTTAGACAGATATGAAAGGACGCTGGTAAATTAACAAGCAACAAATACTACTGTCGTCCATGATATGACGCCATGTAAATTGGTAGATAGGTCCCAGCATTTCGGATGAACTTTCTATCTCAGTCCTCAAGGTAGAAAAGTAAACCGTAAATTCCATCCCTTCTCCATTCCTGCCGTGGCCAAGATAATCCATTTCTGAGCTGCATTCGTCAGTTGGCTCGCTAGCAACCCCGCTTCCTGTCCTCTCTTGCATGTAGCTATATCTTCCTTTACCGCGAGGCTTATGCTTCTGGCCTGGCAATGGGGGTAGTGGATTCCTCTGACACTTTTGTAGTCAGCTACAATATTATATGGCGTTACATCTCAGAAGACCGCCGATAGAACTCCTAAGACCGTTCAACTTGAGGTAATTAGCATAAAATTATTTCTTTTCGGTCAATTATTGTGTTAGTTATACACATACTAGACTTTGTTGAAGTTATCGAGGAACACCGTTCCCATGAGATTTTATGTTTTCACGCTTGGACTATGAAGGTTACTGTCTTCAGGAACTTATGTTGTATGGTGGCTTATATAATGATTGCGTGGCTTCATAACTCAGCAGGCAAAATAGCTTAACCTTTTCGCATTACCGTCTTTCAGTAATTGCCTTCCAATTGTTGTGAGGCCACATACTCGAATTGACAGATTTTTACTTAAAGTAATTAACATTAATTACTTTAAGTAATTAATGTTAAAGTCAAACGAAATAGAGCTCCGGTGACAAGAAGGATTTTCGTGGAACATTTCTCTTTTAAGTTAAACGATGATTAGCTCTTGAAAGGTTGGATATTTATAAGCAATTTGTGTTGTGACATTTTAGAACTTGGAAACAATATCTCCTGTTTTCGATGCACGAAGTTAAGAAATATGTAACGGGATATTCCAGTCAGACTTGGGGAAATCCCTCGGCCAAGTTGTATTTTGCAAGTTCATTACCCGCCGTCGCTGTGTGATTGAACATTTTCTGTTCAAATAGGAGGAAGTTACGATGAGCAATTCCGTCCGTTTTCTCAGCCAACTCTCAAAGAATCGACGATAATTTCTCAGCAGTGCCATGAAAATGTGTTGCAAATGCGAGTTCTGTTCGCGGCCTGTTATTTGGCAGTTCGTCTTTACCGCCAATCAGAAGGAGGTGGTTTGAAGTTTCTGCGGCGGTAATTATAAATTACTAGACTTACATGAATGATAACATTAAGCATAATCTACCATTTACCTTTATTGATATGCTACTTTTATCCTTTCTATTATGTTATATACTGTGCATATTTTTTGCTTCCTTCACCGGCTGTTAATTCATCGGTAACATCAAAATTGATAAGATGGCGAGAAAATAAACAAAGTACGTCACATTCTATTTAATTACTATCGATCCTACATGTTTCGGTCTGAATATGGAATATATATATATCGATCCTACATGTTTCGGTCTGAATATGGAATATATATAGTGTACTTTGTAGGTTTGTTTTGTCTGATATAGACCCTACTGAGGTACAAGGGAATAATGTGCTATAAAAATTATAAGATTGGTTAGGCGTGTAGCATGTATATATTAAAGAGGGGGAAATGAATACGGAATTTTAGTAAGAAGACTAAAACTAAGTAAGTGCTTAGAAAATATGTACGTAGATCGGATAAGAGTATTAAAGTGACCCTTAAAGATACAGGATATGTGCGTGTGAACTGAATGCGTCTGATTGAGGAAAGCTGGGCGTGTGCTGTGAACCCGGTAATTAAACCCGTGTTCTATTAGAGAACAGGAATTTATTGACCGGTAGAATGACTGTTGGCTTCTTAATTGGCGCTGTGCTCCGCGACGTACTGTATTCGCGACTCGAAAGTCTCGGCCACCTACGCTCATAAATTTTTTTTTTTCAACGTGAACTGGATATTCGAAATGCTCTGAAACAACTCTGGAGTTTTACTGCCAGCTGAAAGGATGCTGTTATTTGCTCCTGCTGTTAATATTTATACGGAAATTATCATTTTAGCGACTGGGCTACGGATCGGATGACCGAGGAATGGGGGTTACATTTCCAGAGACTCTTATATTCTGTGCTGTGTTGTGGCAGCCCTTATTTAGTTTAAATTTAAATAAGGTACCTTAATTTAGTTATTTATGACATTTTGAAATGAGTGTGAGACCAACCAGATGCAACAAATTATGATTTATTAATAATCCATTAGCTCAACATGTTTCGGGCATCATTATGCCCATCTACAGGGGCGCTAGACCGTATGTTACTGCATATGGTTTTCAGCACTAGATGTACTGGCTGGAGTCTTGGGAAGCCGGGAAGCAGGCCGTGTGCGCCGTGTGCACGGCCTGCTAATAACAAAAAATACACATACAAATTACAAACCCTAAAATGATGTATATAAATGATTTGGGCCTGTAATCCAACAATCCTAAACTTATTTTTTTTTTATTTATAGATAAATTTGGGATTGTTGGATTACAGGCTTTGTATACATAATTCATACTTAAAAATAAAATTTTTTACATATAAGATTAAAAATTACCATTAAATCTGTGTATTGGTAATTTTTTATTATACATATAATTTCATTTATTTTAGTATAAAATAATAAAATTGCTTATCTTGAATAAAGAAGCACGTCGTGTGCACCGTGTGCACACGACGTGCTTCCCGGCTTCCCAAGACTCCAGCCAGTACATCTAGTGCTGAAAACCATATGCAGTAACATACGGTCTAGCGCTCCTGTATATGGGCATAATGATGCCTGAAACATGTTGAGCTAATGGATTATTAATAAACCATAATTTGTTGCACCTAGTTGGTCTCAAATGTCATTTCATATTAAGGATGCACGGTCACATGAATATCAAATTTATGACATTGTTTATTATACTTACTATAAATATAAATTTATTTTATTATTTAAGGATTATTGGATTAAGTTGTAACAGAGACGCCACGTTTCCAGCCGGACGGGCTGTAACATGTCAGCTGTTCGTAGACGTATGTGTGTGAATGGATGTGAATTTATTGCAAAATATTTTGTTTTAAACACTCTTAAATAATTACTCCTTGTTAAATAGATGTTTTAGTTTGTACCGAAAAGCAGTAATAGAAGGTGGTTGATGTAGTGCTTATTACTGTGGATATATATTAGTTCTTTTATATGAACATTGTCAGACAACGTTTACAGAAATTTGTATGCACAAAGACGTTTTGAGGAAGTTGTTAATAAACATTTAATTTTTAAATGTGGGGTTTTGTCGTATGTTGAATTGAGATTAATAAATGTCAAATGTTTGACGCTACTCTGTATAAAGCATGTAATTGAAAGGCTTTTTGGTAGTGTTTTTGGCCATCTGTTGTACCGGTATTCAAACGTTGCTAGTTACAACTTTTTTGTGGTTGAAACCAGTACGAATTGTTTCTCTCGACCCGGTTGGCCATCACATGCAGATAAAATGGCATGTGTTTCACTTCTATTCACTACGTCCGAGCGTAACCTTGCTTTTGGAATGGAAAGGTGAACGTTTCTTCTCTGCCTACAGAGAGTAGCTAATCCAGATGAATGAACAAAAGGGTGCTCATGAAAATATTCCCCCAGTTTTCAGTACAGTAGGCCTACAGATATTTTCAGAAGGGTTATTTCCCTGATATACGGATGTTCTTACTCATCAGGAAGAAAAAACACTGTCGCACATCTGATGGTCAAGTATTACTCTACATAGCATTAGAAATCGTTTTACCTAAGTAAAGTGATATTCTCCGTACTGTAACGTTTCAAGTGAAAGTTGCTGATTTGATTAACCTGTACAGTTTACGTCGTGCAATTGTTTTCTGTATTGTGAATGGGGTTTGATAGAGTTCTTGTCGTTATGTAGTAACTAGTACAGTCTACGGATTGCGTCGCACTTTTCGGTTACAATAATCCTACAGGCGCATTAATACCCATTAAAAGCTGACACTTTAGACTGTCGTCTGTTTGACGTTCATAGGGCCGTGCATCGTGATATGTTTCTACAGTAAAACCAACGAGATATACCAGTTTCTTAAATTTATTTTATTTTGAAGTAGCACTCTACATGTTTCGGACGGTCTTTCCGACCATCGTCAGGAGTCTAAGACTCTACATACAGCATCAGGGTTATTTATTAATAAGCTTACTATTATGCTGTTCCGTGTATGGGGTTAATTAAATTCTTGTTGGGATTAGTAGTAGTCCAATAGCTGTTCTTGTTCAGCTTAATGGAAGGTTGTTAATTTCTCTTGTTGAGTCAAAGATTGAGAATAAATTTCTTAGCACTTTCAGTTTGTTTTATTGATATTAATATTTTTTTTGTTTGTTTGGTGATTGGATAAAGTAGTTTATAATGTTAAATATTAGAAATGTTCAGGTTCAGCGACTGCTTGCTAGCAAGCAGTCGCTGAACCTGATGATGGACGGAATGACCGTCCGAAACATGTAGAGTGCTACTTCAAAATAAAGTGAAATAAATTTAAGGAACTGGTGCATCTCGTAGGTTTTACCGTAGAAACTATCGTCTTTTTTTTTACATCTGCTATGTAGAGCAGGGGCCGGGATAGCGTAGACCGTACAGCGACTCCTTACGGGCTGGACGCTTCGGGGTTCGAAATTCGAGAGCGGCAAGAGATTTTTTCTTCTCTACCCCTATCCAGACCGGCCCTGGAGCCTACCCAGGCTCTTGTACAATAAGTACCGGTGCTCTTCTGGGGATAAAGCTGTCGGCGCATGGCGTTAATTCCCCCCTCTCCCATCTAACCTCGATATTAAGATTCTACAGTGCTGTACCTTTACTCCCCTTCTTTGACTTCATGACGTGTTACGGAGGGCCTTTACTACCTATAGCGACGGTGTCACACATCAGGCGAGTACGCTTCGCGGTGCCCGGATTCAAGCCTGGGCCAGTCCATGTGGGAGTTATGGTGGACAAAGTTGCACCGGGAAAGGTTTCTGGCACAGTGTTTCGGTTTTCTCCCGTTAGTTTCGTTCCACCAACGCCATACGCATTCATTCACACATCACCGACACTACATGAACTTAACAGTTGATACTGCCGTTAAATGACACGCTTAAAGCTCTTCTGTGTCGCATTTATCCTGTTGTTATTGCCATTGATTGTAAACGTTCTGACACCTGCGTACTTCGGTTAGGGTTTCTGGACTTAGCCCATCGTTCTGTAATCAAAATACAGCGCTTCTTATGATATTGTACTGAGATATACATTTGAAGTCAAACACGGAGGCATCTCTGTTCTAGATTAACCATGACGTTGTGAAGACGTAACGGAGGGCAGAGTTTATGGTTGCACACATTTTGAAATATGTATATATATATGAGACCAGCTTCAATCTCCAGCTTTTTAAATCTTGGATTAAGAGTGGACAGGATGTTTGTGATGGCGTCAGTGCATGTATAGACTCGCGTTTTCATGACAAGGTGATAAATACATCAAGGACCTGACTGGTTTTTACGCTAGCCAAACCTGCGGCCTCTTACTTCATGGTTGAAGGTGAAGGCTGTATGAACCTCTTAAATGCTGCTATCCACGTACATTGCTTCACGGTGACGCAGTTCGGAAGACGTATAAACTGTAGCCGCTGTGAACAGTTCAGTACACACCAGAATGAAGTTACTTGCTGAACACCCTATATAATTAGGTGTGCACTTTGTTGCGCTTGGCTCGACATGATGCCAAGTTGGTTATCGAGCTCCACGCTTTTCGTTAAGTCGCTGTGTCTTGGCTCATAGTTGTTTACACCTCGCGTGGAACATAGCAATGAAGCCGAACCGAGATATTTGCATTGTGAAACCTATTTTTTTTGTCGCTTTCCTTGTGCCTAAACTGGACTGATAAAATGCCTTTCATCTGGCTCTTGGCGGGACTTCATAGTTTGCCATAAATTCTGTCAAAACAATTTACGTAGAAGCGTCCATGCGTCGTTATCAGAAAGTGAAACTTAGGGAAAAGGATCAGCACGTGATTAAATGAACGGAGAGCTGTCTGTGAAGAAGGACATGGGTAGCGTTGATTGTTTATTTTGGATATTTATTTTGGAGTATTCTTTGACACATGCATCGTAGCCACAGGACGTAAGAAACGTTTGTAGTGATGATCTGCATTATTCATTCTGATTGCTCACTGTCTTATAGTAAAACTGCTAAGGACAGTAGCCATTTGTCGACCCTTTCCACCCGAGCCCGTTCAACTATCGACACATTGGTTGCTAGTGTCAGTTACTCCGTTTATCTCTGTGTTCTGACTAACCTTTTTCGTCTGTGGCAAGTACAATTGGGGTTTCATTACATAAACTTGAAAGGTGATTCAAAATATCTTTGTCTCCATCTCATTTATGTAGATAAAACTTAAACTACGTAAATTGTGTATTTAGCCTCTTAAAGTCGGAAAGTCAGCTAAAGAAATGCATAGAATATCTCGTATACCGGTGGCCGTGCGGTATAAGGCGTATGTCTGCGGCAGCTTAATTGCTAGTATTCCTGGTTCGAATGCCGATGAGGGCATGGATGTTCGTCTCTAGTGTTTATTGTGTGTTGTTTCGGTAGCGGTCTGTGCGACGAGCTGACCGCCCTTGCAGAATGTGTCTAATTGTGTGCGATCTAGAAATATCAAAACGAGATGACCTAGAACCGATATGGGCCGCAGCGCCACAGAAATGTGTAAATAAACACACCACTGAAGACTGTTAAATTACTTTTGTGTTAACATAGTGTATATGATATGGCAATTGTGTTCTTTTGACGTGCTGTGAGTACGGGATGAAGCAAATAAAGGATGAACGCGCAGCAACTGTGGTGACTTTTGTGTGGGACATCGTATATAAAATTCTGCTCTCTGTTGCAAAACCAAGTACTTTCTAGTACACACAACAGTAGCTTTATGCTGCTTGGTAATACACGAGAAATCTCTCTTTATTATGAAAATATTAGTAGTGTGGCTGTGTTCTTAAAATACATATAATAATAACGATAATATTTATTTACTGCAAATGGTTTGTCACCCGGTGGCAGTGGTTATTTTGCATGTATACAAAATATTAAATTGGTTACTAATAAATTTAATTTGGGAGAGCTACATGAGAAGCATGTAGTGGCAACTTGGAATATTGGGAACCATCTCAGCATTTGTTTATAGACACAGGGAAAACAAGAAAAACCTGTGTCGAGATGGCCGGTCGCAGGACCTTCCGAGTACTGACTTCTAGCCAGCAGTCCGGCATAGTGTGTCTTTTTTATGAAAAGACGTCGAGTCTCTCTTTGTTATGAAAACAGTATTGTCTCTCTTTTTTACGAAAATACCTGTTGCCTCTCTTGAATATGAAAGTACCTGTAGTCTTTCTATATTGTGAAAATACATGTGGTCGGCCTTTATTTTAAAAATACCTGTAGCCTCACTTTATTATAAAAATACGTATAGTCTCACTTTATTATGAAAATACCAGTAGTATGTCTTTATTACGAAAATGCGTATAATTTCTCTTTATCATGAAAATCTTATAAAGCCTCTAAGAAACCCCTGTGGACAGAATTTGGATTATTCGAATATTCACGTAGGTTATAGTCCTTATGTAGTAGTAACCACTGTGCTTAAAATATCCAGTAACATAATAATTAGCAACATTTAAAAATGAGAGTAACCTATTAACATTTTTTTTCATATACGTTTTTTCAAGCTTGCTGAACCGTAATTAGCACGTAATATTTTAGTGATAATGGTCTAGTGATCGAGGGTGTAAGTGGTTATATAATTTTCGGCTTCAGTCCAATGTCAACCCATTAACAATATCCCTTGTACGCAATGTTAGCTATTTTATTCCTCCCGAAACTCTAAGGTAAAGTGACTACTGCAGTAATTGGCCAGAAGTGACCAGCTCTGTAACGCTTGCCCGGTTTTACTATATTGTTATTGCTTTGAACATTTCCCATTGAGGGTTTTTGAGTAATTATCTGATTTCAGCAGAATTAATTCACCATGTCACAACATCCCCCCCTCACCCCATCGTGCTGAAGGATGCGTAACTTCTGCATTAAGATTATGGGTTGCCATCTTTAATACTCCGTCTGACAAGTCTTCTTTTAGCTGAGGCATATTAGGCATCTTTACGTGGATTACAGGTTATGGGGACAGTGAGGGAACCTGCCACTCATGATTTGAGTTCTACGTGATTATTAAATACGGCTGTAGGTAAGCAGTTTTAGTGACAGTGCCGCAGTACTCAATTCGTACCCTGTTATTACCTTCAAGGTTTCAGTTTCCTGTTCTATGGATGCTTTCATGTAATAATAACATTTTCATAACTTCACCGACTGTTATTATACTGTTGCCATCTGACATTACACATTGCAGCAATGAAGGCTATTACAGAAGTGATAAATATGTTTGTATTTTACACCTGCTGAATGTACCCTTAATACAGCTTTTATTTACAAATACAAACAGTGTTGTCCAAAAACTGAACTTGTCTTTACCGTCGCTTTTTCCTTTTTCTTTTCGTATCAGTAGTGAACCTCATTTGCCAGTGTCATGAGAAAAATATACTGAAGACGCCAGTGTCGTGTTTTACAACCTTGTGTGTGACGAGTACCTAATTATCTTTGACTTTTACGATGGCTGTTTGTAGAGAAGAGGTGAAAAGTAATTGGTACAAATGTTTATTTTAGTTCAATTCTGTCAACTAGGTCTATTCATTGATAATGAAACAGCATCGTTTTTACTTCTGCATATCTGTTTTTTTTTACCATGGCGCAACAGCCCCAGTCGGCCAAGACCTCCTCATTATCGAGGATTCGTGATCATACTCAGACATACCACACTCGGTAGGACTCCTCTGGAAGAGAGATCAGACCGACGCAGAGACCTGTACCCGACAACACACAAAAGAGTCACAAGAAACAAACATCCATGTCCCCGGGGGGATTCAAACCCACAATCCCAGCAAGCGAGCGGCCGCAGACCCACGCCTTAGACTACGCGGTCACTGGGACCGGCGCATATCTAGTTTTAATATTGTTAAAATTAAGAGACGTTGTACTGTAGCTAGTAGTTTGCTAGCCCCCAAATTATACGACGTCTGGAACATTCGAATGATGACCACGCTTCATTTATATAAGACGGACCT
>Ga0123354_10003443_pt1 | contig 21845 bp, 18 predicted proteins | sample TergutLab28metaG_2_FD_97872 | JGI IMG/M metagenome (GOLD analysis project Ga0123354, IMG submission 97872) | Labiotermes labralis P4 segment gut microbial communities from Petit-Saut dam, French Guiana - Lab288 P4 | ecosystem: Host-associated > Arthropoda: Insects > Digestive system > Gut ... | reverse complement strand
GGACACCCTGTATACACACATACACACACACACACACACACACATATTATGTGTGGAAATGTAAAGCTCTTAAGCTTGCTGTGTTTCATGGTTTAGCTTTCATTTCAACCCTCTGTGTATGTGGCAGCAACATGGCCAAATTTAAAGGAGGTTTTCAAAGCCTTCCAGAAAGGTCTGTGATGCGTGAACAGAGTTGTTGTCTAAGTGTATACTATATAGTTGTAGTTGTTATATATTAATGTCAATACATAGTCCAAGTTTTATGCCCTAGAAGAAGTGGGCATACATCAAAAGACCATAAATAAAATAGTGGCAATCCCATAAATAATTGTATAGGTAGGGGCTAGGGGTAATCATACCAATGACAGTCTGTTCATATGCTGTCTGTGTATACATATTTATTATATTATTATTGTGTTTCTGATGTCAGTGTATAAATCAGTCATTAATGTTAATTTTTAGTCTATGTAAATTGAAAAGGTATTGTCAACAAATTGCATACACTTGTCATGGATGATACATGTTCTACATCATCACTGCCATACATGACTAAATTCACTCTCACAGCCTTTACAATTCAATCACTGTATTGCTATTGTTAAGATACTTGCTGTGGTTAGGTTAGGGTTTTTGTTGTGCCAGCTTAATATAGGTAAGTATGATGATGGTTACATTAGGGGTTGTGTTATTTGTCATTATCTCTTTTTTTTTCTCCCCAGCCTAGTTTTAGTGACTAGACTTGCCACGGATGGTGGAATTTCTGTATTGTTACTGTTACAGATGTTCTGTCATGGATAATTTAATTGACTGTCACAGACTTTAATATGCAGTGACTTTGTTACCTATATTTTATGCATATGACCATCATGAAGGTTGTTGCTGCAGTTGTTCATCTCTGTGTGAGTTTCTTTGTTACTCAGTTTGGTGTGTCATCGTGACAATTTTAGGTAGAACAGAAAAAAACTAAATACATGCAAATAAACCACATGGTTTGAAATATATGGTATGTACATAGTGACTGATGTAGTTCGCATTGAATATGCATCCTCCCAGGTTTGTTCTGTGTTGGGAGATTCCTACTTTGCTGGCTGCATCCAAGTATACAGTCAGCCAAAGGGCATTAAACCGAAATGAGAGACAGCAAATTAAGTGGTATAAATTGGCAAGGAGTATTCAAGCAAAAAGGACATAAGGAAATGGGTGTAAAACAAGGGCTAAGTGTAGTATGGTTGAAAAGAGTGATATTCTTTAATTCAGTTTTGAAATCTCTCCCAGAAATGAAATGAAATGCTGACTACAGTCAGCATGGATATTAATGTCTGGTTAATTAGTTTGCATGGTGCAAGGCCTATATAGATAGCTGAGATGTGAACATGTCAGTTATTGAGAGCTGGGAGGTGCTGTATTGAGTGACCAAGGGAAGTTGCTAAAAATAAAGCATTAGAAGGAAGTGTGTAATGCAAATGCTGGCACATGCATAACCTGTGATTCTATATTTGTTGACATACTGACATTTTGTTTTGGAACCGTTTATAGAACTCATATAATTACCAGAGTTGTGGTAGTGCCAAAGACATAGGTATTGTAGTAGTGTAATTCAGACATCTTTTCTCTTCATGTTATGGTGGGTTTTAAAAGTTTATAGGACAACCACCAGTTTGTTTAGTTAGCACGAATATTTACAGCACTCTCATAGATATACCACGATAGCAAGGAAGTTTTATTTGTTGGCCACATGAATAATGAAATTTGTTATATCTGTAGCTTAACAGACTCTGCTGCTCAATAATGACCATGCTGTTATGTGAATATTAGTGTTCCATTAACCTTTAAACAGCCTGGTCGGTATTTAAATTTTAGCAGATGGTTTATGAAAAATGTATTTTTGAATGAAAACAGATAAAATTATGACACAAATGGTATTTTGTGGAAAAGAAAACAGAGATAATGCAAAATGTCTTAGAAGTACGGTAAATTTCTTTGTTACCTAAATACATAAAATGAATTTCAAGGGGTGGTTTTTTACATGCATTTGCATGTGTGAACTATGGTCATTCAAAGGTTAAACAGTGTAATATCAAAAATAACCAATGGTTTGCTATTTCAGCACTTACTTTGACCTGTGAACAGTATGAATGTTTAAAATGCTCATCAACTTTTCTCAGAATGTGAAACTAATTTTGTTATTTCATTGATATGCTCTTTAATGTATTTATCATATGAAAAATTAAATCTCTAACTGTGCAGTAATTATCGTGTGGTCATATGTTTGTTAGCAGCTGTATTGAGTGCTATGATGCTAAGAATACCTGCTTCAACTCCTGTCTGGAACTCTGAACAATTTCACAGTGTGGAATTGTGATTACAGAATAATGAAGTGTTGAATTTTATAAAACATTGATTCCATTATGTAAAAATGTGTACAATTTGAACTGAGTTCTGCATAAATTTGAATGTATGAAACTTTTTTTTTTTTTTAACACTGAAATTTTTTAACTTCACAGAACAGTAGTAAGTTTGTCATACTAAATGTTGACCTCTGCATCACTAAGGTACACCTGGAAAGCACCAGGAGATCATAGGTGACAACATTTGGACTACATACTTGTGAAGCATCAATTTAGAAGTAGTATGAAGGATGTGCAGGGAGTGCCTGGAACAGATATTGACTTGGACTGCAACTTGCTGGTTGCGGAGGTCTGCACTGGATAGAAGCAAAGCATGAAGTTCCAAAAAGAGAAACTAAGCTGGAATCTGGAGGAGTTATATGCTCAGTGACAGAAAGTGCAAGATACTTGTGAAGAAAAATATGGTGTAATGGAATGTGAAAGTGAGAGTGTGGAAGTGCAGTGGAACAGTATCAAGAAATGTGTGTTAAATACTATGAGTGATTTGATTAGGAAAGTAGACAGGAAAAATAAGAAAGCCATCAGTTACACAGGAAATGATCAATAAAATGGATGAACAAAGGAAATGGAGGTGTGTAAACAGTGAAGAAGAAAGGACCAACTGCAGAAGACTGAGGAACAAATTGAAAAGAACCACAGACAAGGCCCTTAGGAAGTATTTTGAGAGCATGTGTGATGAGATCATGAATATCAAAGAACAGGATATTATGATTTACTGTACATGAAGATGAAGGAACTAGGTTGGAAATAAAACCATGAAATTTAAAACACTGGCATTGAAGACTGAAGGGAATATAGTAGATAATAGACAAGTACTGAAAATTTGGGAGAGTTATATTACAGAACTCTATACGATCAACCTAATCAACCAGAAAAACTAGAAGTCAAACCTAAATAGGAAGTAGATGCAGATGAGAAAGGCCCTTATATTTTGCAAAGTGAAGTGGAAATAGCTGTCAAGAAGACAAGGTACAAGAAAGCTACAGGAGATGATGATGTACCTGGAGATGTACTGAAACTGCTGGGAGATGATGATCTCAGAATAATGACACAACAGATCAACAGCTTGTATGACTCTGGAGAGTGGCCCAAGGATTTTTCTGAAGTTACAATGATTGCCTTAAAGAAGAAGCCAGAAGTAGTGGCCATTGCATAATCAGCATCATTGCACCTACAGCAAAGTTAGTAGTGAGAATTCTTAGAAGTAGGATTGAAAGGAAAATTGAGGATGTACTTGGAGGAGATCGGTTTGGGTTTAGAAGAGGAAAAGGAACTAGAGATGGAATTGGGATGCTGAGATAATATCTGAACGAACTTTGGACATGGATGAGTAAATGTGTGCGTGCTTCATAAACTGGCAGAAGGCATGTGACTGTGTAAGATTGATCAGCAATTTGTACAGGGATCAGAATGTTAAACTAAAACTGGACCAGGTGGTAACAAGAAGGGGAAGACTGGAAGAGGGGTTAGACAATGTTAGCAGTGTTAGACAAGGATGCTGTTTGTCACCAGTTCTGTTCAACAGGTACAGCAAATACCTTACCAAGGAAGCCGTTGAAGGGTTTGGAGATTTCAAAATAGGAGGACAATAATTTGCAGTGTGAAATATATAGATGACCTTGTGCTACTCAGTAAGGATGAAGTGGTGCTACAGGGCATGATTGAAATGCTAATTGAAATTGGAAGATACAGTGGAATGGAAATAATGTAGAAAAAACTCAAGGCAGCCATCCCCAATACAGATTATGATAGGTCAAAGATAGCCAGAGAATGTAGAATATTTCAGTTGGGTAGCATGACAACAAATGCTGCAAGATGTAAATGTGAAATTAAATCTAGGATTGCCATGGCAAAATCAGCGTTCAGCGAGATGAAGAATCTTTTCAGCACCAAATTGGACTGAAATTTAAGGAAGAAACTCATTAAGTGCTACATTTGGAACATAGTTTTGTTTGGTGATGACACTTTGACACTTCGGAGAGTGGGTCAGGAATGCCTGGTCAGTTTTAAAATGTGGTGCTGGAGAAGGATGGAGAAGATAAGTTGGTCTGATCATATGAGAAATGAAGAAGTGTCACAGAGAGTCAAGGAGGAGAGGACTATCCTACAAACAATAAAAATAAGGAAGGCTAAATAGACTGGTCACCTCTTCTGTAGGAACTGACTACTAAAATACTCTATTGAAGAAAAGATAGAGGAAAGGATAGAAGAGATGGGAAGATGAGGAAGAAGACATAAGCAGCTACTGGATGACCTTAAGGAAAAGAGAGTATACTGGAAACTGAAGGACAATGCACTAGGTTCTACTCTGTGGAGAACTCACTTTGGAAGAGACTGTGGACTTGTTGTAAGATAGACAGCAAAATGAATGAATGACATCACTGAGCATTGAGAAACACATGCTGCTACAAATACAAATGCTTATTGATCTCAGATGCACACAGTTTTTAAACCTCCAGTGCCACCCTCTGTGCACTGAATGGACTTGTAATTCCTCATATGATGCCAGCCTCGGTGTATCTTACGTGTGTGAATATATTTGAAGGTACTGCAAATTTAAAAGATCTCTTTGTTGGGCAGTAGTTGGAATTTAATCGTCAGCATGTCGGAAGGCTTGAACATACAAATTTATGTAAAAGTTGAGCACTTACAATAGAACATGATCAGAACCGTGTAATATGATGGAATTGAATGCTCAGTATGTGGTTTCTACTAATACCACTGAAACAATCCATATTTCAGCATCCAGTATGTTTCTACATTCATTTTTGGTACTCCTTACATGCTTACACTCCACGTGGGTTGTCTTGGGAATCAACCTTTTTATTTATCATGGTCTTCCAAAATACCTTCTCAATATCATTGCTTGTTTTTCCTACCTGGTTTCGTCTTGAATTTTGTCATCCTCGTGGGTGTTATACTTCTAGTTTCATGTTCAGAATCTTTTTTAGTATCTTGTTATTCACTCTGAAAACATGCCCATACCACCTTATTCTATTATTTACTCATCTTTTACGATATTTATCTTTAAATTATTTTTTATTTTTTATTCCCTATCTTTCTCTTCTAGTCTTTCCCACATGTCCCCAAAAATTTCGTTCTGCCATTAGATTGCTATCTGCATTACCCTGTGTTCATATTTCTGTTCTATACATTACCATTTTAAAATCTACTGGTTACATGATATACCAACAAGTTTGGCATTCAAAAATTGTACATTCTTCCCACACTGTGTTTTGTGTAGTTTATTTATCTTGGAGTAAACAGCAACTTTTGCTTTGTATAACATAAACTGTTTGATTTTTAAACTGAGATGAAAGTGTCTGCTGTACAGTATGACCTTGGTCTTTAAATAAAACAGTTTTTATTTCACCTTTAAAGGGTTAATTTGAGTATGCAGCAACATTGAAGTTACAGACTTATATCAGATGGTAAGAATAATGTTTTACCATAGGATGATAGGAATGCAGGGGCATTTATTCTGCTAGAACTGTACAGCTTTGCTTGTTATAAATGTCATTCAGTGTGGTCCTTTATGTGATTAAATTATGTATTTGCTGTGGGTGAATACATAGTCCTGAATTCAAATCTTAGAACAAGTATATAAAACAATACACATTATGTGAAGTGTACCATGGTTTTGGTACGTTACAGGGGGCACATAGAGACTGGGTGTTTGACATGTGCTGGCTGGATGACCAGTTCTTGGTGTCTGGTTCTCGTGACACTCGTATGGCACTGTGGCGAGTCCAGGAGGATGACATGGCTGCAAAGCAGGAAGTTCCTACATACAGTCATGTGCGTGCACTGGCTGTCAAAGAGTGCAAGTCAGCGCAGAAAGTTCGTGCTGTTGCATTTAACAAGAGTTTTCAAGAAATAGCAGCACTTTCACTGAATGGTTATATACATATCTGGAATGCTGAGACATTTAAACAGGTTTGTCACTGCAGTGTGGGTTTTGCTAGTCAAGATTTATGATTTGCTTCAAAATGAGTGTGATTCATGTAATTACAGGGCATCATTCAAACACTTCATTCAAACGGTTTTCTTTATGTAACCCATATTGTAGATTGTCCATATGTGATGGCTTTTCAAGGTGATAATCAGTCAACTGTGTGGTGTATAATGCACAACTAATTAATTGTGTTCTTATGAGAGCTCATTCATTGCTGTTAACAGTATATGATATTCTGGGCTGGCACTCATACAAATGTGACAGCACTCACCATTGATCAGCTTAAGACTTGTTATAACAGCTACATATAACCACACCTCCGAATAAATATTATTGTATCTTTTATACATCATTTTTTTGTAATCACATTTGTTGTACATGTACATTGTGTTTGCTTTCAACATGGTCTCAAGGTAAGTTCTAATACAATTGGCCTGTTTTAAAACACGTTAGTGACCTCCCATCAGTACTCCTACTTTCCTTGAGGAATGTGTGTGTATGGATGTTAGGTAACATAGGGTGATAAGGGACAAAGTTAACAGTGTTTAAAATAATCATGTGAATTGTGTGATTTCAGGCTTCTGCCTTGATGTAGATTAAATCTGTGCTGCTCTGGGATATTATGCAGTGTAGAGTGGTAATTCCATACTGTCGTTTCAGAACAACCTATTGTTCTCATCTTCAGGTGTTAAAAAATCCAGTATTTCATGACCCTTGAAGATGGAACCAATAGGTTATCCCAAATGTCAGTAAGGAATTACCACTGTATGCTGTGAAATATCCCAGAAGAGGGCACATCTCAATCACATGAATTGTCATTAGCACCATGGTTTGTGTCTGCATTTGAAACACTAGTTTCCAATAATCCTGTTTCCACATGCTGAGGTTGTTAATATACTTAAAAGTGATCTGTTGCTCACAGATGCTTTCAGTTTTATATATATTACGTTGCATTTTTTAAAAAAAATGAATATATTCAACACTTTGATGCTGGAATTTAAATATCCACAGTGTTCTGCAGAAGGCCAGATTTTAAATTTGGGCTTTATAAGGGAAAGTATTTATATGATATTCGGCGTTTTGAGCATGACGCTGTGTGTAACGTGTGTGTGTGTATATATAACTTTCAGCACCAAGGCATTAGCTGAATAGACATTTCCTTTTCTTTTGTTGTAATTCTTTGTTTTGTATGTTATATGACACTGACTTTTGTATAATGTTATTATATTTATTTAATAGTCTCAATATATGGTATATATAGGTGGTGACCATGAGTATATTGAATAACCAATCATGGAAACCTGATAGGAGGTGGTTCTCCAGATTTTAGCTTAGGTTTAAGGGCTACAGCCTCTTATGGAATGATATAATGTGTTACAAAATGTTACCCATTGCCTTGGACAGATTGTTTGGAACAGTCTAGGCATTGACAGAATGTAGACTGGCTTTATCTGATTCAGGGCATGGTCCAGTGGCAGGCTTTTCTGAACGTACTGATGAAGCTTTAATAAGAACTGTAAAAGATAAGAGTTTCATAAAACAAGCTGATTCACTATTAACTTCTGAAGAATGTGTCTGCTGTTTGGCCTTTTTTGTGTCATAATATTCCAAATTTCCAAATACCTGCTTATTTTGTGGTGTGTACAAACTTTTTACATTACACAGAAGCTGTCAAGGAAGCTGCCTTCATGCCAGGAAAATGTCTGTCTAGCTGTTCAGGATTCCGGAATGTATGCTGTGGGCTGTCGCTCATACACTTTGCTTTTGGATGCCCGAACACTGCAAGCTGTCAAGAAGATCTCCCCACGATATAGTGGTTGTGGTAAGAAACAAGTGGAATAAAAAATTAATTTTTCCCACTGCTGCATATCCAAACCATCTCACTATTGAAAAACTCCCTCTCTGCCACTCCTGTTGTTGAGTTACACTATGTTATATGTTCTTTTACAGTGTACATTTTGTATAAACACTCCTTACAAGGGCAGTGACATTCTTAATGCATTTCTAAGTCCATGTTGCACAAAACGTAATTAACATGTTGCTTGTTATAAAGGCAGAATTCCCACAGAATTCTGGGATTTGTAACACCTGACTTTCACTGTACATTAATTTGGTTAAGGTTCTAATTTCTGAACTCAAGCTCGTGTTGAAGTTGCTACAATGTAGAGCAACAGTGACATGTTTGGGAAACTTAATGCTTGCTACAGGGCTGCTAGCAAAGTTCACATTGAAGAATGAAACTATTAAGATGCAAAATATGTATGTACAAACTCTTGTGAAATAGTGAAGTAATGAATCATTCTGCAGTTCAGGAAACAATCATAAAAGGTTAGATCATATCTTGATTTACTGTTATGTCAAAAGTCTGCAGTGTATTTTATGGTATATTCATAATGAAGTGATGCTCTGCTAACTGTACTCTATCTTGAAATTGTAAAGCATTTAAAATAAGATTAAATATTTCATTGTAGGCTCACAAGAAATACATTAGACTACTTCATTGATTATCTGCTGATGCAACAGTGTTTCAAACAGCTTGTTACTTTTTTCCACTCTTCTGTCGGAGTTTGGGCTTATTCCATCCTGTTCCTTGGTGTCTCAGTTATGTTCTGAATGCGTGTTCTTTTGCAGCTCCGTGAAACTACCTCTAGGCTGTCTTTGTATGTCTTTCTTGCATTAGTATAATTTCTTCTCCATTCTTCCTGTATATGTCATTGCTACTGACTGATTCTAATTATTGATTTACAGCTTTGCATTCACACTTTACTGAATGGCTTCAGGTAATTATTATAGAACATTTTCTTTTCTAGGTATTCGATCAGCTAGTTTCCAAGGTAATGTGTTGACTATTGGGACTGGGGTTGGAATACTTATGTTCTATGACCTCCGGGCAGGGAAGTACCTTGAGTCAAGTATAAATTCCAGTCGTACTGTGCACCTGAAGGCATCCAAAGGCTGGGTGGTAAGTTTTTACACATTGCTGACAGTGAGAACATTGTGCTGATCATCATGGTATTATTACCAATTATCCTGACAGACATTTTATTGATTTTACTTGATCCGTTCAGACTGGGGGAGTACTGTTGCTGGGCTTGAATCTTCACTATTGCTGTGAGAATGAAATCTTGCATGATGGATTGTGAACATTTTCTTTTTAAATCGTCAGTGATTAATAAGTGACACTCATTCTGACATTTGCTTTGTAAAATTTTTGCAGTTGTTGAAGAGCCATTCAATAAGTCTACAGGCAAACAAACAAACAAACAAACAAACAGACACTATAAAAAACTTTAAGTTTTACAACACCATTTTTAAATTGTAATTTCCTGTTGTGTCATTGTGTGGTCTTAGAGATGGACCTAATGTTGAGGAGGTGAAATTGAAGAGGGTGAGGGTGCACTCAGATTATGTATGCAGGTTGCAAGGTGGCCGGTCAGGTTCACTGCAGCAACAAGTCCATTTTTATTGCATAGTTTTCACATGTCATGTTTACCATTGTCTTCTCTGCTGCTCATGTGAATCTGATTGGCTCTTTCTTGCACCATGCATATATAATGTGTCTTTGTCCCCACGCTGCTCGCTTGGGCTGTGTCGGAGGAGGCAGCATGCTCCTCTGAAAGTTTGGTTTGCACCTTTAAGACTACAACTGATAACAAAAGCCCATCCTATATAGTATTTGTGATGGTTTCCAGAGAACTGCACAGATCTAGTACTTACACATCTCTTTTTTCCACCATCAGTTGTGCCATTGTTTTGCAACATTGGTGTGCATAAGAATCTGTCAGAATGTTTTGGTATCATGAACATACGACTTACCAGCTTTTGATTTCAGTTATCAGCAGTTCCTGATATTTCAGTGTCATTGATTAATTTTATTTTTGTATCATCAGTTCCCAGATGAAGAATACATTGATGGCTTCCAACATATCAAGTACACTCCTGCTATCTATACTCACTGCTATGACTCTTCAGGGACACGACTGTTTACAGCAGGAGGGCCACTGCCAGCAAACCTTTATGGAAATTATGCAGGCCTGTGGCAGTGAGGTGAGAAATGCTGCATTACTGCCTGTCTTTTGTATGAACCAATCCCACCGGAAGGAAGATTCTTTACGTGGTGTTGTCCTGCTTATTATGCAGGAGGAGAGATGAGACTGTGTCTTATTCTCAAGAAGTACCTGGAATTCATCAGTCATCACATTTGTGCAACACATTGGGCTTAAATCTTCCACTCATCTGATCCATTTGATGAAATTTTGATGCCCTCTAGGAGCATTATTTCAGATATTTCTCTAAAAATATATTTCAAACACCTGCAGATCTGAGTCATTGTTCTCAACATAAATCATTTCAGGGAAGCAGATGTAATGGAAATAGCAGCTGACAAATGTTCCAGATTAATGACATTAAGTTATTTTACCTTTACTTTGCCTTGTAAAATGTAATGGTGATTAGCAGAGGTAAGTTAATATGGTCAAGCGTGTATGGTATTTATACACATGGTCTTTGTATTACCTTGGTAATTTCATAAATCCAGACAAACACAACACTCAACTTGCATTGTTGTGTTTCTCTATATTGCATTTTTCTGGATTTGATTTGCTACTGATTAACCATCACAAGGGGATGATGTTGCCTAAATTGGTATTCCTTTGTCCGGGATGGCAGTGGTTTGTGATAATTTACATGTTCCATTTAAAACATCAATGTATGGTGAAACCTGCTTAAGATGGTCTTGCTTTATAAGTTTTTCCACTTAAGACGTACAAGTTTTTCTTTTCTGTGGTGCACCGCCCAGCTTGGGCCTTGGTTTCCTTGTTGTTGAGCTATACTTAGGTTTGTACTTCCCACTGTGAATTTATATGAAAAGGAAATAATACACAATTTGTCATTCACAACTATGTCATTAGTACAAATTGAAATCTAATGATAATGGTTGAGTTGTGACTCATAAACTCTGCATTATTTCCTTTTTCATTATTGAGGTTTCTAGATCACACACACACACACACACACACACACACACACAGACCTGGTCAAAGTCTATACAACAAATACAAATACATGCCATCAGTTGGATTCAAACGCACAATCCCAGCAATCAAGTGACTGCAGACCACACCTGAGACTGCATTGTCACTGGTATTGGCATTAGCATAGTTTAATACCAACGTTTTACTGTTGATTAACACATACGTTGCCCTTTAAATGTTTCTGGCTTGAAAATATCTCCTGCTCGTGAACAAATTTTTCACATATTTAATATTTTTTGCAACAAAATTTTAAACGAATTATCATTTGTTAAACAAATTCTCATTAATTGAATTTGTTACCAACATACAGTGATGAAATAATGCTGGCAGTTTGCAAAGATAAATCTCCAAGATAATTCTCACCAGAGGTCAGAAGTACTGATAAGCAAGTCAGTGTTAATTCATGGAGACATGTGGCAGGAGGCGCCGTCACATTCTGTGCTGCGATCCGTTTCCACACGTGCATTGCACAGAGGATTATGCAGTATTGTGGGGTATGTAATTTATGATGTGGATAGGCATGCATTTAATGGAATATGTTATGGCTGTACCTGTTTTATTTTAAATTATTAGAAGTATTCTTTATGCAAATTATTAATCACATGATAGATAAGCAGGCAAATAGATCAAAAACAGATATAAAACATACGTTGCTGGCAGTGGAAAAAAAAAAGCTAGATATTATAAACACAGTGGATAATACTTGCAGCTTTCCTTGCACACTAAAATTGCTAAAGATCTTTGCAATTCTGTGTAAACACAAGTACACAATACTCAGTTTGTGAATAGACCTAACATCTGATGTGGAAAGAAGCTGAAAACAGCAAAATATAGTAAGGTAGAATTGGCGTTACTGGGATAATTATGGCAAAACTGGGCTGTTCGTCTACTAGTTGTATTTGTTGAAAAAGAAACCTTGACTTGTGTTCAAGAATGTGCCAAATCACTACAGAAATGTAAAATCTGAAATGTGGTGTGATGGTGAAAATTCTGTTACCGAATTACAAGATAGTGCTTTCAGGCTTAGGTGTTTTCCTGCTTAATAAACCTATTTGTTGAATTTTTCCAAAAAATGTCTTAAGAGGGTTTCGCTGTGTGTTGTGATTGGAATTTTAGACATGGATGGACAAAGTCATTTTGGGGTACGGAAAGAAAAGTTTGAAAATTGTGTGGAAAAATTTGGAGGAATTCTATGGAATGTTGAACATGAAATTAAATAGAAACCTGTGACATTAACTTGAGAAATAAGTCACCGGTGAACAACTAGGAAATGAAACAGGCAAGAAAACGTTTTTAAAATGTATGCTGTGCTTATTTTGTAATGCTTCAACATTCAGATTTTTTGGCCAGATTATCCAGTTTCTCCACAAACTTCCGTATGGCAGTTACGCTATCTGAGATCCCTTGAACACTGTAATTTATAATTTCTACCTTCAGCATTGTCAGCATGGTTGTGTGATCAACTTGGAGTGTGTTCTAGGATTCTCAGAGTTTGTATACCACTAGTGTTTCAACATTATGCAGTTTTTAACATTGCAAGTAATTTGCCTCAGATTCTGCTTCTCTTGAACCAATACAAAAAGAGCATTAGCTGAGAATTGAATGATATTCTGTGAACTTCCCAGAATATAGAACAGCAGTGATATTTTTTGGAAAGATATTGTTGATGAAGGGCTGCTGCTGGTGTTAATATTGAAGAAGAATACTGTGGAAAGTACAAATTATGACATACTCCCAGTAAAGCACAAGTGTATTGGTGTAGCCTTCCTATCTTCATGTAACATATGCTCTCTAATAATGACTACTTATCTCATGAATCTGTTTTGATCTGGTAACACGGTGACCCTAGAACTGGGTAACATGACTGACCCTACAACTAGCAGTATACACGTGTCTTTGCGCCGCTTTTTTTTTTTTTTATCATATTTCATTTTATAATGTTAAATTTTAGTAATTTATTTGATGATGCTGTCATTAACTCAAGAATATTTAGTGTTGATTGAATAGATAATGATTAGTGAATTGGAAAGGCTGTGGAAGGAAGCAGTAGTGGCCTAATTGAAACAGTGCTTTGAAATTTCCTTGGAGAGACTGAGTAGAACCATGAAAAACCTTAGTAATGATAGTTGATGTCACAGCTGAGATTTTGCTGGGCACCTGCAAATCAAGTAAGGAGCATTACCACTTGGTATTTGCTTATATTGTGATTATCCACCAAGATAAGCCTTTGTCCCACCTCGCCCCTACTAACTTCAAACTGCTTGATCAGTTTACATGAAACCTTTCATGCATCACAGCATTGGAAACTGTTCCATGTTTATATGATCATTTATGGTTGCCATGCAATCTTTTAAGATGGAGTGACACTATTATCTGTGGATGTAGGTCCCTGATGTTGTGTGTGGTGATAGATTTTTAAAATGTACATATTTTGTTGAGGTCATTTTGTGTATATAACATGGTGATGGCAAGAATTGTGTATTTACTGCTGTGTCTTGTAATGAAAGCTAACGAATTTTAGTTAGGCATTTGAAATTTGTCTTGGAAGGAGTATGTAAGTTCATGTACAAATTTTCTGTTAAATATTTTGTGTGCATTGAAAGCTATAAATATTGTGACATTGTGGCAACTTTTCAATAATAGCAGTCATGTTAGTGGAAATTATGTGCAGAAATAGATTGTTGATTGGTATGATTAATTTATAATTCGTGCCATCCCTTCCCCTCCCCGTCTCTGTATGTCTGTCTGTCTGTCTGTCTGTCTCTCTCTCTCTCTCTGCAGTCTTGAAAGTCAAAAACCTATATTTGATCAACCAGTATAGAAGAATTATACGGTTTATAATAAAGCTATTGAGATGAGGATATGTATTCTGGACAACCAGACATATAAGACATTCATGTGAAGTATGTTTGTGGTGTGTAGCATCCCCTGTTTTTCAGAAGAAGTCAAATGAATTTTCACTCAGTCAACACAACCCGCTGTTACTGACAAATGAATTCCTTTGTTTTACAATAAAATGCTACACTGTGTGGCTAATGTTAGAGCTATCATGAGGTTAATCTGTTATCCAAATACTGTAGATTTTTAAAGAATATTGTAAGGTATACCAAGTAATTACAAAAGGAAAACTGTATACAGTAATGTAATGTAAGGAATATCCTCACTGTATCTTTATAATAGATTAGATTTGTTATAAGCTGAAACATCTAGCATAAAACAAACCATTTTATAGACAAATAAAAGAGAGTTGTGTTGACTGGGTAAAAATGTGGCTTGTGAAGTACGTAGAGACAAGGCTGTGGGCTGGACAGCTGAGGAATCATGGGTTGGTTCCCAGCAGCAGCAAGAGATTTCTCTCTTCACTGTATCATCTGCACCAACTCTGGGTTGCACTGAGCCTCCTATTCAGGAGATACTAGCGGTAAAGAGACTGACTGCTCACTGCCAGTAAGCGCCAAGCTTCAGAATGAGTGTACCTATACATCAACTTCCCTATATTCCTTTATGGTTTGCATAGGAACATTTTTGTCTCTACCATTGCATCCTGACAAGATAACCAAATTCTACTGTTCTGACAAATATTCAGAGCTCTTGTTATTTTGATTCTAAATTCATATCAACCAAATGATAAATGAGAGAGCATTTTCAGATTCTGAGAAAATTTACATGCATTACTTCATTAAATTATGCTAACTTACATTACATTAAGTCATTGCACATACAAACATGCTGTTACTTCTTTATTCTGGCTTACTGTATCAGTACAAAACTGAAAATCAGATTATACCATCTGCATGATTTCTGTACTTAATGCTTCAGTATAATAGTCACCAGTGTTGATTTAGGCGCACAAGGTGCCTGGTTTGAGTTCAGGCTTCTGTGACTGCATTTTGTTGGAGTTTTTCTGCAAAGCTAGTGTTTCAGTTTTCTTGTCAATGTAATTGCACCAGTGCTTTGTACCCATATTTCATTCATCTTCCACTTGCAAATAGAATTTTAGTAACCGGCAGCATCATTAAATGAAACACTTACTCTGTCTTTCTGCGGCCCTTTCAGGTAATGCCTGAAGAGTACATTACTGTTGTTTCCCTCTATATTCCCCATTCCATTCCATACATAACACTGTAATTTCTTTTTACTAAAGGTCATACGTGTTCATGTCCATAGTCTGGGCCTCATTAAGTAGAGGTTGGCACCATGGCTGTCATAAAAAGTCAGCATCTGAAATATTTGATATACCCTTACTTGCTTTTTGCATCTTGGCATTTCACTGAACAAACCTGTAAAGGAATATTGAGAAAATCTTCAAATATTTTCTTTCGATTAGAGTATTGTTGGGTCACATAGTTTTGAGTTGTTTTTATTGTGCAAAATAAGACTAGAAGGTGTTAAAGTCATTATAATTTCATATTTCTGTATCTGTATTACTTACTGTCCAAGAAAATGAAGGTGTAAAACAATTATTAATATGTTACAATGGTTTGAGTTTATTTTTATTGTCATATCACACAGTGCATATCATTTACTGTCCAAGAAATTGCATATATGCAACATAAATATTCATTTACTGAAGTTGTATAATTCTAAAAGTTTTGAAACTTGGGGAATTTCTGGCATTTTCTGCACATAACACATTTTAAATTACCTATGGTAACTTGTGTGAATACATGAAAAAAACACCCTTAGAAATTAATTTTATATATTCAGGCAGTTAGGAAATTTATTGAATTTTTAAGACATGTTAAATAATCTCTGTATTGTTCTTCACAATCCCATTTATTTCATATGTTTGTTATCTGTTTCTGTTCAAATTATATGTTTGTCATACACAGTGCACTACAATTTAAATACAGAACAGGTCTTGTCATTATTTATTTCATGCATTTTTATTGAATTAAACGGTTCATTCCTGACACCAACAACTGCACCTTTTATATATACAAATACAATCTTATATCACTCCTACATGTTTTGGTGTCATGCCATCCTCAGTGAGTTCTACACCAATATCTAAAAGTTACTAAAATATAACGGATTACAAAAGTAATTCATATTATGTTACGGTATTCTTGCAGCTAATGTAAGCATATGGTTTTCACAAACTGTGCCTAAAATACGAGGGTTATCGAGAGATTAAAGATCCAAAACATTTGGGAGGGGAAGGGAAATCACCGCTGTTAAAGTTTTAGACCATCCCACTCACAGCCCAGACCTCGCTCCCAGCAATTTCCATTTATTTTGCATTTAAAGAAACATCTGGCTGGCCAGAAGTATCAAAAAGATGAAGAGGTGAAAAATGAAGTCACTACGTGGTTGCATTCGTAGGCGGCAGAGTTCTACGACATCAGAATGCCAAAACTCGTACCCAGGCTAAATTAATACCTTGACAAAGGTAATGATTATGTTGAAAAATAGCTAAAGGTGTTTGTTAAGAGTTTTTCACCCGATTTTGTTTGTAAGTATTTTAAAAAAATTTAATTGTGTATGTATCTTTACTATCTGGATGTCATATGTAGTAGTTTTAAAAGTACAATATATTAGAACAATAAAATAGTGATATTTATTATGGTATTTTCATTGAATATGATTAAAAAGCTGTGTGTTATTTTGTTGTAGTTTGTCTTTGTATACAAACATGTTTAATCCATTATGGAACTTGTATTATATTATACTATTTTAATCACAGTTTGAGAAATCTACATTTTTTTCATTAGCTGCAAGAATGATGTAATATAACATGAATGACTTTTGTAATATGTTATATTTTAGTAAGTTTCAAATTTTGGTGTAGATCTTGCCTGAGGGTGGCGTGTCACCGAAACATGTAGGAGCAATATAGGGCTGTACTTGTATATATATCAAAGATGCATTTGTTGGTGTTATGAATGAAAACTTTAACTGAACCAGTTGTTTCAAGTTTAAATACTGTCACTACCAGACTGCGTGATTTCAGAACAGTAACACTGAGACATTAAACTAGTGTGTGCTTATTGCATGAGTCTACAAGATCGGCAGGTACAATGTAGGAAGATTCTGCTGTGTTGTTGTAATATTATCGTAAGGCTTAATTGGCATTATGTTGTATTTCAGTGTATATTGTGCACATGTTACGGAAACTGGAAAGGTCATCATTACTGAAGGTGCATGTCTTCACGTAATATTTACTATGTATCCAGTACCTCATCATCTCTAGAATCGTATTTCAGTGCAGGAATGCGAACATTGTATAGGTATGGGATCTTTTGTCCAGAATGCTTGGGACTTGGGAGTTTTCTGGATAAGGGGATTTTCTGTATTTTGAAGCAAAATGCTTAAATCTACTAAAACTAACGAACTGCATGGAGGAGCATCCCTGAGAAGCTAACAGATGCATAGCTAGTCAAGAAATCCTCCACATTTTATGGACCTGAAAGTTTGTTACCACATTCACAAGCCCCCACCACCTGTTCCTAACCTCTGCCAGAACAATCCAACTTCTTCAAGATCCATTTTAATATTATCGTCCCACCTACACCCGGGTCTTCCAAATGGTCTCTTTCCATCAGACCTCCCCACCAAAACCCTGTATGCACCTCTCCTCTCCCTATACATGTGACATGTTCTGCCAAACTCATTCTTCTTGATTTTATCACCTGAATAATATTTAGTGAAAAGTGCAGGTTATAAAGCTCCTTTGTTATGTATTCTTTTCCACTCCTCTGTTACCTCGTCCCTCGTAGGGCAAAATATTCTCCTCAGCACCCTATTCTCGAACAGCCTGTGCTCCTCCCTCAGTGTGAAAGACCATGGAAAATTGTTTACTATCCATCCAGCAAAATTCTCTTTATTTAGGTACAGCTACATGATTCATTTGTAACATCCATCATTGGGCCTTCAATACAGTATTTTTAAGTAAGGTAAAATGCAATACAAAAGTATTCAATCTGTGGGATCCTGAAAGTTTCAATAATTGTCACATTATAAAGTTGTATAAAACTGGTCGTAAACTAGATGGCACTTGTAAAACTATAAGTCGTCTTAAGATGTGTATAAGTGAAGTTAAGTTAAATGATAAAGTTATTAAAATGAGATTTACATATACAAGAATTAGGTCAAGGCATCAGCTATGTGATAGGATGTAGAACTGATGGTGTTATATATATATATATATATATAAAACGTGTTTCGTTATGCAGCACCTGACACACAAGCTGTAAGGTGCTGCGTAACTAAACACACTGATACTACCACTACACACTTGATACTAATGAGATCTTTATATTTAAACGCATAATAATAAAAGGATGCATTTCAAGATAAAGGCAGATGTATGATATAAGCTAAAACATCTAGACATCTGTATAATGCCAACATTACCATTCTGGTGTAATGTAAGTTTTATTTTAATAATTTTATCTTAGAAATGAATATTTTAACTTTACTGATACACATCTTAAGACAATTTATAATTTTAAAACTGCCAGCTAGTTTACAACCAGTTTTTACAGCTTTATAGAATTTTACATTGCAACAGTTATTGTAAACTTGAGGGATCCCAAAGGGTGACTACACTTGTATTATATTTTACCTTACTTTTAAATACTGTATTGCTGTCCTGATGACGGTCGTTAACGACTGAAGCATGTATCTGTATCTAAATAAAGAAAAGTAGTTGTGTTCAATGGGTAGTAAATGTTTTGCCTTTGAATGTTCCGTAAACACCACGGGATGACCTCCATTAAATGAGAGACCAAGCCCTCACCCATACAAAATACAGGCAGAACTACAGTTCTGCAGATCTTCATCTTTCTATTTTGCAATAGCAAACAAGACGAGATTCTGCACTGAGTGATCGCAAGCATTCCCTGACTTCAGTCTGCTCTTCATTTCTTCATGAAAGGAATTTTGATTTGTCAGGGTTGTTCCCAAATATCTGAACTATTCCACCCCTTGAAAGGATTTATTACCTGCTTTTATGTTGTGATTTTGTCCTGCCTGCTGGTCTTGAAACATGACCATATTCTTAGTTTTCTCAGCATTCACTTCTAGGTCAAGCTCCTTACTAGCAGTAACTAAGGCACCCATGTTTTTATGTAATAGTATGTATGCTTCTATCCAGTATATTAACATCATCAGCATAAATCAGGTGATGCATACTATTTAATTTCAAGCCCTCTTGGTGTTCCTGAACCTTCCTAATGACAAAGTTGAAAAAAAATGGTGATAAATCATCTCATTTCAAACCATTCTTAATGGAAAACATGTCAGACAAGTGTACGCTTGCCAGGACTCACCTATATTTTTCATTCAGACACATTCTTATTAATTAGCCTTACTAGTTTCATACATAGGTGTACTAAAATCAATGAGAATAAACAAGACCTCCCTCCTAACTGAATTATAGGCTTTTCCGAAGTCTATAAATAGCTAATAACTGCCACATTGTATTCCCATTTTTTCTCAAGTTTTGGATCAACACAAAATATATGATCAGTAGTTGACCTGTTTTTTCAAAATCCACACTGGTGATCCCCAGTGATTTCTTTGTATGGAGTTAACCTTGACAGAAGGATGTTAGATAGATTTTAATACATAGTTGACAAATGTGATGTGCCTTGTCAATCACTACAGTGTTTTATCACCCTTCTTATAAATAAGTACAATGATTGACTCCTTCTACTGCTCAGGCAATTCCTCATTATTCAAAATGGAATTAATTGTATGGATCTCAAAATGAATTGTCCTTCCTCCTGCTTTAATCAATCTGCTGGAATTTGATCAATACCTGGTGATTTGTGTATTTTATAGCTTTCAGTAGCCATCTCAGACACTAGTTGTTCCACTATATGACTATATGTATATCAGTCTGCCTAATATCATTAACCTCATAGACACACAAATCTACTGAAACATTTAGAAAAAATAAAATAAAAATAAAAAGTGTCTTACCTGCAAAATGAAGATGTTTAGTTAAAATCACTTACAAAGTACCATCTGAGGAGATGCCAGGAATATCTGAAGAAGGGAGAGCTGCAGAAACACAGGTACGAGCTGTTGTAGGTTAAGGCTTGAGCTTAGAAGAAATGTTCTTTAATTTTATAGACTGATATAATTTGTTCCTCTGTTCCACACAATAAATCAGTCTGTTGGTAAAGCTTTTCACTGTCAACAGAAACATCTGTTTCCACAGTGAAATTGTTTATTGCTATCACTGTATCATGTAAATTCACAATCACACCATATCACATATTTCAGTCATCTGAAGGGAGAATGGAGCATCACTGTCAATAATGAGGCAGTTTTTGAGTGTCATCAAATGACTTGATGCCTGGACATGACAGAACTTCAACATACTGCAACTCTCCCACAACTGTTTTTGCTGCAATATTCTGCAGTGAAAATAGTTCTGGCCATATCAAAATAATGGGGATACCCACAAGTTATGCTATCCATGAATCAAATTATCTTTAACCTTTTCCCATGCTGTTGTGGCATTCCAAATGGCATCTTTGATGTTGAAAGTACTTTTAAATTCCTTGACAATGATTTATTTATTGCGCTTGAGCAACATTTCATGTGAACATTCACCCTCATGTGACTTACCAGACAAGAATACCTTAGTTAAGTGGCTGGAAGGATGTAAACATAGGTGCCAAGTTAACAGCAAGCATATTACCTTTGAGAAGTTTCTGCAATGGAGCACTGAACAGTTATGTACAATGAACACAACTTGGTTAACACTGGTGTGTCCTGTCCAGTGTGCCCTAACTTCATGAACAAAGTGGTTCTCAAGCCAGACCAGGAACATTGCCTGCATATGTAAATGGAAAAACTCTTCAACACCTTTCAATGTGCACAAATTACTGTTGCTATCAATAACAAGCAAACTTCATTTCTGTGTCTCTGCTGCATTTGAATATATAAGCTCATTTAGTCTTCCTTTTGAATCTAAAACCACTTGGTGCAGACTTCTGAGGTGTTAGAACTGTGTTCCATGGAAGATACAATCAAATGGAGGAGGTTTCAGAGGAATTACATGCCTGCTGTGTTGCCAGGTGCTCATCAGTATCTGATTTATTGGACTTTTCCAAACAGGCTTCAGCAGCATCATAATTGATCTATGCTTTCTCAGTGCATATAGTGAATATATGAAGTTCAATTTCATTTCTTCAATTTCCTGTACCAAATTCATGAAAAATTTGCAAGGGAATGAGACTTTACTGTGTAATATTATTGCATGGATCATGGTAAAGAAATGAGTAAGTGGGAAATTGTCACTGCAGTGCTGTGGCATCCATTCCATCAATTTACTTTGCCCACAAGAACATACTTTGCTTTCCTAGCTGACATTTGTTCATCACCATCAATGTAAAATTTCAACATTCCCCCCCCCCCCCTTCAAAAAAAAAATGGGGGAAAACCATCAATTTTTTTTCCCCAACACTTCAAAGAAGGGGCTTTATTTAGAAT
>Ga0123354_10003442_pt1 | contig 21846 bp, 119 predicted proteins | sample TergutLab28metaG_2_FD_97872 | JGI IMG/M metagenome (GOLD analysis project Ga0123354, IMG submission 97872) | Labiotermes labralis P4 segment gut microbial communities from Petit-Saut dam, French Guiana - Lab288 P4 | ecosystem: Host-associated > Arthropoda: Insects > Digestive system > Gut ... | reverse complement strand
AGAAGCGTTAGTAGCTGCTACTAGGGAGACTGGACTGGAAGTAAGTGCTGATAAAACTAAGTACATGGTTATGTCTCGAGATCAGAATGCAGGACAAAATCACAGTGTGAGGATTGATAATAGAACCTTCGAGAGGGCGGAAGAGTTTAAATATTTGGGAACAACTTTAACAATCCAAAATTCCATTCGGGAAGAAATAAAGAGTAGACTGATGTCTGGAAATGCTTGTTATCATTCGGTGCAGAATCTTTTGTCTTCCAGGTTGCTGTCCAGGAAATTAAAGATTAAAATATATAGAACGATAATCTTGCCGGTTGTTTTGTATGGATGTGAAGCTTGGTCGCTGATATTGAGGGAGGAAAGGAAGCAGAGGGTGTTTGAGAATATGGTGTTAAGGAGAATATTTGGACCTAGGAGGGACGAGGTAACGGGGGAATAAAGGAGACTGCTTAACGAGGAGCTAAGTGATCTGTAAACCTCACCCAATATTGTGCGGGTGATAAAATCGAGAAGAATGAGATGGGCCGGGCATGTGGCGCATATGGGTGAGGAGAGGGGGTGTATAGGGTCTTGGTGGGGAAACCGGAGGGAAGGAGACCACTGGGGAGACCTAGGCGTAGATAGGTGGATAATATTAGGATGGATCTCCAGGGGGTGGGATGTGGGAAGGTGGACTGGATTGGGTTGGCCCAGGATAGGGATAGGTGGCGGACGCTTGTGAGTACGGTAAGGAACATTCGGGTTCCAACAAATGCGGGGAAATTCTTGACTAGCTGCAAACTAGTTAGCTTCCCAAGAAGGACTCGGCACCATGGAGTAAGTAAGTAAGTAGTAGTGGTGGTGGTGGTGGTGGAGGTAATAGTAGTTGTAGTAGTGTTGGTGGTGGTGGTAGTGGTGGTGGTGGTAATAGTAGTAGTAGTAGTAGTGGTGGTGGCGGGAGTGGTGAGGTGATGGTAGTATCATTAGTAGCAGTCGTGGTAGTAGTAGTAGTAGTAGTAGTAGTAGTTGTAGTAGTAGCAATGGTGGTGGTGGTGATGGTGGTGGTAATAGTAGTAGTAGTAGTAGTGGTAGTGTTGGGGTGGTGGTGTGGTGGTAGTATTAGTAGTAGCAGTAGTAGTAATAGTAGTAGTTGTGGTGGTGGTAATAGATGTAGTAGTAGTATCGATGGTGAGGGTGGTGGCGTGGTGGTAGTATTAGTAGTATCAGTAGTAGTAGTAGTAGTATTGGTGGTTGTGGAGGTAGTGGTAATAATAGTAATAGTAGTAGTGGTGGTGTTGGGGGTGGTGGGGTGGTGGTAGTATATGTAGTATTAGTAGAATTTGTAGTAGTTGTGGTGGTGGTGGTGGTGGTAATAGTAATAGTAGTGGTGGTGGGGTTGGTGTGGTGGTGGTAGTATTATTAGTAGTAGTAATAGTAGCAGTAGAAGAAGTAGTAGAGGTGGTGGTGGTGGTGGTAATAGTAGTATTAGTAGTAATAGTGTTGGTGGGGGGGGTGGGGGTGGTGGAGTTGTGGTAGTATTAGTAGTAGCAGTAGTAGTGTTAGTAGTAGTAGTAGTTGTTGTTGTTGTTGTAGTGGGTTTGGTGGTGGTAATAGTAATAGTAGTTGTGGTGGTGGAGGTGGTGGGTTTGTGGTAGTATTAGTAGTAGCTGTAGTATTAGTAGTAGTAGTAGTTGTTGTTGTTGTAGTGGTGGTGGAGGTGGTGATGGTGTTGGTAATAGTAGTGGTAGTAGAAGTTGTGGTGGTGAGGTGGTGGTAGTATTAGTAGTAGCAGTAGTAGTAGTAATTGTACTAGTAGTAATAGTAGTGGTGGTGGTGGTGTTGCTAATAGTATTAGTAGTAGTAGTGGAGGTGGGGTGGTGGGGTGTTTGTAGTATTAGAAGTAGCAGTAGTAGTAGGAGTATTAGTAGTGCTGGTGGTGGTGGTTCTGGTAATAGTAGTAGTAGTAGTCGTGTTGGTGGTGGTCGTAAGAGTAATAGTAGTATGGGTGGTGGGGTTGGTGTTAGTATTAGTAGTAGCAGTAGTATTATTGGTGGTGGTGGAGGTGGTAATAGTAGTAGAAGTAGTAGTGGTGGTGTTGGGGTAGGTGGGTTGGTGGTGGTATAAGTAGTAGCAGTAGTATTTGTAATTGTAGTAGTAGTAGTAGTTGTTGTTGTTGTTGTAGTGGAGGTGGTGGTGGTGGTGGTAATATTAGTAGTAGTAGTGGTGGTGGGGTGGTGGGGTGTTGGTAGTATTAGTAGTAGCAGTAGCAGTAGTAGTAGAAGTAGGGGTGGTGGTGGTGGTGGTAATAGTAGTAATAGTAGTGGTGGTGGTGTTGGGGGTTGTGGGGTGGTGGTGGTATTAATAGTAGCAGTAGTAGTAGTAGCAGTCGTAGTAGTAGAAGTATTAGAAGTAGTAGTAGTAGTGGTGATGGTGGTGATGGTAATAGTACTAGTAGTAGTGAAGATGGTGGTTGTGGTGGTGGTGGTGCTGTTGGTAATAGTAATAGTAGTAGTAGTGGTGGTGGATTTAGTGGTGAGGTGGTGGTTTTATCATTAGTATCAGTAGCAGTAGTAGTAGTAGTAGTAGTTGTTGTTGTTGTAGTATTGGTAGTAGTGATGGTGGTGGTGGTAATAGTAGTTGTATTAATGGTGGTGGTGGTGGTGGGGTTGTGGTAGTATTAGTAGTAACAGTAGCAGTACTAGTAGTAGTAGTAATAGTGGTGGTGGTGGTGGTGGTGGATGTGTTATAAATAGTAGTAGTAGAAGTGGTGTTGGTGGGGTTAGTGGGGTGGTAGTAGTACTAGTAGTAGCAGTAGTAGTAGTAGTATTAGTAGTAGTAGTAGTGGTGTTGGTGGTGGAAATAGTAGTAGTATTAGTGGTGTTGGGTGTGGTGGGGTGATAGTAGTATTAGTAGTAGTAGTAGTATTAGTAGCAGTATTAGTAGTACTAGTAGTGGTGGTGGTAATAGTAGTAGTGGTTGTGGGGGTTGTGTGTTGGTGGTAGTATTAGTAGTAGGAGTAGAAGTAGTAGTAGATGTAGTGGTGGTGGTGGTAATAGTAGTAGTAGTAGTGGAGGTGGTGGTGGCGTTGGTGGGGTGGAGGTAGTATTAGTAATAGATGTAGTAGCAGTAGCAGTAGTAGTAGTAGTAATATTAGCAGTAGTAGTAGTAGTAGTGGTGGTGGTGGTGGTGGTAATAGTAATAGTAGTAGTGGTGGTAGGGGTGCTGGGTTGGTGGTAGTATTGGTAGAAGCGGTAGTAGTAGTAGTAGTAGTAGTAGTAGTGGTGGTGGTGGTGGTGGTGGAGTTAATAGTAGTAGTAGTAGTGGTGATGGCGTGGGTGGTGGGGTAGTGGTAGTATCAGTAGTAGCAGTAGTAGTAGTAGTAGTACTAGTAGTAGTGGCAGTAGTGGTGGTGGTGGTAGTGGTGGTAAAAATATTAGTAGTAGTGGTGATGGCGTGGGTGGTGGGGTGGTGGTAGTATTAGTAGAAGCTTAAGTAGTAGTAGTAGTAGTAGTACTAGTAGTAGTAGTAGTGGTGGTGGTGGAGTTGCTAATAATTGTAGTAGTAGTAGTAGTAGCAGTAATAGTAGTATTATTAGTATTAGTAGTATTTGTTGTAGTAGTAGTGGTGGTGGTGGTAATATTAGCAGAATTAGTAGTGGTGGCGGGAGTGGTGGGGTGGTCGTAGTATTAGTAGTAGCAGTAGTATTAGTAGTAGTGGTGTTGGTGGTGAAGGTGGTGGTGTGGTGGTAATATTAGTAGTAGTAGTAGTAGCAGTTGAAGTAGAAGTAGTAGTAGTAGTAGTGGAGGTGGTGGCGGTAATAGTAGTAGTAGTAGTGTTGGTGAGAGTGGTTGGATGGTGGTAGTATTAGTAGTAGCACTATTAGTAGTAATAGTAGTGACGGTGGTGGTGGTGGTTGTTGTAATAATAGTAGTTGTAGTGGTGTTGGTTGGGGTGGTGTGTTAGGGGTGGTGGTGGTAATAGTATTAGTAGTAGTAGTGGTGCGGGCGGTGGTTGTGGTAATAGTACTAGTAGTAGTGGTAGTGAGGGTGGTGGTGTAGTGGTAGTATTAGTAGTAGCAGTAGTAGTAGTAGTAGAAGTAGTAATATCATTAATAATAGAGGTGGTGGGGGTTGTGGGGTTGTGGTAGCATTATTAGCAGCAGTAATAGTAGTAGTAATATTAGTAATGTTTGTGGTGGTGGTGGTGGTAATAGTACTAGTTGTAGTAGTGGTGGAGTTGGTGGTTGTAGTGGGGTGGTGGTAGTAGTAGTAGTAGTAGTAGTAGTAGTAGTGTTGGTGGTGTTGGTGGTGGTGGTGGGGAGGTGGTAATATTAGTAGTAGTAGTAGTAGTAGAAGCAGTAGTAGTATTTGTGGTAGTGGTGGTGGTAATAGTAGTATTAATAGTAGTGGTAGACGTAGGGATATTGGGGTGGTAGTTGTATTTGTATTAGTAGTAGTTGTAATAGCAGTAGAAGTAGTAGTAGTAGTAGTGGTGTTGGTGGAAATAGTAGTAGTATTAGTAGTGGTGGTGGTTTGTTGGTGGTAGTAATTGTAGTAGTATTGGTGGTGGTGGAGGTGGGGTGGTGATAGTATTATTAGTAGTACAAGTAGTACCAGTAGTAGTAGTAGTAGTGGTGGTGGTGGTGGTGGTGGTAAGAATAGTAGTATTAGTAGTGGTGGTGGTGTGGTTCGTTGGTTGTTGGTAGTTTTATTCGTAGTAATAGTGGCAGTAGTAGTGGTGGTGGTGGTGTTGGTGATAATAGTAGTAGTAGTGGTGGTGGGGGTGTTGGTGTTGTGGTAGTATTATTAGTAGTATTAGTATTAGTATTAGTATTAGTAGGAGTAGTAGTATTAGTAATAGCGGTGGTGGTGGTGGCAATAGTAGTACTAGTAGTAGTAGTGGTGTTGTGGGTGGTGGGGTTGTTGTAGTATTAGTAGTAGCATTAGTAGTAACAGTAGTAGTAGTAGTAGTAGTAGTAGTAGTGGTGTTGGTGGTGGTGGTAATACTAGTAGTAGCCTTAGAGTTGGTGGGGGTGGTGTGGTTGTGGTAGTATTAGTAGTAGCAGTACTAGTAGTAGTATTATAATGGTGGTGGTGGTGGTAATAGTAGTAGTAGTAGCAGAGGTGGTAGTAATAGTAGTAGTAGTGGTGGTGGTGGACGTTGTGGGGTGGTGCTGGTATTAGTAGTAGCAGTAGATGTAGTAGTAGTAGTATTAGTAGTAGTGGTGGTTGTAGTAATAGTTGTAGTAATGGTAGTGGTGGTGGTGTTGTGGTGGTGGTATTATTATTAGTAGCAGTAGTAGTAGTAGTAGTAGTAGTAGTAGTAGTGGTGGTGGTGGTGGTGGTGGTGGTAATAGTAGTAGTAGTAGTGGTGGTGGGGTTGGTGGGGTGGTGGTAGTATTAGTATTAGTAGTAGTAATATTAGTAGTAGTAGTAGTAGTAGAAGTGGTGGTGCGGTGCTGGTAGTATTAGTAGTAGTATTAATAGTAGTAGTGGTAGTAGTGGAGGTGTAGGTGGTGTTGGCGGTGGTGGGGTGGTGATAGTACTTGTAGTAGCAGTAGTAGAATTAGTAGTAGTTGTGGTGGTGGTAATAGTAGTAGTATTAGTGGTGTTAGGGTTGGTGGGGTGGTGGTTGTATTAGTAGTAGCATTAGTAGTAGTATTAGTAGTAGTAGTAATAATATTAGTAGTGGGGGTGGTGGGGTGGTGGTAGTATTAGTAGTAGCAGTGGTAGAAGTAGTGGTGATGGTGGGGTGGTGCTAGTAATAGTAGTAGTAGTAGTAGTAGTATTCATTGTGGTGATGGTGGTGGTGGTGGTAATAGTATTAGTAGTAGTCTTGGTGAAGGTGGTGGGATGGTGGTAGTATTAATAGTAGCATTAGTAGTAATAGTGTTGGTGGTGTTGGTGGTGGGGCGGTGTTAGTTTTAGTAGTAGTAGCAGTAGTAGTAGTAGTAGTAGTATAGTAGTAGTAGTAGTAGTATTGGTGGAGGTGGTGGTAAAAGTAGTAGTAGTAGTAGTGGTGGTGGGAATGCTGTGTTTGTGGCAGTATTTGTATTAGCAGTAGTAGTAGAGGTGGTGGTGGTGGTGGTGGTGGTTGTTGTGGTGGTGATGGTTGTGGTTGTGATGTTGGTAATAGTAGTAGTAGTAATAGTGGTTTTGAGGGTGGTGGGGTGGTTGTAGTTTTAATAGTAACAGTAGTAATAGTAGTAGTAATAGTAGTAGTAGTAGTAGTAGTGGTGGTAGCGATAATAGTAGTAGTAGCAGAGGTGGTAAGGGTGGTGGGTTTTGTAGTAGTAATAGGAGTAACAGTTGTATTAATAGTAGTATTAGTGGTAGTAATCGTAATAGTGGCAGTGGTGGTGGTGGGGTTGGTGGGGTGTTGGTAGTATTAGTAGTATCAGTACTAGTAGTAGTAGTAGTAGTGCTGGTGGTGGTGGTGCTGTTGGTGGTAATAGTGGTAGTAGTACTAGTGGGGGTTTTTGGGGTTGTTGGGTTGGTGGTATTATTAGTAGTAGAAGCAATATTAGTAGTAGAAGCAGTATTAGTAGTAGTAGTAGTGGTAGTAGTAGTAGAGGTGGTAATAGTAATAGTAGTGGTGATGGGGTGGTGAAGTGTTGGTAGCATTATTAGTAGCAGTAATAATAGTAGTATTTGCAGTAGTGTTGGTGGTGGTGGTGGTGGTTGTGGTGATGGTAATTGTAATAATAGTAGTTGTGGTGGTGGTGGTGAGGTGGTGGTAGTATTACTATTAGTAGTAGTAGCATAAGTAGTAGTAGCAGTGGTGGTGGTGTTGTTGGTAATAGTAGTAGTAGTAGTAGTGGTAGTGTTAGGGTGGTGTTGTGGTGGTAATATTAGTAGTAGCAGTAGAAGAATTAGTAGTAGTAGTGGTGATGGAGGTAATATTAGTAGTAGTATTAGTGGTAGTGGTGGTGGTGGTGGTGGGATAGTGGTAGTATTAGTAGTACTACAAGTAGTAGCAGTAGTAGTAGTATTAGACTTGGTGGTGGTGGTGGTGGTGGTATAGAGTAGTAGTATTAGTAGTGTTAGTGGTGGAGTTGGTGGGGTGGTGGTAATTTTAGTAGTAGTAATAATAGTAGTAGTAGTGGTGGTGGGTGTCTAAAGGTGGTGGTAGTATTATTATTAGAAGTAGCAGTAGTAATAGTATTAGTAGTAGAGGTGGTGGTGGTGGTGGTAATAATAGTACTAGATGTAGTTGTGGTGTTGAGGGTGGTGGGGTTGTGGTAGTATTAGTAGTAGCAGTAATAGTAGTAGTAACAGAAGTGTAGGTGGGAGTGGTGGGGTGGTGGTTTTATTAATAGTATTAGTATTAGTAGTAGTGGTGGTGGAGGTGGTGGTGAAAGTAATAGTAGTAGTAGTAGTAGTGGAGGCGTTTGGGGGTTGGTGGAGTGGTGGTAGTATTAGCAGTAGCAGTAGATGTAGTAAGAGTTGTAGTAGTATTAGTAGTAGTAGTAGTGGTGGTGGTGGAGTAAATAATAGTAGTAGTAGTAGTGGTGGTGTGTGTGGTGGTAGTATTACAAGTAGTAGTGTTGGTGGTGGTGGTGGTGGTGGTGATGTTAATAGAAGTAATAGTAGCTGATGTGGTCGTGGTGTTGAGGTGGTGGTAGTATTATTAATTGCAGTAGTAGTAGTAGTTGTTGTATTAGTACCAGTTTTATTAGTAGTAGTATTAGTAGAATTAGTAGTAGTAGTGGTAGTAATAGTAGTAGTAGTAGTGGTGGTGGGGGCGGTGGCGTGATGGTAGTATTAGTAATCACAGTAGATATAGTAATAATATTAGGAATAATAGTTGTGGTGGTGGTGGTAAAAGTAGGAGTAGTAGTAGTGGTGGGGTTGTTGGGGTGGTGGTATTAATAGTAGTAGTAGTAGAGGTGGTGGTGTTGGTGGTAGTGGTGGTGATAATAGTAGTAGTAATAGTGGTGGTGGGGTTAGTGGGTTGGTGCTAGTATTAGTAGTAGTAGTAGAATTAGCTCTAGTAATAGTAGTTTGGTGGTGGTGGTGGTAATATTAGTAGTAGGATTGTTATTGGTGGGCTGATAGTAGTATTACTAGTAGCAGTAGTAGTAGTAGTAGTTGTAGTAGTACTAGTGGTGGTGGTGGTGGTGGTAATAGTAGTAGTAGTTGTGGCAGTAATAGTAGTAGTAGTAATATTAGTAGTAGTATTAGTAGTAGTAGTAGTAGTAGTAATATTAGTATTAGTAGTAGTAGTAGTAGTAGTAGTAATAATAATTTTGGTGAGGGTGGAGGGATTGTGGTAGTATTAGCAGTAGCAGTAGTAGTAGTAGTGGTGGTGGTGGTGATGGTGGTGGTAACAGTAGTAGTAGTAGTGGTGGTGGTTTGTTTCGTGGTTTGGTGGTGGTGACGGTATTTATATTAATACTAGTAGTAGTGGTGGTGGTGGGGGTGGTGGGTTGGCGGTAATATCAGTAGTAGCAGTAGAAGTAGTAGTAGTAGTAGTAATAGTTATAGTAGTAGTGGTGGTGGTGGTGGTGGTAATAGTAGTAGTATTAGTGGTGTTGAGGCTGGTGTGGTGGTGGTAGTATTATTAGTAGTAGCAGTAGTAGTAGTAGTAGTAGTAGTAGTACTATTTGTTGTACTAGTAGTAGTAGTAGTATTGGTGGTGGTTGTGTTAATAGTAGTACTATTAAGGGTGGTGGCATTGGTTGTTTAGTGGTAATATTAGTAGTATCAGTAGTAGTATTAGTAGTAGTGGTGGGGTGGTGGTTGTGGTGTTGGAAATAATAGTAGTAATAGTAGTTGTGGTGTGTGTGGTGGGGTGGTGGTAGTATTAATAGTAGCAGCAGTAGTAGTAGTAGTAGTAGTGGTGGTGGTGGCGGTAATAGTCGTAGTAATAGAGGTGGTGGTGTTCATGTGGTTATGGTAGTATTAGTAGTAGCAGTAAAAGTAGTAGTAGTAGTAGTAGTAGTAGTAGTGGTAGTGGTGGTGGTGGTGATGTTGGTAATAGTATTAGTAGTATTGGTGGTGGTGGAGGTGGTGGCGTGTTGGTACTATTAGTAATAGCAGTAGTAGTAGTAGTAGTAGTAGTATTACGAGTAGTACTAGTAGAGTTGGCAGTGGTGCTGGTGGGGTTTATGTGGTGTTGGTAATATTAGTAGTATCAGTAGTAGTAGTAGTAGTAGTAGTAGTGTTGACGTTGGTGGTGGTTGTAATAGTAGTAGTAGTACTAGTGGTGGTGGTGAGGGTTTTAGGGTGGTAGTAGTATAGTAGTAGCAGTAGTAGTAGTAATAGAAGTAGTAGTAATATTAGTGATAGTTTTAATAGTAGTAGTAGTAATGGAAGTACTTTTTGTGGGGTGGTGGTTGCATTAGTATTAGCAGTGTTGTAGTACTAGTGGCAGTAGTGGTGGTGATGGTGGTGGTGGTTGTGATGGTTGTAAAAGTAGTAATAGTAGTGGTGGTGGTGGTGGTGGTTGGGTGGTGGTAGTAGAATTAGAAGTAATGGTGGTGGAGATGGTGGGGTTGTGGTAGTATTAGTAGTAGCAGCAGTAGTAGTAGTAGCAGTGGTGGTGGTGGTAGTGGAAATAGTAGTAGTAGTAGTAGTAGTAGTGTTTGGATGGTGGTGTAGTTGTAGTATTAGTAGTAGCAATAGTAGTAATAATAGTGGTGGTGGTTGTGGAAATAGTAGTAGTAGTGTAAGGGGTGGTGGGGGTGGTGGGGGATGTGGGGTGGTGGTAGTATTAGTAGTAGCACAAGTAGTAGTATTAGTGCTAGTAGTGGTGGTGGTTGTAGTGGTGATAATAGTAATAGTAGTATTTGTGGTGATTGTGCTGGTGGTGGGTTTGTGGTAGTATTAGTAGTAATAGTAGTAGTAGTAGTAGTGGTGTTGGTGGTGTTGGTGGTGGCGTGTTAATAGTATTAGTAGTAGTAGTAGTAGTAGCAGTAGTGGTAGTAATAGTGTTGGTGGTGGTGGTAGTTGTAATAGTAGCAGTACTAGTAGTGGTAGTGTCGAGGGTGGTGGGGTGGTGGTAGTATTAGTAGAATTTGTAATATTATTAGTAATAGCAGTAGTAGTAATAGTAGTAGTTGTGGTGGTGGTGTAGGGGGTGGGGTGGTGGTAGTTGTGTTAGTAGTAGTGGTGTTGGTGTTATGGCGGTGGTAGAATTAGTAGTAGTAGAAATAGTAGCAGTAGTAGTAGTAGTGGTGGTGGTAGTGGTGGTGGTGGTGGTGGTGGTAATAGAATTAGTAGAAATAGCGGTTGTGGTGGCGTTAGTCGGGTGATGGTAGAATTACTAGTAGTACTAGTAGTAGTAGTAAATGTAGTAGTGGTGGTGGTGGTGGTGGTAATATTAGTAGTAGTGGTGGTGGGGATTGTGGGGTGGTGATAGAGTTTGTAGTAGTAGTAGCAGTAGTAGTAGTACTAGTAGAGGTGGTGGTGGTGGTGGTGATAATAGTAGTAGTAGTTGTAAAGGTGGGGGTGTTGTGGTCGTGGTAGTATTAGTAGTAGCAGTAGTAGTAGTATTAGTATTAGTAGTAGTAGTAGTAGTAATAGTTGTAGTGAGGGTGGTGGTGGTAATAGCAGTAGTAGTAGTGGTGGTGTGGTTGGCGGTGTGGTGGTATTATTAATAGTAGCAGTAGTAATAGTAGTAGTAGTAGTTGTTGTGGTTGTTGTTGTTGTTTTTGTAGTGGTGGTGGTGGTGGTAATAGAATTAGTTGTAGTGGTGGTGAGGTTGGTGCGGTGGTGGTAGTATCAGTAGTAGCAGTAGTATTAGTAGTAGTATTGGTGGTGGTGGTGGTGGTAGTTCTAATAGTAATAATAGTTTTAGTGCTGCTCTTCGGGGTGGATTGGTTGTGGTAGTATTTGTAGCAGTAGTAGTAGTAGTGGTGGTGGTCGTCCTAATAATATTAGAAGTAGTGGAGGTGGTGGAGATGGGATGGTGGTAAGATTATTAGTGGCAGTAGTAGTATTAGTAGTAGTAGTATTGTTGGTAGTGGTGGTGGTGGTGGTAATAGGAGTAGTAGTTGTAGAGGCGTTGCTGGGGGTGGTGGTGGTATTAGTAGTAGTAGTAATTGTGTTAGTAGTACTATTATTAGTAGTAGTAGTAATAGTATTAGTAGTAGTGGTAGTGGTGGTGGTGGTATTGAAAATAGTAGAAGTAGTATTGGTGTTGCGGTTGTTGGGGATGTGTTTGTATTCGTAGCAGTAGTAGTAGTAGAAGTAGTAGTAGTGGTGCTCTTGGTTGTGGTGGTGGTGGTGGTGGTGGTAATAATTGAAATAGTAGTGGTGGTGATGTTGGGGGTGTTGGTGTGTTGGTAGTATTAGTAGTAGCAGCAGTAATACTAGTAGTTGTAGTAGTAGTAGCAGTACTAGTAGTAGTAGTAGTGGTGATAGTGATGGTGGTGGTAATAGTATTAGTAGTAGTGGTGGTGGGTGTGGATGGGTGATTGTAGTATTATTAGTAGCAGTATTAGTAGTTGTAATACTAGTAGTAGTGGTTGTGATGGTGGTGGTGGTGGTGGTGGAGGTAATATTATTAGTCGTGGAGGGGGTGGTGTGGTGGTGGTAGTATTATTAGTAGCAGTAGTATTAGTTGTAATAGTAGTAGTAGTGATAATAGTGGTGGTTGTGGTGGTGGTAATAATAGTAGTAGTAGTAGTGGTGGTGGTAATATAATTAGTAGTAGTTGTGGTGATTGTGCTGGTGGTGGGTTGGTGGTAGATGTAGTAGTAGTAGAATTAATATTAATAGTACTGATGGTGGTTGTGGTGGTAGGGTTTTGATAGTATTAGTAGCAGTAGTAGCAGTAGTAATAGTAGTAGTAGTGGTGGTGGTGGTGGTGGTAATAGTAGCTGTACTAGTAGTGGTAGTGGCGAGGGTGTTGGGTTGTTGATATTATTAGTAGTAGTAATATTAGTATTAGTACAAGTAGTAGTAGTAGTATTAGTAGTAGTAGTAGTAGTAGTAGAGGTAGTGATTGTGGTTGTGGTAATAGTAGTAGCAGTAGTAGTGGTGGTGGGGCTTGTGAGGTAATAGTAGTAATAGTATTGGTAGAAATAATAGCTGTATTATTAGTAGTGGTGGTGGTGGTTGTGGTATTATTAATAGTAATAGTATTAGTAGTGGTGGTGGAGTTGGTCGTGATAATAGTTGCAGTAGTAGTGGGGATGGAGGAGTGGTTGTAGTATTAGTAGTAGTTTTAGTAGCAGTAGCAGTAGTAGTAATAGTGTTGGTGGTGGTAATAGTATTACTCTTAGTAGTAGTGGTGTTGATGGTAGTGGTGTGGTGGTAGTATTAGTAGTAGCAGTAGTTGTAGTAGTAGTAGTAGTAGTAGAAGTAGTAGTGGTGGTTGTGGTGGTGGTAATTTTAGTAGTAGCAGTAGTGTTGTTGGGGGTGGTTTGGTTGTGTTAGTATTAGTATTAGAATTAATAGTAATAGTAGTATTAGTAGTAGTAGTAGTAGTAGTAGTAGTAGTGGTGGTGGTGGTTGTAATAGTAGTAGTAGTAGTAGTGGTGGGGGCGGTGGGCTGGTGGTAGTATTAGTAGTAGCATTAGTAGTAGTAGAAATAGTAGTATTATTATTGGTGGTGGTGGTGGTGGTAATAGTATTAGTAGTAGTAATGGTGGTGGTGCGGGTGGTCGTTTGGTGGACGTATTTTTAGTAGTAGTATTAATAGTGGTGGTTGTGGTGGTGGTAGTATTAGTGATAGAAGTAGTAATAGTAATAATAAGAGTAGTATTATTTGTAGTTGTAGTAGAAGTAGTGGTGGTGGTGGTGGTGGTGTAAATAGTATTAGTAGTAATAGTAGTAGTAGTGGTGGTGGTGGGGGTAGTGGAATGGTGGTAGTATTAGTATTATCAGTAATAGTAGTAGTAGTATTAGTGGTGGTGGTGGTGGTAGTGGTAGTGGTAATACTAGTAGTATTAGCTGAGGTGTTCAGGTTGCTGGGGTGGTGGTTGTATTGGTAATAGCAGTAGTAGTAGTAGTAGTAGTAGTAGTAGCAGTAGTGTCAATATTGGTTGTAGTAGTAGTAATAGTAGTAGTGGTGGTAATAGTAGTAGAAATGGTGGTGGTGTTAATAGTAGTAGTAGTGGTGGTGGTTGTGGGTTGGTTGTATTATTAGTAGTACCTGTAGTAGTAGTAAGAGTAGTGGTGGAGTTGTTGGTAGTTGTGGTGGTGGTAATATTAGTAGTATTAGTGGTGATTGGGGTGGAGGGATGGTGGTTGTATTAGATGTAGTAGTAGAAGTAGCAGTAGTAGTAGTAATATTAGTGTTGTTGGTGATGGTAATAGTAGTAGTAGTAGTAGTGGTGGTTGTGTGATGGTAGTATTATTAGTAGCATTAGTAGTAGTAGAGGTGGTGGTAATAGGATTAGTAGTAGTAGTAGTGGTGGTGTTGAGAGTGGTGGGGTGGTGGTAGTATTAGAAATAGCTCTAGCAGTAGTAGTGGTAGTAGTAGTAGTGGTGGTGGTGGTGGTAGTTGTAGTAGTGATGTTGGGGGCGGTGGGGTGGTGGTTCTTTTAGTAGTAGCAGTAGTAGTAGTAGTCGTAGTATTAGTAGAATTAGTAGTAGTGGTGGTGATGTTGTTGCTAATAGTAGTAGTAGTAGTAGCAGTAATAGTAGTAGTAGAAATATTAGTAGTAGGAGTAATAGTTGTTGTGGGGTTGGTGGTGTGGTGGTAATATTTGTAGTAGCAGCAATAGTAGTAGTAATGGTGATAGTGGTTTAGTGGGGTGGAGGTAGTATTAGTAGTAGCAGCAGTAGTAGTAGTTGTAGAAGTAGTGACGGTGGTGGTGATGGTGGTTGTAACAGTAGTAGTAGTAGTGGTGTTGATTAGTTTGTTGGGTTGGTGGTGGTAACGGTAATAGTATTAATATTATTAATGGTGGTGGTGAGGTTGGTGTGGTGGTATTAGTATTAGCAATAGTAGTAGTAGTAGTAGTAGTAGTAGTGTTGGTGGTGGTAATAGTATTACTCTTAGTAGTAGTGGTATTGATGGTAGTGGTGTTGTGGTAGTATTAGTAGTAGCAGTAGTTGTAGTAGTAGTATTAGTAGTAGAAGTAGTAGTGGTGGTGGTGGTGGGGGTAATTGTGGTAGTAGCAATAGTGTTGTTTGGGGTGGTTGGGTTGTGTTAGTATTAGTAGTTGAAATAATAGTAATAGTAGTAGTAGTAGTAGTAGTAGTAGTAGTAGTAGTGGTGGTGCTGGTGGTGGTTGTAATAGTAGTAATAGTAGTAGTGGTGGGGGCGGTGGGCTGGTGGTATTATTAGTAGTAGCATTAGTAGTAGTAGAAGTAGTAGTATTATTATTGGTGGTGGTGGTGGTGGTAATAGTATTAGTAGTAATAATAGTAGTGGAGCGGGTGGTGGGTTGGTGGACGTATTTTTAGTAGTAGTATTAGTAGTGGTGGTTGTGGTGGTGGTATTATTAGTGGTAGCAGTGGTAATAGTAATAATAAGAGTAGTATTATTAGTAGTTGTAGTAGAAGTAGTGGTGGTGGTGGTTGTGGTGTAAATAGTGTTAGTAGTAATAGTAGTATTTGTAGTGGTGGTGGGGGTAATAGTATTAGTAGCAGTAGTAATGGTGGGGGTGGTTTGGTGGTGGTAGTATTATTATTAGAATCAGTAGCAGTAGTAGTAGTAGTAGTGGTAGTAGTGGTGTTGGTGGTGGTGGTAATATTAATATTAGTAGTGTTAGTGAAGGTGGTGGGCTGGTGGTAGTATTAATAGTAGCAGTAGTAGTTGTAGAATTAGTAGTATTATTTGTGGTGGTGGTGGTAATAGTATTACTAGTACTATTTGTGGTGTTGGGGGTGGTGGTGTGTTGGTAGGATTTTTAGTAGTAGTAGTAGTAGTGGTGGTTGTGGTGGTGGTGGTGGTGTTGGTGATGGTGATAAAAGTAGTAGTAGTAGTATTTGTGGTGGTGAGGTTTGTGGGGTGGTGGTATTAATAGTAGAAGCAGTAACAGTAGTATTATTAGAGGTGGTCGTGGTGGTGGAGTGGTGTTAGTATTAGTATTAGCAGTAGTAGTAGTAGTACTAGTGGTGGTGATGGTGGTGGTGCTTGTGGCGGTAATAGTAGTAGTAGTAGTAGTGTTGGTGTTCGGGTGTTGATAGTATTGGTAGTAGTAGTAGTTGTTGTTGTTGTTGTTGTTTTTGTATTGGTGGTGGTGGTGGGGGTGCTGTGGTGGTAGTAGTATTAGAAGCAGTAGTTGTAGTAATAGTATTAGTGGTTGTGGTGGGGGTTGTGATGTGGTGGTAGTATTAGTAGTAGCTGTAGTAGTAGTAGTAATATTATTTTTAGTAATGGTAGTGGTGGTGTTGGGGATAGTGAGGTGGTGGTAGTATTAGTAGTAGCAGTAGTTCTAGTAGTAGTAGTAGTAGTAGTAGTAGTAGTAGTAGTAGTAGTAGTAGTGGTGGTGATGTTGTTGTGGTGGTAATAGTAATAGTAGTAATGTTATTGTTGGGGTGCTGGTGTGGTGGTAGTATTAGTTGTAGCTGTAGTAGTAACAGTAGTGTTGGTGGTGGTGGAAATAGTAGTAGTAGTAGCAGAGATGGTGGGTGTGGTGGCGTTTTGGTAGTATTAATAGTAGCAGTAGTAGTCGTTGTAGTAGTGGTGGTGGTTGTGGTGGTGGTAATATTAGTAGTAGTAGTGTTGGTGGTTGTTGTGGTTTTGGGGTGGTGGTAGTAATAGTAGTAGTAGTAGTTGTTGTAGTGTTGGTGGTGGTGGGGTGGTGGTAGTTTATTAGTATTAGTAGATGTAGGAGTAATAATATTAGAAGTGGTGGTGGTGGTGGTGGTGGTGGTAATAGTATTAGTACTAGTAGTGGTAGTGGCGAGGGTTGTGGGGTTTTGGTAATATTAGTAGTAGTTATATTAGCAGTAATAGCAGTAGTAGTAGTAGTAGTAGTAGTAATAGTAGTAGTAGTAGTAGTAGTATTAGTAGTAGTAGTAGTAGTAGTAGTAGCAGTAGTAGTATAAGCGGTAGTGGTAATAGTAGTAGATGTAGTGGTAGTGGTGGTGGTGGTATTGTGGTGGTAGTAGTATTAGTAGTAGTGTAGGTGGTCGTGGGGTGGTGCTACTATTACTAGTAGTAGAAATAGTAGCAGTTGTAGTAGTAATGGTAGTGGTGGTGGTTGTGGTAATAGAAGTGTTAGTAGTAGTTGTGTTGGTGGGGTTGGTGGGGTAGTGATAGTTTTAGTAGTTGTAATAATAGTAGAAGTAGTGGTGGTGTTGGTGGTGATAATAGTAGTAGTAGTGGTGGTGGGGATGGATGTGTGGTGGTAGTATTAGCAATAGCAGTAGTAGCAGTAGTAGTAGTGGTGGTAGGGTTGGTGAGGTGTGGTATTATTAGTAGTAGCAGTAGTAGTATTACTAATGGTAGTAGTGGTGGTGGTGGTGGTGGTGGTGGTGGTGGTGGTCGTGTGGTGTTAGTAGATTTAGTACTAGAAGTGGTGGTGGTGATGGTGGGGTGATAGTAGTAGTAGTAGCAGTAGTAGTAGTAGTAGTAGTAGTAGTAGTAGGAGTCGTAGTAGTAGTAGTAGCAGTAATAGAAGTAATAGTGGTGGTGGTGGTAATGATGGTGGTAATCGTAATAGTAGTGTTAATATTGGGGTGGTGGAGTGGTCGTAATATTAGTACTAGCACTAGTAGTAGTATTAGTAGTGGTGGTGGTAGTGGTAATAGTAGTAGTAGTAGCAGAGGTGGTGGTAATTATATTAGTAGTAGTGGTGGTGGACCTTGTGGGTTGGTGCTAGTATTAGTAGTAGCAGTAGTCGTAGTAGATCTTGTATTAGTAGTATTAGTAATAGTGGTGGTGGTTTTGGTTATAATAGTAGTATTAGTTGTAGTAGTAATAGTAGTAGTAGTATTAGTAGTAGTAGTAGTAATAGTAGCGGTGGTTGTGGTGGTAATAGTAGTAGTAGTAATTTTGTTGAGGGTGGTGGGATTGTGGTAGTATTAGCAGTAGCAGTAGTAGTAGACATAGTAGTGGTGGTGATGGTGGTGGTAACAAAAGTAGTAGTAGTGGTGGTGGTTTGTTTGGTGGATTGGTGGTGGTGACGGTAATTATATTAATACTAGTAGTAGTGGGGGTGGTAGGGCTGGTGGGTTGGCGGTAGTATCAGTAGTAGTAATAGTAGTAGTAGTTATAGTAGTAGTGGTGGTGGTGGTGGTAGTAATAGTAGTAGTATTAGTGGTGTTGGGGCTGGTGTGGTAGTGGTAGTATTAGTAGTAGTGGCAAGAGTAGTAGTAGTAGTAGTAGTAGTAGTTGTTGTACTAGTAGTAGTAGTAGTAGTATTGGTGGTGTTGGTGGTAATACTAGTAGTATTAGTGGTGGTGGCAGTGGTGGTTTAGTGGTAGTATTAGTAGTATCAGTAGTAGTATTAGTAGTAGTGGTGGGGTGGTGGTTGTGGTGTTGGAAATAGTAGTAGTAGTAGTAGTTGTGGTGTGTGTGGTGGGGTGGTGGTAGTATTAATAGTAGCAGTAGTAGTAGTTGTAGTAGTAGTAGTAGTAGTAGTGGTGGTGGTGGCGTTAATAGTCGTAGTAATAGAGGTGGTGGTGTTCATGTGGTTATGTTAGTATTAGTAGTACCAGTAATAGTAGTAGTAGTAGTAGTGATGGTGGTGGTGGTGGTGGTGGTGTTGATAATAGTAGTAGTAGTATTGGTGGTGGTGGATGTGTTGGCGTGTTGGTACTATTAGTAATAGCACTAGTAGTAGTAGTAATATTACGAGTAGTATTAGTAGAGGTGGCAGTGTTGCTGGTGGGGTTTATGGGGTGTTTGAAGTATTAGTAGAATCAGTAGTAGTAGTAGTAGTAGTAGTGTTGATGTTGTTGGTGGTAGTAATAGTGGTAGTAGTACTAGTGGTGGTGGTGAGGGTGTTAGGGCGGTGATAGTATTGTATTAGCAGTAGTAGTAGGAAATAAGTAGTAGAAGTAGTGGTAGTGGTAGTTTTAATAGTAGTAATAGTACTGGTAGTAGGGTTGGTGGGGTGGTGGAAGCATTAGTATTAGCAGTGTAGTAGTACTAGAGGCAGTAGTGGTGGTGATGGTGGTGGTGGTTGTGGTGGTGGTAATAGTAGTAATAGTAGTGGTGGAGGTGATGGTGGGGTGGTGGTAAAAGAAGTACAAGTAATGGTGGTGGTGATGGTTGGGTTGTGGTAGTATTAGTAGTAGCAGCGGTAGTAGTAGTAGCAGTGGTGGTGGTGGTAGTGGTAATAGTGGTAGTAGTAGTGGTAGTGTTTGGATGGTGTTTTAGTTGTAGTATTACTAGTAGCAATAGTAGTAATATTAGTGGTAGTGGTTGTGGAAATAGTAGTAGTAGTAGTGTTAGGGGTGGTGGGGGTGGTGGGGTGGTGGTAGTATTAGTAATATCAGAAATAGTAGTATTAGTGGTAGTAGTGTTGGTGGTTGTAGTGGTGGTAATAATAGTAATAGTATTTGTGGTGTTTGTGGTGGTGGTGGTTTGGTGGTAGTATTAGTAGTACTAGTAGTAGTAGTAGTAGTGGTGGTGGTGGTGCTGGTGGCGTGTTAATAGTATTAGTAGTAGTAGTAGTAGTAGTAGCAGTAGTAGTAGTCCTAGTAGTGTTGGTGGTGGTGTAAGTTGTAATAGTAGCAGTACTAGTAGTGGTAGTGACGAGGGTGGTGGGGTGGTGGTAGTATTAGTAGAATTTGTAATATTATTAGTAATAGCAATAGTAGTAGTAGTAGTAGTTGTGGTGGTGGTGTAGGTGGTGGGGTGGTGTTAGTTGTGTTAGGAGTAGTGGTGTTGGTGTTGTGGCGGTAGTAGAATTAGTAGTAGTAGAAATAATAGCAGTAGTAGTAGTAGTGGTGGTGGTAGAGGTGGTGGTGGTGGTAATAGAAGTAGTAGTAATAGCGGTTGTGGTGGCGGTAGCCGGGTGATGTTAGTATTATTAGTAGTACTAGTAGTAGTAGTAAATGTAGTAGTGGTGGTGGTGGTGGTGGTAATAGTAGTAGTAGTGGTGGTGGGGATTTTGGGGTGGTGATAGTACTTGTAGTAGTAGTAGCAGTAGTAGTAGTAGTAGAGGTGGTGGTGGTGGTGGTGGTAATAGTAGTAGTAGTGTTTTTGGTTGGGGTGTTGTTGTGGTGGTAGTATTAGTAGTAGCAGTAGTAGTAATATTAGTATTAGTAGTAGTAGTAGTTGTAGTGAGGGTGGTGATGGTAATAGTAGTAGTAGTAGTGGTGGTGTGGGTGGCGGTGTGGTGGTATTATTAATAGTAGCAGTAGTATTAGTAGTAGTAGTAGTAGTTGTTTTTGATATTGTTGTTGTTGTTGTTTTTGTAGTGGTGGTGAGGTTGGTGCGGTGGTGGTAGGATTAATACTAGCAGAAGTAGTAGAAGTAGTACTGGTGGTAGTGGTGGTGGTAGTATTTGTAGCAGTAGTAGTAGCAGTGGTAGTGGTGGTGGTCGCCGTAATATTAGTAGAAGTAGTGGAGGTGGGGGAGGTGGGATGGTGGTAAGATTATTAGTGGCATTAGTAGTAGCAGTAGTAGTAGTATTGTTGTTGGAGTTGGTGGTGGTGGTAATAGGAGTAGTAGTTGTAGAGGCGTTGGTGTTTGTGTTGGTGGTATTAGTAGTAGTAGTAATTGTGGTAATAGTACTATTACTAGTAGTAGTAGTATTAGTAGTAGTAGTAGTAGTAGTAGTAGTAGTAGTAGTAGTAGTAGTAGTAGTAGTGGTGGTGGTGGTATTGGTAATAGTAGTAGTGGTGTTGGTTTTGGGGTTGTTGGTGTTGTGGTATTAATCGTAGCAGCAGTAGTAGTTGAAGCAGTAGTAGTGGTGATTGTGGTTGTGGTGGTGGTGGTGGTGTTGGTAATAATTAAAATAGTAGTGGTGTTGGTGTTTGGGGTAGTGGGGTGGTGGGGTGGTGGTAGTATTAGTATTAGCAGCAGTAGTAGTAGTAGATGTAGCAGTAGTAGTAGTAGTAGTAGTAGTAGTAGTAGTGGTGGTGGTGATGGTGGTGGTAATAGTATTAGTAGTAGTGGCGGTGGGTGTCGAGGGGTGGTGGTAGTATTATTAGTAGCAATATTAGTACTTGTAGTACTAGTAGTAGTGGTTGTGATGGTGGTGGTTATGGTGGTGGTAATATTAGTAGTTGTGGAGAGGGTGGTGGGGTGGTGGTAGTATTAGTAGTAGCAGTATTAGTAGTTGTACTATTAGTAATAGTGATAATAGTGGTGGTTGTGGTGATGGTAATAATAGTAGTAGAAGTAGTGGTGGTGGTGGGGGTGGTGGTGTGGTGGTAGGATTTTTAGTATTAGAAGTAGTAGTGGTGGTTGTGGTGGTGGTGGTGGTGTTGGTGATGGTGGTAATAGTAGTAGTATTAGTATTTGTGGTGGTGAGGTTTGTGGGGTGGTGTTATTAATAGTAGTAGCAATAAGAGTAGTAGTAGTAGAGATGGTGGTTGTGGTGTTTTGGTGTTAGTATTAGTAGTAGCAGTAGTAGTAGTAGTATTAGTGGTGGTGTTGGTGGTGGTGCTTGTGGCGCTAAGAGTAGTATTAGTAGTAGTGTTGGTGGTTGGGTGTTGATAGTATTAGTAGTAGTACTAGTAGTTGTTGTTGTTGTTGTTTTTGTATTGGTGGTGGTGGTGGGGGTGATGTGGTGGTGGTAGATTTAGAAACAGTAGTTGTAGTAATAGTATTAATGGTTGTGGTGGGGGTTGTGATGTGGTGGTAGTATTAATAGTAGCTGTAGTAATAGTAGTAATATTATTTGTATTAATGGTAGTGGTGGTGTTGGGGATAGTGAGGTGTTGGTAGTATTAGAAGTAGCAGTAGTTCTAGTAGTAGTAGTAGTAGTAGTAGTGGTGGTGGTGTTATTTTGATGGTAAGAGTAATAGTAGTAGTGTTATTGTTGGGGTGCTTGTGTGGTGGTAGTATTAGTTGTAGCTGTAGTAGTAACAGTAGTGTTGTTGGTGGTGGAAATATTAGTAGTAGTAGCAGATATGGTGGGTGTGGTGGCGTGGTTGTGGTATTAGTAGTAGCAGTAGTAGCAGTAGTAGTAGTGGTAGTAGTGGTGGTGGTTGTGGTGGTGGTAATAGTAGTAGTAGTAGAGTTGTTGGTTGTTGTGGTGGTGGGGTGGTGGTAGTAATAGTAGTAGTAGTAGTTGTTGTAGTGTTGGTGGTGTTGGGGTGGTAGAAGTATTACTAGTATTAGTAGAAGTAGGACTAATAGTATTAGTAGTGGTGGTGGTGGTGGTGGTGGTAATAGTATTAGTACTAGTAGTAGTAGTGGCGAGGGTTGTGGGGTGTTGGTAATATTAGTATTAGTAATATTAGAAGTAGTAGCAGTAGTAGTATTTGTAGTAGTAGTAGTAATAGTAGTAGTAGTATAAGCGGTGGTGGTAATTGTAGTAGATGTAGTGGTGGTGGTGGTGGTGGTGTTGTGGTGGTAGTAGTACTAGTAGTAGTGTTGGTGGTGGTGGGGTGGTGCTACTATTAGTAGTAGTAGAAATAGTAGCAGTAGTAGTAGTAATGGTAGTGGTTGTGGTTGTGGTAATAGAAGTATTAGTAGTAGTTGTGTTGGTGTGGTTGGTGGGGTGGTGGTAGTTTTAGTAGTTGTAATATTAGTAGAAGTGGTGGAGGTGTTGGTGGTGATAATAGTATTTGTAGTGGTGTGGGGATGGAGGTGTGGTGGTATTATTAGCAGTAGTAGTAGTAGTGGAGGTACGGGTGGTGAGGTGTGGTATTATTAGTAGTAGCAGTAGTAGTAATACCAATGGTAGTAGTGGTGGTGGTGGTGGTGGTGGTGGTGGTGTGGTGTTAGTAGAATTAGTACTAGAAGTGGTGTTGGTATTGGTGGGGTGGTAGTAGTAGTAGTAGTAGTAGTAGTAGTAGTAGTAGTAGTAGTATTAGTAGTAGTAGTAGTAGCAGTATTCGT
>Ga0123354_10003441_pt1 | contig 21850 bp, 13 predicted proteins | sample TergutLab28metaG_2_FD_97872 | JGI IMG/M metagenome (GOLD analysis project Ga0123354, IMG submission 97872) | Labiotermes labralis P4 segment gut microbial communities from Petit-Saut dam, French Guiana - Lab288 P4 | ecosystem: Host-associated > Arthropoda: Insects > Digestive system > Gut ... | reverse complement strand
CTGAGTGGACCCCGTTCCAGACCCACTACTACTCAGAAAATCTGGTAGCGCCGGGGATCGAACCCGGGACCTCTGTATCTGTAGCCAGAAACTCTGACCACTAGACCACAGAGGCGGTCTCCATGACACAGTATTACTGTCATAAATTCAAGAAAGATGAGAACGTAGCGTGCAATATTCAGATATGAAATAAGTACAGAATTTTAGTGGGCGAAGCCTAAAAGAGTGTTACACCTTTGGCGACTTACACGTAGATGTGAGGATATCATTAAATAGAAACTGTGTAATGATGTAGGACTGCATTCAATTGATTCAGAATAGGGTCGAAGGCGGGTTCCTCTGAAAACGCGTATTCTTGAACCAACAAGCAAAAATCAGCTTCCCAAGAATGACTCTTCCATGAATCCAAAGAGTCTCGCCACGATTCGTAACTGCGACGACCCTAGTACATACACAGATCACTAAATCCGATAAAAGACGCTCCTGTCTTCACATATGGGTTGTTATGTCTATATACGTCAGTAATCATCTGCTGTTTAATTTTAAGGCATCTCCATGACCTTTCACAATGCCAGTAATTTTACGGAAGTCAATGATAATCATTCATAAAAAAAAGAACAAGCAAAATACCAAGCAGGTAGGTATATCATATCTAATACAGAAATTCGCCACGACACAAAGGTCAGTGTTTCTTCATGAAAACTATACAATCTACGAAAACTATCCGCATGGTACTTACAGAAGACACAGATCTATGGTCAAACTTGAGCAGCTGATATATGTTCAGATGATGAAATTCCTTACCTTTATGAAATTGTAAGGTTCATAGTAACCTTTGCACAAACCGACATTCCGCCTTACTATGATGCAGCATCAGGGCAATCCACACTCTCAGCCCCTCAGTTCTAACAGTATCTGCACATCTATGCCTAAATCTCCCATTTGCCAACTAAAATTTTATATTCATTTCCCAGCTCCTCATCGTCATCCTAGACCATGACCAAGATCCCGTCCAAGTGTGATGCCGTGTGTAATATTCACTAACAGCTTTACTTGTGCCATGATACATTGTTAAACTTTGTCCCAACGTTCAAGACGGAGGACCACCCCTCGATAGGCACCCATATATGCTTACTCGAAGATTTATATTTGCAGGTATCTTCATATCTCTACGACGTCTCAGTCAGCAGCCCGAGAACGCGTCATGCCGTGGTGACGAAAGCCCCCACCCCAACATGCAAAAGCTATACGAAATGCAATATAAAAAAGAAATCTCAGAGTAAACGGCCCCATACACGGTCAAACAAATTTGCGCAAAAGCGTGTTGTGCAACAAGACACTGTGTCCATACACGATACAATTAAGTTTGCGCAAACGTCAGTCTCTTGGCAAATATCTTCTATGGTAGATTTTCCTGCCACCTGCATTTCGTGGTGTCGGAGGAAATCTGAGTCATCAAAGTACCACAAGGACGGTACATAAATATCATCTGTTCCAATACCAGATTTCGAACTATCAGTGATTTTTTTCAGCTCCCTCCTACATGCTGTGCGAAGCCCATTAATTTTCTTGCGCACCATGTCTCTGTCAGCGTCGTCTTCAATTTCTCGTGGTTTTTCAACTAGTTCGTCGCAGCCAGCATCCTTCAGACTGCTGTTTTTATACCCATCACTTTTCACTGTCCATAATTCCGCTAGCGACCGATATAACTGCATAAATTCCCGCCAGAATTCTTTATTTGCAGTTGTATGTGACATTTTGAAAAGAAAATGCGAGCGGTATGAGAATCAACGATGAACTGGTGACTGTGGTACAACAGCTCGCAAACATGTTCATTCACGCTTTAAACCGCTTCGAACAGTTACTTACATAACCTGATTATGCGCAACAAAATTCAAACCTGTTTGAAAATCGTCAAGCTCTTGCACAATCAGCCAAACCACACAAGATCAAATACGTAGTTTGGCCGTGTGTGAGGCCCTTAAAGGCCACGTCATAAATTGTCATGGAAATAAATCGGAAAAAACAAGTCGGATTTCCCAGACGTCTGAAATTCCAGTGCAGGACCACCGTCACTCAATGGTGTTAACAATCAGCATAATGAGGCACTAAACACTGTCAAAGAGGAAATCGTGCAGCCATCATCTAAATAATTCACTCCATTAGTGGTCCTATGAAAACGTTCTGCACTTCGACTGAGTGAATTTCCGATCTCAGGAAAACGTGTAGGAAGACTGTTACCTTCGAGCTGGCCTGCATGAATATTAAAACCCGCAGAACGTGATGTATTGCTCAATTTCAATTCCACAACTACACTTTTCGCTTTACATAACCGTGGGTTAAAACCTTGATAGGTTTTTCTTTTTTCACATTCGTACGGTGCATCTTGACATCATCAAAGTTTTACTTAGTTTTACTTATTCACCAACTGATGCACTAGTGAGTTGTCTTAAAAAATATTAAAATTTACATTAAAACAGCTCCGACAATGGCCACGTTGGAGGGAGGTAGCTGCAACAGTACTGGAGACTGTAGTTACAGTTTTGTGTACACCCGAAACATGTAGAGTGAACTTGCAGAATAATAAATAGACTGCTTTGTGTTGCATCTCGTTGGACAATTATTAATATAGATAGCGATGAACGGGACCATGAACATATAAAATGAGTGGAAGTATTACCTCTACTCCCACATATTTCAAAATGATGTGCTCAGAAACAAATTCACTTTGCTAGCGTTCAATTCGTAATGGTTACCTTGCCGTGTGACATCTAATATCCGTAAAATTAGGAAAGCGCCTTATCACTTCACTTACACTGATATGAACCTTAGTCTCTTACCAAAATGAAATAGCGGGTGTCCGAAAGTAGTAAACAAGATAATAATGAAAAATGAACTTAAATACAAAGAGGAGGAGAACACAAAGAATCATCAGCGGGGTTGTAGTAAGAGCTGCTCCATTTATATTACAGGGCAGAAAGAGAACATTTATTTGTCTGAAGTTTCCCAGGTTGTACCCCGCTCATCCTTGTGGACAAGGTAGGCCGGAGGCAAGGTAGGGCGTCGTCAAGTGAAAAAGGTAAGATGATGGAAGGCGGACTGTTGCACTTTGCAGTAGGGAAGAGATGGTGAGCATTCGGGTTGGATTTTGAATTACGATACATTTTATGTCTGGAACACTCACTTCCATTTAGAGCCGTACCTTCATGATATGTACGACACAACATTACTTTATATATTTGGGGGACTGCATTAACATGAAATTTTGAAAATGTTGGGAGGGCTGCATACGGGCTGAAATTTTTGAAGTTAATGTGGGAGGCTGCATGAAAAGCGTGCATTGCAACTTGGAATTTGAATACCAAACTCTCTAGAACCAATAAAAACCAGGTAAACCCTTGATCGAGTTGTCGGGTCGCAAGGCCTTGTGGATGATGAAGATTAACAACAAAAACCAACGTGAAAATGTTTTCTGCCGTGTTCCACCATATCCGAAAGAGCACTGCTGTGTTTGAATGTTCCTCGCCCGCTTGTCCTTCTGTTAACAGTACAACAAAACAATAACTACAAAGAAATGGTGCGGAGACTGTAACGGAAAAAACGACGCACTCCCAGCTCCGCTTTGTTCACCACAAAACTCGAACGGACTGGTCCAGGATCAAACCCGGGATTCCTCCACGACAGGTCGGCGACTGACCACATGAACCATGACAAGGCCTCTTAAGACTAGTGTTCGTCGGAATAGCACATGAAACTTCGCTTACTACCTCGCAGGAAAAACACTTCGTGCCCATTGTAAAAGGTAATCGGTAAATGCCGCTGAGGCAAATAATATATTACAAGAATAATACGAAAACCTCAAATACGGATGCACTTTGTGTCAAAACGAAAAGCCGCTTAATGTTACATCAGGTGGTACATATACTCTCCACTGGACTTCAAATGATTGACTGTTACAATGGAGAGGCTAAGAAATTGTATCTGGTTTCTCTCTGCCGTAAGATGATGCGGGACTGAACTGAAAAGTCTGCTTAATCAGAAACGACCATTCTATCGCTTTGCTTCAGTTATTTTGCAGCGCTGTTACGTCACATCTGAATGTCAGTTGGCCTTCTTTCTGTTGCGATTTATCTAGGACAAGTGCAGGGACGCCGAGGTCAGACTGAATGACTGCCGTGGGTCACCATCCCATTCTCACCGCCACATAAATAACCTTCAATTAGGGAAATCAAATAACTCTGTGTTCCGATAAAACGATACAACAGCTGCTTCCTTTGCTGCTTCAGTACTCTTCGTCTCCAATTCCCTCACGAATGCAGTTCCAACTTACTAACTCCATACAGCAGAGTCCTTCTAGAGAAGATAAAAGGTTGTCAGCTAGTCAAATTCCCAGCATACTGCAGAACCCGGGGGTTCACTACAGTGTTTCTTGTCCTGTGCAAGATCAATCCAGTCCATATCCTTCCATCCTATTTCTTTAATATGCATTTTAATATTACCGTCGTATCTATGCCTTGGTCTACTAAGCCATATCTTTCCTTCTTGTTTCCCCATCAAAACCCCGTACGCATTTCTCTTCACCATGCGTTCCACAGACCCCACATTCCTATTTTATTCTACTCTTGTTTCTATGTCACAGTCTATTTTTAATATCGCCAACATCTCAAAGCAATCAGACACATCGTCAGATGCAATCGGTTCCTCTGAATTCATCTCAGCACATTCAAATTAATTACGAATTCACTTCGGTTGGGTGTCTTCCTCACCCTCTAGGACAGTGTTTCTCAACCGCCGGACCGCGGCCCGGTACCGGGCCGTGGCATCAATTATACCGGGCCGCGAGAGATTCTCCTGGAATTAATTACTAATATAAATGTAATTTTATATTCAACATGCCACACCGAACACATAATTATACTAATACTCTTTATGATTATGCCATAATTAATTATTAATACTTATGTTACTTTAATGTATGATCTTAAAAAGAATTGGAAAGGTACTGACGAGTAAATCTGTTGGAACCGGGCCCTCGTCTTATGAAAAAGAATTTACCGGGCCGCGGTCTCACAAAGGTTGAGAAACACTACTCTAGGACTGCCATGCACTTTTGAAAGTACGACAATTTCGACAGCTTCTTGAGGGTGCTAGAATGATCAAAATGTGGATTTGCCTACCAAAGAACCGGATTCATCTGGTTAAAAACATGACCCAGTGGAAGCTTTCTGCGGAAACGGTAATGAACTTGCGGCTTCCGTATAGGCGGTAAAACTTCTGACTAGCATAACAACCAATGCACACAGTCTTCAAGACAAGTATACCTTGTGGTTTCTTTGTCTGCGGGCCGCAGGACTAGTGATCATGGCCACACAAAATAACAATCACTTTGTTGTTCCACTCTCATATTCATCAGTGTTCTAAAGAGATTAAAACAAAACTTTAAAGTGATAAAATAATTTTCGTTACACACCGGACGTGTGCCACAAGTCAGACGACGAGTCGCCGGCGTCCCACTCTGAGATCCAGACTCGGCCCCAGAGCATCCCATGTGGGATTTGTGGTAGAAAAGGTGGCAATGTGACAGGTTTATCCACGAGTACCGTATATTCTCGAATCTAATCCGCACCCTTTGTACAGTTTCAGAGGGCTAAAAAATCAGATGCGGATTAGAATCGCGTGTGGATTAGATTCGCGGTCGTGAGCTGGATTTTGGAAAAATGATAGAGCCGCTGTACGTGCCGTAAGAACAATACAATACAATACTTTATTATTTTATTTATTATTTATAATATTATATAATATATTATATTATATTTATAATTTATTATTCATCAGACTCGCCGTCATCGCTCATAACTGAATCGTTAACCGTCACCCAGTCATTACCATCTTTATCTTCACCATGGTCCTCCCATAGAATGTCACCTTCGGATCCGTCCACAGCATTGCTTATGCAACAGATAACGGTTACAGCATTGGTAACATCCAATATTATTCAATCAGTCTGCCTTGTAGGCAAAGGGCGGTTGAAGGAAAGTGTGGATTAGAACCGCGAACTAACTTTTTTTCGTTCAAGAAATCGGCAAAAAAAATAGTGCGGATTAGATTCGAGAATATACGGTATTTAGATTTTCCTCTGTCACCATTCCACCCATGGCCCATATTCACATTCACTGACCAACCATACAAACTATAGAGTCTAAGCCAGGAATCTCCAGCATGCGAAAAACAGTTCATTTTTTACAGCCCTCTCATTGCCATTTTTTTAAATTATTCAATATCGACGAGTGGGACTTAAAGTGTCTTTTTCTTCACGGGCCTTAAGGCTGATAAAAGCTTGCTATTCTTGAACGGCAACGTAAAACGTACGTAAACAAACAGATTATGCAATAACGCTTTATTTTGAGCGATTACAAAATACTTTAATTGGGTTTTCCGAAGTATTCTTAATTGTGTGCTTAAATGTAATAAAAATAACCGCATTACATAAAATGTGGGGTCTGCCTTAAGTTTCAAAATTATCTGTTCTGCCCGTGTAAGTTTTGAATTAGATACCTCTGGTCTAAAACTAGACAGCCTCGCAAAACAAACAACAAACCACAATCATCTGACCGTTCCTTATCTCCACAGATTGCCTTTAATCCTGTCCTAAAGTTCAACATCTTAATTCTGGTTTTGCCAGTTTTCTGGAGTGCAGACTAGTGCGATAGCGTCTAGAAACACGACACGGGTGCTTACTCCTTACTGCATACGAAAGCAGCTACCGAAAAGTACGTGCTTAAGCAATCTAAGACGACAAAACGCCTACACGGCAGTGTAACATCCGGCAAGGCGCTTGTCCCTCTGCTGAAGCAGTGGTCAAACTATCCTATCTGGTGGGTCCAAGCTGAAGAACTGAAATGCAGCAGGACTTCACTTGCCCTACATAATCCATAATCTTCGCACGTCACAGCGTTACAATGATAACAAAATGAAGTCGCTTTTACCACGACCAATGCCTAGACATGGCGACATGATTGCAAAGTTTAATGGCCGTTATAAGCCTAGTAGTAAACATATGTACCATGTCCACTAGCATTAAGAAACTATGCTTCTTGCCCACATTGTGTACTTGTACGTTTCACTGAAAATTGTCGAGTTTCCCTAACAGCATTAACAGGTTGTACTTTCTAATGTAGAAAGCTGTGTTCTTTATGATATGCGAATTGAACTGTGGGATTTGTGGTGGACAAAGTTACAATAGCTATGGTTGTCCCCAGTCAGTATCATTCCACCAATGCACCATGCATTTCACCCATCCACCAACAACACAATAAACTGACAGCGTCGTTAAATGAAACACTTCACACACACACACACACAAGTATTATAGGACGTGTCCAATCACAGACGGTAAAATGACCAGGATATGTAACTGCAGCAGCTGTAAGAAATAAGTAAATACTTTTAGTGGGAAATCTAAAGTAGGGATTCTCAGACATTTTCGCTGACTTTGACTTAATGAAATGCAACAATTTTAATCTACCACCAATACATTTCGAATTTAAACAGTAACACATATTCTTTGGGTGCCTGGAAGCTCTAATTTTTTAGGAGAGCAGTACATGATTACTTCAGCTTGAGCGCTCTAAAGCCCTGCAGGCGACTGGCTGACATAGGGAAAAAGTTACACACTGCGTATCAAAGCGCCTGGACAAACTTCAGGTGAAAGACCCCACACCAGAACAAGGAAAAAAGTTCATATGAACATAAGCCGCCAAATAGCCACAAGCGCAGAAGACTCCAACCTAGGCGCCAAATTAAAACTCTTCCTGTTGACCTTTTGTTTCACGCGTAAAAAATACAAGATTAAAATCGTAAATATCATTGACAGGCGCCCTGCATAAGGACAGAGCCGAATACTGCCAAGGCCGCAGTTTGGTCATCCTAACAACCTCAGCCTTGCTGCAGATCCTTCCAAGGAAACCGAATGTGAATGCAAGAAGGCCGCCGTCTGGGATGTGAAACTGTGCAGGCTGGCAGACATTTACCAACGTCGCAAGAACCTGCCGCCACCACCTCGTACCATGCGGAGCAAATTCCCCCGAAACGTTTGTGCATTTCTACCAGTTTACACGGCGCCATTCACACGACCACCGTCAGGACCTCAGACATCGTAAACTGAATATTCGGACTGCAGATTCAAAACTGTAGCTATGTACAACACGAGTTGTGGGTTTCCTCTCATATGTAAGTGGGGAATGAACGGTCTCGGAATTCCGTCAGCTGGTGCCAAGACTTTGTTGCGACAGCATGACACTAAACACAACTGCGGTTAACATGTGGTAGATGCTTCTCCTCAAGGTAAAAGCAGGTACAGTTTAATAAAGCGCCATGCCACGAACACGAATGGCGGAGTGCAGACACTGCTCCAAGCGCTCTTAACCTCGGCAAACGATAGGCCATCCAATTCACGGTGACCCAAATAAAAATTATAATGAAACCGGTTGACTATTTATAAATAGCTATTAACTGATGACCGTGATAAAAAAAAAAACAAAGCAATCCCTGATAGGCAATGACGGTTCCAGGAGGTTGAGACACCTAGATTTTAAAACAATCGCCACAAGAAGGCGATAAGATTGTCAGCCTTACGTACCGGTCGCCCTTACCACTCAGGAAATATTCTTGGCATTCATTTCTTGTAAGAGGCTGCGTCAAACCCTGGGCCATAGGGCGGCAGGGAGTGTTATGCCAATGACAAATTCCAATGACACCATCGGGAATCAATCCCGCGACCTTCCGGCTTAAGAGTGCAGTGACTCAATCGTGTTACAGCGGAAACCATACTTTACTTAATTATGTCAATAAATTTTGCACCATTTTCTACCTTTTTCGTTCAATTTGCGTAAAATTCGATACATCCAATACAAGGTACTGAATGACTGCCAACTTCCTGAAACCGATAGAGCGAAGGTCATACCTCACTTGAAAGTGTAAATATTCGTACTTTCCACATTTATTTTCCGACTCTGGTAAAATATGTTACCAGACATCTACACATAAAGCTTCTGAACAGGTGTTTCATAAATCTCGGTGCAGGAAAACCCGTACTTTTTATGGCGCAAATAACATTACATTCACGCTTGTACCGTAATACCGTATGACATTTTGAAAGTAACGAAAGCTTTGGTAAAGTGTGTGTACCGCGTCAAAGTGTACACAATTTTGAAACTTGCTTTGTAGTACTGTAGCAGCGGCCAGTTATCGTGAACAGTATTTGTACTGTGCATGTTGGGAAGTTGTACAACTTAACATAACCCAATCCGCGAAGTACATGAGAAACATAAAGCATTTACAAGGGTTTGCAAATCAGGAGTTTGCTTCGTGCAAGCTGGTAGTCTACCTTACGACAGGCCCATAGCCTCTCCCAAAGCGATTTCTCTACAGATCGCACTCTGTAACAGTCATTAATGAATCTGAAAGACGGCAGTGTGTGACATGCTGTCGAGAACAGTGGACCCCCAGCTTACGACGATTCGAATTGCCACCCACTCCCCCTCCCCCCGCCCTTTACGAGGTTTCTAACTGTAAGTATGTGCTCCGTAACGACTGAAACTCGGTTATTTAACACCAGCACATGCAAAAAAAGTCCCAAAGAGCATCAGTCTCAACCGATTCTCCCTAAGGCTCAACCGAGTTCCACCAATTTAGCACTTCCACGCTTCTAAGAAGGTAGCATTTTTATGGTTCAGACGACCCATCGGCCTTCGCACTAAATTTCTTCAATAAAGCCCACTCTCTTGATATGTCGAAATGAAGGAACAGTTAAATGTACTGCAAATGTTTATCCTGTGTACTAAGAGTTTTTAACCAATAAATGTAAAGGACATACAGTATGTGTGTTTCATTTCATTTCCATTTATTTTCGTGATACAACAGGATTAAATGGGTTTCCAGGAACGTGAACCCAATTTGTAACAAATCACTTGCAGGAAAAAAAGGATTCGACTTAAGACGATTCTCTTTGCGACCTATGTCCAGGTACCAATTAGATCGTAGGGGAGGAGTTCCCTTGTAATTCAAATTCATTCAAAGTAAATAAATTAACGCGAAACCTTAGGAGTAACCGAAGATTCCCTGGTTCGAGCCCAAGCATGGTAACGCTACTTAAAAAACCGAACACGATCATCAATTGATAATTCCCTGAGCTAATTAGTGTTCTGATAAGAAATTTCTGTCCAAGAAAATTATCTTGGTTATACGACACAATTCGACGAACTGAAATTATGCCACACGATATTTTATCACAAGTTGATAGTGATATCAGATGTTGTACGCTTGGACTACTCAACACGTTAAGTTGATGAGTCAACAGGTGCTGAAATTATCAAAGTTTTATTTACTCACCAACTGATGCACTAGTGAGTTATTTTTAAAAAAAAACAGTATTAAAATTTACATTAAAACAGCTTCGACATGTTTCGGTGTTACAGTTACACCATCATTTCAACAACTGTAACTTTAGTAAGCACAAATTAATGCGCTCCCTGATGATGGTGTAACTGTAACACCAAAACATGTCGGAGCTGTTTTAATGTGCATTGTAATGTAAATTTTAATGCTGATTTTTAAGACAATTCACTAGTGCATTAGTTGGTGAATAAATAACACTCATAATTTCAAGATTGTTAAAAAAAAAAAAGCACTGAAAATGGGACCCGGTCTCGAGTTTATACGAGTTGTGTTCACACTGACGGTACTGAAAACGGTTTTGTTTTAAAACCCTTTCGAAGCACGAGTGCAGGTGATGCAGTGTGTCAAGTCTTGCAAACTGCGCTGACAGGGCCCTTTCTACGTTGGCATACAGGTGGTCTAGGGTTCCAGTTCCATATTATCATGAATCTGAAGAACACTGCACTAGATGGAGGTATGTCCGAAGATAAAAATCGCTGACCTTGCCAGAAACTGTACACGACAGTCATATTCCATTATTATTATTATTATTCCAAAGTGACTTAATCGGTTTAAGTATTTAGTAAGGGTGTGGGCATATTCTGCTGGCCAAGTCTGTAAGAATGCAAGCCAACGCTCTGCTTGTAAAGTAATGCATCATAAATCAACCCATCGTTAAATCAACCGACTAACGGGGTGATTCGCCAACCACAAGGTTTCTTATTTGCATTGGTCAGCCAAATTTATATATTCTTAGAAGGCATTTCGTAATTTTGAGTACGTTAGTGTGAACATAACTGCTCATGTAATCGTGACGAAAATTCGGATTTTAACTTTTTTTTACAAAAATAACAATAAATGTTTCGATGTTAATCACACATATAGCTTAAATCCTAAGTTATTTGTTAATGTTCTACTGACTCTGTTTTAAAAATAATGTTTCGTAGGTCTTTGGCATTTACTTGTATTTTCAGGATAGAGATTTCTCTGCATCGAATCATTTCCTGTCATCCTGAATTAAGACCGAGGGTCACTGGGTCGTAAGCTATTCCTTAACCCACTGGCGTGTTTCGAAGTCTGGCGGACGTTCGTCCACTCCTTTGCGTACGTATATGACAGGTCACGAAAGGAAGTCAACACAGTTAACTTATTAAAAAATGTATATTGTATGATTACGTGTTCCAGCAAAAATCAGGCACTTTATTTAAATGCTTAATTAATCTGTAGAAATTCTCAGGGGCATAACAAAACAAATTAGGAAAATTAAGTATCAAGTTCCAATTTGTGGCATGGGCTGACATCATAAATGCGTCAATCCTAGCTTTTAAATTAGCAGGATTTCCCCTTAACATCTGAAAATTGTGTGTAGTACCACGCCCTCCAATCTCCTCAATCATTCAGGAGCACTAAACATCGCATTCCAATACGCGTGATTTGATTACATGCCATTGTTGTGCTACATTTCATGCTAATTTGGTCTTCTACCCCACCTATGATAACACAGTCTCTTCGATTTAAAGTTCGATTTCTACCTGAAATCCTTCGTACACGCATCGAACGTCATTATATCAAAGGTGATTAGTATTTAAAGTTTTGTTATGATAAATAATTCACCACACTTATTTTCGGCGCTTTTAGCTATTCCGCATCACGGATAAACTGGGCGTGTATATTTATATACGGACGACAAGATCTCCGACAAGAAAACGCCTACCTTCATACAATTTTGGCCAAAACAAATTCATTTTATTATGACAAACCGGATCATTTTCGAATGTAGCTCACGTCTTCAATATAGAACCAAATTACTAATTTTCGTACGGTCTAAGATCTAAGAGACCCACCATGCTTATCTAATCACGTATATTAATCAGTTCATTCGTACTGTAGTTTGATATATGTCAGCTTCCATACGATACACATTCCAAGATTCATAATGCCAGTTCTTAATTCACCACACTGCAGATTTTACCCCGGCTAGTCTCCTGATTCACGTTCACCCTTAACCCCTTTGAACGTATTCTAAGCAGCGTTGTATTTTTAACCGGCAAAGATTCCTCCATCAAGGACCCTCCACTATTCATAAACATAGCCCCCTAATTTAATGTGGGCGTCCATGCTCTGTGATTAAACCACGGAGTATAAGATGGGCGTGACGTACAGTCAAATAGGGGAGATGTAAAATGCACAAAAAAGTTCAACCATATAATCAGACGGTGAAAGATCACTTCTCTACCAGGGCACACTGCACTGGAGAATAATATAACAATGGATCTAAAAAAAAAAGTGTAAAGGTTTAGCTGGCTCAGGAGAGATTTCAGTAGCGGGTCCTTGTGAAAATCTAATGCCCATGGAGTTACAAAAAACGCAAGAAATTTTATCATCAGCTGAACAACTACAAGCTTCTCTAGGAGGAGTTTGCTTCATAGACTTATTTCACTTACACTATTAATTACTTCAAGGCATGAGGTTTTCACGGCTGCTCCATGCCGACAACCTATCCATGTTTGAAGTCCACCAGCAAACGTGCTAAACAGCTAAGAAGGAAATGCCTTGTTTTCCGGGAACGGGCTTGCACACACGTGTACGAGAACAAGTTCTTGATCTTCTAGAATACAGTTGGTTTTCACAGCATGCCGGTTCTAATCTATGTGAGCCGAAACTGATACTCTACACTCAGACTTACCTTTAAGGTGACAAATATGCTGAAACCGGCGTTAATATATCACAAACAAATCAAAACTGTATTCAACAGCGGTTAATAACTCTTCTGAGTGAGCACTATTCACCAGTGATATTTATACTTCCTGACCCACTTCCTTTGGTGTTACGTTTTCCTGTGTTCAAGGTTCCACTATCGACTTTCGGCACTGGTAAAATGATTGAGAGTTATAAACTACCAGGGCACGATAAACACGCTTCAACTGCTTTATCACACACACCTTAACTCCGCGGCTTCTAATGGCCGTCTGATTCCATACCGGTCCTCGCAGGCAAAGAATATAGACTGTATAAAGGGCCTTGCCCCCTTCCCCTGCGCTGACACTCTCTGAGCTGCATGACGTCACAGACACAGCGCTCGCTCCCTTCTCCCCGCCTTGGTCGCTGTTCGCGTCATCCTGCCACCCCTCTGGAATAGCTTGCTGTTGGTTTACCTGTGAGATACCAGCTACTATACTACACAGCTACGACACATATACTCTGCTGAACGTTATCCGCCGTATATCTTAGAGTACAAAATCAGATCTTTCTGATTGGACAATGGCCATGTATGCATAGGAATAAACTCCAAATCATGGAAGATTTGAGGTTGTAGGTCGTGAAAATAAAAATCATCTTCGTTGATGTGATGCCTTGTCACTTGGCAGAAATTTGCCGACTATGAAGGAGCATACTGCCTCCATCTTCAGGGTGTGCAACCTGAAGATGGAGGCAGTACATTCCTCCACAGTGTCGGCATAATTCTTCCAAACTACGTAACAACGCATCCCAGACAACGGTATTCTTCAAAATTATGAAATGTCAGTTAGCAACTTTGAAAAATAAATAAATACAACGTATTACTCTACTGAGGTCACTGAAACAAGTCCCATGGATAGTTGGGATGAGCACCAGAATCTACATTCTTTTGTTTTTACTACTGCTGTATTTACCCCTTATGTATGTAAACCAGCCCAAAACGCTTGCAAGTGCCAAAAATTATGTAGTATGCGAATTTAACTCTTCGTTTGCTTTAAGAATAGAGAAAGGAACAATGAAAAATGTCGTGGAATATCGCGTGCATGTATGACACCCTCGTGTGTAGGACTCGTGATCAGTAGTAATAATAAATTTACGTACAATGGACATCCCCATCGCACAAGGCCTAATGGAATTAAGTTAAATCGTGCTTTCTTAGAATTTTTAAAACTTGCTAATTTCAATTTATTTTAAACGCTCCGATCTGTTTAGAGAATATAACGTACGTTAAGGCTAAAGCGAGTACTTCAACCAGTTAGTAGCTTACTTCTACGCATTACTTACTTACTCCATGGTGCAGAGTCATTCTTGACTGGTTTGCAGCTAGTCAAGAAATTCCCCGCATTTCACGTAATCCGAAGGTTCATTACCGCACTCACAAGCGTCCGCCACCTGTCTCTATCCTGGGCCAGCCCAATCCAGTCCATATACCCACATCCCACCCCCTGGAGATCCATCCTAATATTATCCATCCATCTACGCCTAGGTCTCCCCAGTGGTCTCCTTCCCTCCGGTTTTACCAGCAAGACCCTATACACCCCCTCTTCTCACCCACACGCGCCACATGTTCAGCCCAACTCATTCTTCTCGATTTTATCACCCGCATAATATTGGGTGAGGGGTACAGATCATTCTATGCATAAACTCTGATAATACAGATCTTCACGTCCTCAGTTTTCTAAGACGTAATCTACAAGTTGTACGTTCGTTACGTAACATGCAAAAAATATAACATAAAATTTGCAGACAAATGTATTATTTACGTCACACCAAATTTTATATGCCTACTTCATCAGTACAATAAATGCGGTGAAAGTAAGCATAGATGCTGTCGCCGTCTTTTGTTTTTATATCACGTTCTACATGAAGCTCAATTTTGCAAAAATATTAAATTCGAAGCCGCACTAAAGCAAACAATATAAAAGTGTTGCACTAAAATCCCGGGATGTCGCTCCTAACTCAAGAGTTTAAATGAAAGGTATTTCGGTATTACTTATAACATGGAATTAAAATAGGTGAATAGGGGTAATACTTCTAATGGCAATGTGGTCACAATGAGTTTGACTGAACAATGCCAGCAAATAGACACAAGGACATAAGCATACGTACGGATTAATTTTCTCATGAAAAATACTAACGATGGACAAAAATAGTATTATGTCATGATCCACAACAGATTAATCACGTCGGTATTAGAGTACGAGACGTCCCAAAAAAAAAAAGTCAGAACTATAATTCGGGATTAACCATTGTGACCGCATAAGCTGGAGAAATGTAGGGCAACTGTGAGCCAGATTAGTGTGTCCCTCATCCCTTTGGCAGTCACCAATCTGAGTCTCGGACTGTAAGTACCCTTTCAACAGCGACGCTCGATTTAACGAGGTGAGTTTCATCTGTCCTCTCAAGGCACGGCTTTTTTAGGCTGCTATGATGCTAGCATTCTAGATCGTTTCATGTTATCCATACATTGCACACAATTGAATTATGACGACCATGGTCTTGTAAGCTGTTTTTCTTTTGTTACTTTTTATTGCGTTTTCCTATCTTGAAAGCCTACGAGATACACGAAAGATACGTGCAGAAGTAAGACAAAAAGCGACTGTGAGCATATTACAGGGCATGCTGTTGCATCATTACAAGTTCAAATGTACTGTACGAGTCTCTATGCACAGACATTAAACACGTAATTCGGCGGAATATCAAATTCATGATTTTACGTACGGATCAAAGCGCAAGTACATACCAGTAATTAACCGTCTAACACAACACTCTACCCCCCACTGCGCAACAGCCCCTATTGATGCAGGACCTCATTATTGAGGATTCACCATCACACTCAAATACACCACACTCAGTGGTTATCCTCTGAAGGAGTGACCAACTCGGAGCAGAAACCTCTACCTGCCAACATACAACATTCATAAGAAACATGCATCCACGTTCCTGGTCGGTTTCGAACCCGCAACCCCAGCAAGCGAGCGGCAGCAGACCCACGCTTTAGACTGCGCGGCTACTGGGACCGGCTAACACAACAGTACTCGTAGTTTATTAAAATCCACAGTTCAGGTACGTACATGTTTCGGCTATCTTCATGTCTGCACCGTGCATCAGTGATAATTAAACACTTTACTATCCAACTAATGCACAATATATAATATGTAGATACAATTAAAATTATAAAATATTTAAAAGTCCTCCAACATGTTTCGGATCACAGAGGATCCATCATCAGGGAGCCTTGTACAGTGCTTGGCTAAAAATTACAAGAATGATTCTATCGTGTCCGTTGACATGAACAAGGTTGATGTTATTCTGACACGTTGTGCGTGTGTGTAGTTCACTGTATATGAAGGCACTGCCCTGTTTAACATCAACAGTCTTCATGTTTGCACCGTGCATCAGTGATAATTAAACACTTTATTATCCAACTAGTGCACATTATATAATATGTAGATACAATTAAAATTATAAAATATTTAAAAGTGCTCCAACAAGGCAGTACCTTCATATACAGGGAACTACACACACACACACACACACAACGTGTCAGAATATGCTGCCATAACACCGACCTTGTCCATGTCAACGGACACGATAGTATCATTTTTGTAATTTTCAACCAAGCACTGTACAAGGCTCCCTGATGATGGATCCTCTGTGATCCGAAACATGTTGGAGCACTTTTAAAATATTTTTATAATTTTAATTGTATCTACATATTATATATTGTGCATTAGTTGGATAATAAATTGTTTAATATTTCGGCTGTGTTAAGCTATCCTGAAGTTGTATCGAGTAACAAGCACAGTATAACTAGAAATGAAATGTTAATAACAGCCGACATTACAGTTGACGTCCATTTGTAACCTTCATGTACAGCCACACGTTATATGCAGACAAAAATTAAGTAACTTAATAACGTATTTACTTCTTCATTTCTTTCCTAGTCCTTTCTACTTCTGTTTCCGCGCCTTAATATCTTTTCATGTCGTCTCGCAATACCGCCAACATGTCTTTACATTTGCTTGTATCAAAGAATTGTACAGGATGTTGCGTTCTTTGCTTGTCTTATTATTGCACCAAAACAACACGACATACTTTAATTCAGGGACAGTCTCAATAGAAACTCTGACGATATTGACATAAACTGATACAACGACCATGACCGGATTCTTTGTGTGCTCACGCAGTATAGCTAATTAAGAGGTATGTCTCATGGGATACATGGCTTCCTCTGACTGTAAGGACCACTCAACCACTCCTCAGACTTTACAAAAGTTTTACATTTATTCTGAGGCAATGAAGTGTAGTCTAGCTCTTCCTGAGCACGCACACCGGACATTCCCCGACTTAACGTAATGTCAACTTACGCAATTTTAGCAAATACACATAAAAATAGAAATAACAAGTTTTTGTTTTAAAAAACGCCCTAATTTTCATTGCGGGAATGGATTCGCAACGAGAAGAAGGTGGCGGAAGAATATTGCTGGGCGTTAACACAGGCGGCAGGGTTGTCATCCTGGAACCGATCAAATTCCAGTGTGTTGAGCTTGAATTTCAGCTGGACACCCTTGTATTTACATGTACGGCAGCAGTTGGTTCCCCCGAAATGTTGCTGAATTATAAAATTCTACGATACTACACGGTGTCACGTCGCAGAGGATAGTAACCTACACTTTAAAATTATTTTATTACTTTGAACGACAAACTAAACTCGACATCCGCACAAGTAGAACATAAAATTGTACTATATACTTATACATACATACATATATATATATATGCTGTATATATTATATACAGTATACTACAAACTATATATACTATGAACTCTGTATACAGGGTCTAACTTTTATGTTCTAGGGAGGAAAATAAAAATAACAAATTTTAAACAGACCGGTTTTACAAACTTATTGAAATTACTCTGACTTTAACTTCATAAATGTAATTATGATATCGTTGCACCACTCCTAAATGTTGTAACTTACACACTTTTGTTTAAACCCCGTTAACTACCTTTAGATATATTTTTTGTCGTCTTGCATTCTAGCGACGAATCTTAAACAAAAGGATCTTCAAATAATGGCCTTTTTTTTGGAGGGGGGGGGGCTCTAAACTCTGCAGAGGCTAGAAATCCCAATGTTATGCAGAAATTTGCTGTCTCCGTCATCAGTATAAAAAGTTTTCAAGTGGATGCTGAAGTGATATGAGGGAGGTGAGGTTGGGTTAGGTTAGGTTAGTTTAGGTTAGATGGTTTGACGGTGTTTGGCCAGTTACAGATATTACAGCTACGGAAGGCGGAAGGAAAGCACAGTTATTTTCCAGAGCCAATGACCGTTATAATTTCCAAGAAAGAGCCCTTTTCTGGGCATCACCATTGGGTCGAGACGAAATGATGATCATGTCTGTCCGGCTGTATACCAGTGACATATCCCAATCAGTTCGTGACACAATTACATTACACACGATAATGTTTAACATGAGAATCCCACACTTTTTATTGGCTGATTCTTGTTTCAGAACCCACAACTCGAATTGCAGTGGTTATGAAAGGATAAAGAGAATGTAAGAGGCTTGCTTCGTCATGGTTCTGACTTATTTTAAGGGAGATCTGCCGTATCAATAACTGGGTGGAACAAGGAAAGGAACTGACAGCGTACATAAGGATAGCCCGTCGCTGAGACGATGTTCAAACACAGGACCACTTGGGAACACACCAGAACCGCTACTTTCGACGATCATTTATTAAAGCTGGCCCATAATGTTGAATATATTCCCCCGTCTCTGTTTCAAAAGTCAAATTTCCTATATTCGTACCATGAGCAATTTCTCCTCAGAACAGTTGGTAACACATTTTTAGGCCATTTAACAACACTACACCAACTGCGTTCTTTATACACTACAGTAGCGTATTTTTATTATCATCATCATCATAATCTCCTTTATGCTGGGTATTTATACTTATATTCCTGAGACAAACTATGTCCTTAGGGAATACAGTGTTGCAGCTATTCTGTTGTTACTATTCACGGTGCTTATATCGTTAGTTTCAGTTTTGAATCTGTTGAACTTTTACATTAGCACTTTCCGAAGTGTTTGTGCAGTGCCCAACATGGCTGTTTTCTGGAGTTCCTTCACTTCATGTTTTCCTGGTATGTTGCTCATGTAGTTTCTGAATGACCTTGAAATAGTCCCAGTAGCCCCTATTATTACTGGTATCACCTTTGTTTTTACATTCCACATGCGCTGTATTTCTATTGTAAAGTCTTTATATTTTAGAATCTTCTCAGCTTAATTTTAATCATATTTCTGTCTCCTGAGATTGCAACGTCTATTAACATATATGTTCCCTTTTCATTATCACGAATTATAATGTCTGGTTTGTTGTTGGGGATAGTTCTGTCAGTTTGTACTTGTTGATTCCACAATATGGTTGCCTTGCCTCCTTGACTTGTTTCTACTGATTGGGCACATGTTCATACTAGTGTTTTTTTACAATTGTACCCCTGTTTCCTTGCGTATGTTGAAGTGTAGTTGTGCACACACTTTATCATGTCTTTTTATGTACTGTTCTTTTGCCAGTATTGGACATGCTGATATTATGTGGGCTATTGTCTCGTCAAAATGTTGGCAAGGTCTGCACTTGCTGTCTGTCTCTGTGTTCAATATTTTTGTCGCATAATATTTTGTTTGTGGCGCCTGGTCTTGTGCTGCCACTATTTCACTTTCAGTTTTTGCTTTTAGGTCTCCCTTCGATAGCCAGAGGAACGTGTCTTCTTCAGTAATAAGCTGTCTATCTATATTTCTAATGTACTGCCCATGTATTACTTTTTTCACTTTTTCTTTAGGGACTCTTCCAATCTTGTCTTTGTGTGTTGTATTCCATCCTGTTTTGCGCCACTCTTCTCATTTGGTTGAGTTAATTCTTCCGTAATCTTTGCTGCTGTCTTAATTATTGAGTTCATATTTGGTTGAGTGCTTTCGTGGCTTTTAACAATATTTACAAACCGGTCTTCTTTATAATTTGTGTTAAGGTATTCTGCAATATTAATTATTTCTGCTTTATATGTCGCTTCGATTTTTACCAGTCCTCTCCCTCCTTCTTTCCTCTTTACATATAGTCTATTTCAGCTTTTGGGTGATGAATTTTATACATCGTTAGCATCTTTCTAGTTTTCCTGTCAATCTTTTTCATTTCTTCAGTTCTCCAGTTAATCATACCAAAACTGTATCTCAATATTGGGACAGCCAGTGCTCCAATTGCTGTAATTTTATTCCTGGCTTTCAGTTCAGATTTCAGTATCATTCGTAATCTCCTGCTCTATTCCTGTTTCAATCTTTCTTTCATTGTTGACGTTGTATGCCTTCACTTTGCTCAATCACGAGGTACTTGTACGTTTTTCCTTTTTGTAGCTCTTGTATTTCTCTGTTGATGTCAATCACTAAATTTCGCGAGTGAACTAGTTTGCCTCTTTTAAGTGCAATCTTGGCACATATTTCAAGTCCAAGTTCCATATGGATATCATCACTGAAGGTTTTAACTCTTTGTATCTGTTTTTGAAGCTCTTCCTCTGATTTAGCGATCAACTTCAAATCATCCACATAAAGTAGGTGTGATATTTTTGTCTTTGTTGTGTGCTCTTCGTATCCTGTGTTCAGCCTATTCAGTTGTTCAGTGAGAGGGATTAAGCAAATGCAAAATAGCAGTGGTGATAGTGAGTCTCCTTGAAATATTCCATATTGTATTTTTATGTCTTCTCTTTCTATTAGCTTTTTTTCTGTGTGTAGGCGCATACGTGTTCTCCAGTAGCTCATGACCTTCTTGGTGAATGATATAACTTTATTATTGATCCCAATTAAACCTAGGGATTTGATTATCCATCCGTGTGGCAACCTATCGAAAACTTTCTGATAATCCATGCCATACACAAATTTTTTTCTTGCGTTTACATTCTTGTAGTATTGCTTTTGAAATTATCAGCTGATCTTTGCATCCTTCTGATCCGCTGCAGCACCCTTTCTGCTCTTTTGGCATCACATTTCCATCATCCACATATTTTTGCATACGCCTGCTTATAATAGATGTCATAAGTTTGTACATTGTAGGCAAACAGGTCACAGGTCTGTAATTCTTTGGATTTTCAGTATTCCCGTTTTTTGGAACAAGTAATGTTACTCCTGCCGTTAACCACTCCGATATTTGATCTTCTTCAATCAATTTGTTAAAAAGTGTAGCTATATGCTTGTGTGTTGCTGTAAGTTCCTTAAGCCAAAAATTTGCTATTTGGTCTCTTCCAGGAGCTTTCCAGTTTAGTATTGTTCTTAGTGCATCTGCGACGTCTTTTTCACATACTGGGCTCCATTCCATGCTTGGATTTTGTTGGTACTGGTTTTCAATCCAGTGCGCCTCTCCATTACCTTGAACTTCTTTCCCATATATTTCACTCCAAAAGTTCCCCAATTCCTCTTTGTCTAGTGCATTTTTTTTACGGAAATTATTATTATTATTATTATTATTATTATTATTATTATTATTATTATTATACGATATGGATGTCTCTTGTCACAGGCCTTTTCTTCCTGATACTTCTCTTGAACCAGCGGTGATCCCCACCGCTCAGGCTTCAAGCTTCACATTGCAGTACTTTCCGTATTATGTGTGATGTTCCAAGTATAG
>Ga0123354_10003440_pt1 | contig 21850 bp, 15 predicted proteins | sample TergutLab28metaG_2_FD_97872 | JGI IMG/M metagenome (GOLD analysis project Ga0123354, IMG submission 97872) | Labiotermes labralis P4 segment gut microbial communities from Petit-Saut dam, French Guiana - Lab288 P4 | ecosystem: Host-associated > Arthropoda: Insects > Digestive system > Gut ... | reverse complement strand
GGGTATGTGAGAGAGAAGGATTTGAGAACTACTGTAAGTATGCTGACAATATTAGATACAACTGTAGAAATTATTCACCAATATGATCAGGCATCTCATATTTGTACTCTTCTGATAAACTTATGAGTGTTGTGTGTCAAGTGATGAATATTGTTTTACCAGAAGACTTGAATCTTCACAGTAACATTGTTTGTGATGAGATTCAGAGCCTGTCCTGGTGCCGAAATAAACAGAGTAGTGGTAATGATTTTTGTCAGAACACATGGGGGAGGGAAATGGAAACATACATCCTATTTTTTCACTTTGAATCTTTCTAGAAGTGAATGTTTCTGGACTGTTTTATGTTTATAATTGCATTGCTTTTAGATTAAAACAAGATATATGTGGTTAAGTGCAATTCGTTTTATCCCTTAAGATTATCACAGGGCCGGTAATGGTGGCTGGAGATCACAAGTTTCATCCTGAATGTTTTTGCTGCACTTCATGTGGTGGCTTCATTGGGGATGGAGAGTCATATGCTCTAGTGGAACGTTCCAAACTGTACTGGTTAGTGTTCAGTTTCATTATTATTTTATAATGTATTACTATTTGTATTTTTTGGTTAAAACAACAGATTTTTCTGCTGACTTCTCATATAGTTTGAGATTTGAGATGTTCTTGAATCTGGTGAACAGAGTGTAGTTGTTTGAATCATACTGTCACCATTTAGTGTATATGTTGATCTGCATAACCATGCAGATGATGATACATTAAGTAATCAAAGACTTAATCATTGGTAGTATTCAAGGAATTAATGTCACATGTAAGCAAAATGTATTTCAGCACATTTGTGAAATTATAGAAAAAATGTATTCTTTGTAGGTCTGTGGTAATGTAGGGGAAAAAATAATACTTTCAGTTTCTCAACTTCTGATGTGTGCCAGGACTCCAACACACAACTAACATATACAGGGTGTTACAGGAGAAATTGGAACTGGAGTAGCCTAGTCAGTATAATGACTAGGCTACAGGCTGGACATTCTGTGGTTTGAATTCCAATTGTGGTGAGAGGTTTTTCTGTTCTCAGAGATGTCCAGACTGGTTCTGGGGTCTGTCCAGCCTCAGCCTTCTACTCAGTGGGTACCAGTTTTCTTTTTTTGGGGGGGGGGGGGGGGGGGGGTGTAGAGTGGCTGGGACTTGTAGTTTACCACTCACTTCCATCTAGTGCCAAGGTTAAGAATGAGTGGGACTATACTTCCTCCAATTATGCTTTCATGGCATGCACTGGGACAACTTTATGTTTTCAGGAGGAATCTGCCATACTTCAGGAGTAGTTTCCTTAGGTTAATTTACATTGATATAACCAAACATACCAGTATCTGAAGTTGGAATGGTAATGGAAATAATGGTGTAAGAATAATATGTTTGTTCAGTTCTGTGTACTGTACCTGTGTAATATGATATGGTATCGATACACTCTGCAGGTCTGTCCTTGAGCTGATAGTCGAGGCAAGCCATGGTGAGGCAAATGTCCTATGTAAAGTGCTTATAACCATACTGATGACTTTTTTATAACTAGTGTGAGTTCTGCTTTCTTAATTAATGTCTTTATGTCACTCAGATGTTAATATGATGTTAGGTACAGGCATTAGCATTACAGGAACTACAGATTCCTCTTAATTGTAATGTGTATTTTGTAACTGATAAATGTATAACAGTTCTCATTCTTTAAAACTTCTCTTGCCATTGTATGTGTAACCATTCAAATTCAGATATAGGAATTGTTGGTTATGCCAATGAAATTGAACATAAGGAACATTCTCCCAATGTATGGCAGATTTTTCCTGAAACATCCTGTATATCTCATACAAATGTTTCTAAATTTACAGCTGTCCTGTGTGAACTAATTCGTGAGACCTGGACAACCACATTTCTGGAGCTCTGTCGTGAACAGTGGATAGCTGACTGCAGTTCAGTTTTGTTTGTTAGAAAGGTTGAAACACTGAAATTTGAAGTGTGAGCTTTGTGTTTGGTACAGAGAGTACATTCTGTTTGTGTTTGTGTATGCTATTAATATGACTACATTGTGTTTGTGTTTGTGCAAACTATTTATATGAATTTGTTACCCTTTCTGTGTTACGTTATACAATCCTGGTTGGTATTATACACATTCTTATTACAGTGGCCCATGTTACAAACGTCAGATGCAGCCTCTCAGCAGGACATCGGGTACACCATTTGTTCGCAAGCCGCATTCAATTCGACTGGTAGAGATTCCACCTACCAGTGACGGTCAGCGTGGCATCAAGCTGAGTGTGGAGAGTGCCCGAGGTCTTCCTGTTTCATCTGAGCCTTATGGTTGTCGTGGCCTACGTATATCTGAGTAAGTTATCTTGTGATTTAATAAACATAAATGCCCATACCAAATACTCTGAATCCATCCTTACGTAAACTAATTGTAACTGTCAAGAATTTTGACCTAAAATTGTAGTTGGAGATCTGGAGCTGTAAAATATTTATTTTTATACCTTAAGGTGAAGAGTTACGTCTGAACTTACGAGGTTATACGTATATTTTTTAAAAACATTGCATATTGGGTTTCAAGTCCGATTGGATTTTGTTAAATGACTAATAGATTTAAGTGCATACCTGGAACCCCTCTCCTAATTGTGAGAAATAACAAGTAGAGTGATTTTATGACACAGTAATAACTAATTGAAATCACTGTGTTTGTTGTAGTACTTCATGAGGTATTACACTAGGATTTTGTTAGTAATAGTAGTAGTAGTAGTAGTCAGCATTTGTGTTTGTACGGTGTGATTTATTATATCATCACAGGGTGGACACTAGGAATTTGATGACAGTGGTTCGTCATCATTTTTATTGTGAAATATGTTGAAGTGGTTAAATTTGTTATTGTCTTTACAAATCATGTATTCTGTTTCAGCCTTTTCCACAACAGAGACAGAGCCACTTGAACCAATTTTATGAATGAAAATAAAGTTTATAAGGTGCTGATTTAATCACCATATACTTTGTTTATGAAATTGGGTGATGCGTAACAGTTTGCGCAAGCAAAGGTAAATTTATGGTGGTGTATGGGACATTCTCTTGGGAAGAAAGTACCGTAGCCAAGAAAAATGTAACTGAAGAGCTGTTTCTATAGTCGGTAGAGATCGTAATGAAACATGTTTGTTTCATGATGGCTGTGTGTAGGTAAACACCTTGGGTTTGTTATGTGGTGCCCATTATTTGCAGGATCCTGAACATTGTTCACACCAAAGTGGGCAAATTTGCAGTTTCTCTTCTTGAGGCAGCGTTTAGATTGTGCTGCCATCTCTCCCGTTATAGGTAAAGAGCTGGATCATATGCCTGACTGCTTGTTTTGTTTATATAATGTTTTCAAACTGTGTGCTTGGTTGCGTGTTACAAGATTTGCAGAGTGACGAGTATTGTTACAACTTTGTGGGCATGCCATCGTGGTGCATGTGGTTTATCATGTTTCCTGTTTTCAAGAAGTGACATGCTGAATTAAAAAAAGAATTGAATTTCAGCATTGCTTGCTGCCTCATAAACTTGTAGAACATTATTTATTTTGTAGGAGAAAATTAGCTATAGTAAACAGAAGGTAAGAGCCAAGTAAATAATTACTGCTAATACAGCTTGCTCTCTTAACATACAGACCACAGCCTTTTCATAATATGAAATTTGGTAATTTTAAAATGTAGCAAACATTTCTATAGAATGTACAATTTGTTATTCCATTTCAAGAAGAGTACATTTTTCGGTTCATGCAGTTATTGATTCATCGTTTCACAAGGTCTTATATTTAATGTGATTGAATGTGCAGAAGAAAATCAGAACAGAGAAGCAGGAAGAAAGTTATACATATTAAAATTAGTGAGGAGTTTAAGGGTGTGGAAGCTGGATGATCTTTCCAAGGCCTTTAAACATTAAATATCTGAAGATCAAAACCGGCTTATTTGATTACATGTCTGAAGTACAACACTTTTGAGGGAATGTATTTTGCACAAAGCAAAATCAACTGCTACTTAAATTTGTGGGATGTAGGTCAGAGGATGCTGAAAGTCATTAATCAGGTCTGTGTCTGTTATAGGAACAACACACACTTTTGTTAATTGTGTGTTCTATTTGACTTGTACCCATCTGGGTTACTATAATGTCCTGTTATGGGTATCTGCTAAAATCGCGTCTTAGGACAACCTAATGTAATTTCTATTTATGTTGGTTTCATTTACAGCAGTATTCTGTTATTGAAGTGACAAAATGTGTAATGAGACTCGTTTCACATAGAACAAGTTCTTTATAATATGCCTGGTGTATTTACATACATGTGTAAATGTGTATATATGTTGTGACATGAAAGTTATGCAAAGGCTGTATGTAGTGTGATTTCATATTAAGCAAAGTTGAAGTTTTGTGCACCATGTGTTTTGAAGTGTTTAGTTTTTGAGATATGTATCATCCTGATGTGGTGCAAGGTATGAGATGATCAAACCATGCATTAGGCATAGAGGATGATTGTCTGGGAAGAGACTTGTGTCCTGTCACTATTGGTATGGATGTGATTATCAAGAAGTAATTTGAGGTCCCTTGGTTGGGATGCTCCCAATTCTCCTGTGATGTTGTGTGGGCGTCTGCGTGGCTGTCATACCACAGCTGAAATTATGGCATATTTAATGGTTGGTGTTTGTACAATCCATGGGTAACACACATTCACAAGTGCTGTAGATGTTATACTTCATGTCTCATAAAGCTGCTGTGGCAGTCTTTGAAATACATTAGCATCTGGATGATGTTGACTAGGATAATATGCTGTTCATTCCCTAACAATACCATTTCGACTGAAATGTGATGGTGCACACATAAAACACCCATTGTGTTGTTCTTCATTCTGTTATTAAAATTGAAGTTAGTGATTAGTTAATGTTGATTTGGTAAAGATTTGATAGTATATTTTCAAAGAACTTAGGCCTTTTAACAACAACAGAAAGTGTTTTGTTATTTTTATGGCCTGAAAAATTAATATGCTGTGTGATATATACATAGGCATGTTTATGAAATTTCAGACACATCACTCATAATATAAGCAAATAATTTAAAGTATTTATTTTGGTTCTTTTTGTTTTGGCAAGTTAGTAATATAACAGAAAACTTGACGTAAGTCATTGAATAGATTGTTATCTCTTAATGACCAAAGGATGTGTAACTTGAAAGTTGTATTTTAGTGACAGTGCCAGAATCCATTCATTATGAATGCAGTTTATACTTGATCATGGAAGCACAGATAAATGCATTCCTTGCTTGTGGTGTTTCACTCTTTCATCTCACTGCAGATGGAGCAGTGAATTTATAATTGAGTCTCAAGATGGACAGAAGTAGCTGTTGCTGGAGGAACCTGAAATTAACATTCTTCAGTTGCTAAGTTTATATCATGTCATTTTATTTCTTTGCCACATGAGTTTATAGTGCAAGAATTGTGAGACAGGAAGCAATGTTAAATATAAACTGGAATGGCATTATACAAGCTTTGGCAGAAGTTGCACATGTAGCCAGCTTACTGCAAGCACATCAATAGGTACAGGCAGAATTGCTGAAGTAGTGTGAATGACAAAATTACAGCACAAGGAAAAGTTAATGGTAATGCATTATTAAAACAGAGTTTAGGAGAATGCTTGAATTTTTTATTTTGTACAGGAAAGGTAAGCACTTGTGGCTTGTTATCAGTCTCGTTGCTGGAAGTGTGTGCTGGCATGTTTTAATTATAGCTGTAACCACGAAATGTGGAAGCAGAATTTTAGTGATACTTTGTAGTGCGAGGAATTTTAAAATAATGTTGCATTCAGTGTGGCTGCAAATTTTGTCACAAGCTTTTAATTTGGAAATTTGGGTTTTGTCCAGTGTTTCATGGAGTATTGTACATTACTTGTGTGCTGTTCGTTGTGAATAAATCCTTCAGTATTGCAAATGAATGTCTGTGAGTTATAAATTTAGAAGACAGGCATATTTTTTTTTTTTTTTGGTAGGTAATATATCTGTTAATGGAAACAATTGAGCTCATTTTATAATTTCTTGGTAGTGTATTTTTTTTAAATATGCACATATGTGCGTGTCCTTTCTGCCCCCAAAATTCATGAAATGACAGGATGCTTGATTTGCAATCTTTTAGCATCATTTATATTTGATTTTGCTATATGAGTTCTCTGTTTTTTCAGGCTGGACATGAGCAGTGATCTTATGTCATTACACATTGGAGATCGAATTTTGGAGGTGAATGGAACTCCAGTCAAAGACCAGCCCATAGAGAACATAGAGAATCTCATTCGTTATTCTGACACAGTCCTGCAAGTAAGCCTGTCTGTAGTTGTTTCCCTATAGCTTGTACATAGATGAAGTTAATTGTACATTAGTGTGGTTTCCGACATAAATGATTAAGTACTGATATTATGTTCAGGATTTCGTAGTTAAAATATGGATTATAACTTATTTTGTTTAGAAAGTCCTTTGACGCTTATTAGGAATATAAAGTGCTGCAGAGAATTGTGATATAATTTGGGATACTCGGAGACCTGATTTGTTTAATTGCATACGTATAAACAAATGTAAAGCAAAATTTGTGTTGAAACGGTCCAGCATTTTTCTGATGCTTTTTTTTCACAGTGTTTTCAAGGATGAGCATGTTGAATTGATATTGCTTTTCACCTTCACTTTGATGTAATTAAAGATTTACAGCTTATGTAAGAATGCTGTCGTAACCCAAGTAACAAGATACTTGCAGTTAAATATGTGAAAGAAGGTATCATGTGGATTGAATCACATAAAGCCTGCCTAGTTATTTGATGCTTTATGAACTGTTTCTGATACAGCATCATTGAATAAAGTAACAAGGTTTAAATACAACTGTTCAAACAGAATGTGTATTTGTAGGTTGAAGAAATTTTAAACCATATGTTCTTCTTCTTTAGACCTTCATTCAGAAGTCAGGTTTTATGGTAATTTAGCCTGAAAAATCTGATAGTTGATATACATAGTTTTATGCATGTGCAGTTGGATTAGTTTTTTTCCCCCTGTTTTGTATTGGTGTCTTGCAAATTGACTTCATATGAACTAACCACGTCTTCTGTTCTGTAGCTGACAATTGAACATGACCCAGATGCCCTGAATCGGCGGCGTCCAAGTTTTCCGTATCCTTCATCAATGATTACTCCCCCCTCCATACCTAGTGGGATGTGTGGATCGCGGACACATCCACCAGATCGTGAAAGGCTATTTAAGCGACGGGATGAGGGGTATATTAGTGGTTCTCGCAGTAGGCAACTTCGCCGAGGAAAGGGCAGCTGTAGCAAAGAGCGCTCTTCATCTATGTCTCGGCTCTTAGAAGGGTGAGTACGAAAGGTCAACTTAAGATGTAAATATTTTTGGGATTATATTCAGTAATTGGAGTTAGAAACACATAGAGTTATTAGAAGATGTTGTAATTATAATGCAATTAATTTAAACAGGGCCCGGAGTTTTATAAATGCTTTGCTAGTGGGGCCAAACTGAGTAGGGCTGTCCTTTACACCTTTTCTTGAGGATGGGGACTGATTGTGTCTCTGAAACATGTCTTAAATTTTATTTTAAACATAGGACAATGGACAAAATGTCCAAGTAGTGAATGATCCCAAGTGGCATTGTTTATTTGTTGGGATGTTTGTCCATCAGTTTGTCATTTATATCTGTGGGGGGGGGAAAAAAAAAACATTATAATCTGACTTGCTTGCAGTACAACTGCAGATAACAGCAGTAAATAGGACTGAAATTCATGATTTTGTTGGTATTTTGTTTACCATTTCTGGTAAAATTTTACTTCTTGATCATACAGCAACATTGTTTTGTTAAGGTGTGTTGACACTTCAAAGGAGGCCTGATGCTGAAACATAGTGTTTACATTGATGCATTTGTGCGTATTTTGGTGTATGTGAAATCTTCTTATATCGTGTGTCATCAGATTGAGAGAATTTTATATGGTTTTTTAATTTCTTCTACTTATGCATTAAAAGTAAAACATACTTTATGCAATAATTTGTTTGTAAACAGATCACCTCCAACGCGTGAAGTATGTGATCTTTCACGCACCAGGTCATTTCGGGTAGAACCCAAAAGCCAACGAATCTTCCGAGCATCAGACCTTGTGAAGGGAGAATTGCTTGGTAAAGGTTTCTTTGGTCAAGTGTACAAAGTGACACACAGAGATACAAATGAGGTTATGGTGTTGAAGGAACTGTACCGAGTGGATGAAGAGGCCCAGAAGAATTTCCTGAAAGAGGTAAATGGCAGAATGAGATTGATTTTCAAATTTTGTATGTTTCATCTTCTGAAATAATTGCTGTGGAGTGTGTATAGCCTTCACTTTTATGTTATTTTCTGGATTCCGGTCTTTTGTATATGTGAGATACATTGTAGCATCTGCATGACACCCTTGGCTTCACATAATTCTGTTATCCTTTTTTGCTACAGATGTAGAAATGTTTGAGGAATTACACTAAATTGATATGGTACTGCAAAATAAATTGTATTTAAATTTATCTTGTTGTGAAATGCTTGTGCTATATGTGGTTAGATGGTCCTGCATGCTGTGCCTCGCTAGTTCTTCTACCTATCAGTCCACTGTGTCATTGTAACACTTTACATGTTTTCAACAATTAACACCTAGGTGGCAGTGTTGCGCAGCCTGCACCACAACAATGTGCTGCGTTTCATTGGTGTTCTGTATAAAGACAAGAAGCTGCATCTGGTTACGGAATTCATTTCTGGTGGCACCCTGAAGGACCTCATTCATGACCTCAGCGAAGCTTTACCCTGGGAACAGCGGGTCAACTTTGCCAAGGATATTGCATCGGGCATGTCATACCTTCATTCCATGAACATCATACATCGTGATCTCAACTCTCACAATTGCCTTGTTAGAGAGGTACCTCACTATTTTTCTTAGGGTAGCTAGTGAATTTTTAAGTTGACTGCAGACAAATGAAGCTCATACTGCTGTACAGAACTTGTGTTCCTTTCTCAGACTTTTGATGATGGGGTGTGTGACAGACGTTTGACTTTGCAGGCTTGTTACATCCTGGTGGAGTGCCTATGAAAACTGCTCTGTCTGTCTGTCTGTCTGTTTACATGTAACAACTTGGAGAACTACTGAAATGTTTTTAGTTAAATATTATATTGGAGAGCTGTGTGAATTAGTGTAGTATCTTGATGACACTAGTAAAGTAATAGTTACAACTATGAAGTGTGTTGCATGCTGGAGTATCCAGTATCATGTTTGTTTGTATAGTCCATATTATTGCAGCCAGTGTTATAAGAAAGATGTAATCAGCATACAAGAAACATAATCACAGTTTCAGTATAGTTACAGGAAATGAATTAAGTAAATGTAATGGTAAAGTTATCCCTGTGTGTGCCATGAAGGTGTGTGTGAGAGTGGAGTTGGCACTAGGTGGTTGTGAGTGGTCACCTTTATGCCCTGGCTGCTTTACCCACAGGGAAGGAACCCCCTTTAACCCATTAAAGAGGAGGCTGGGTGGGCCCTAGAGCCAGTCTGGATGTTTTGGAGAAGACAGAACCTTTCACACCTTCTGGGACAAGAAAACTTGGTGAAATGAAAGCTGTGGTTACATGTACGAATGTTGTGAATGGACAGTAGGATTTTATTTCTGAACACTAAAGTTGAAAATCTAGGGGAGGCCAAGTGAGGTAAAATATACAAGAGGACAGAGAGACATTGGTCACGTGAAATGCCAGTTTATAAAGATAGTGTATAATAGAAGGATGAATTCTTTTTCTCTGTTTGTAGGACAAGACTGTGGTTGTGGCAGACTTTGGGTTGGCCCGTATTATCTCTCAGAACAATAACTCAACTGGTGGAGGTGTTGGTGCCAATTTGGCAGACCGACGCCGTTACGGCAACAAGAGAGGTGGTAGTGGTGGCACTGGAAGCCGAAGGTGTGAACGTAAGAAGCGATACACAGTGGTGGGCAATCCTTATTGGATGGCACCAGAGATGATGAAGGGAAACAAATATGATGAGAAGGTGGATATTTTCTCTTTCGGCATAGTTCTTTGTGAGGTAAGAGATTCTGCTGGTCAGACTTGATTGTAGGTAGAAAAACTTTGTACAGTGTTTAGTATGATGTTTACACAGAGTGCACACAGGGGATGCATAGTACTTAGGTCATGTCTGTCCACGAGTGGATGTCTATGAAATGGAATGGTTGTTTGCAGTGAAAGCTGTGTGATAAATTCATTGTAGTGTATGTCACCCTGGCATATAATCACTACTTTTCATAAAGCTCAAATAAAACATCATTGGTTTTGATACATGTTATTCAATGTTCAGAGGGTGGTGCATGACAAAATATATATGTACCTTAATACCTTAATATGTGTTTGTATACTTGAATATAATGGTGTGTAACTTAAGAAGTGTTTTATACCAGGATTATGCAGTGCTCAAACATAGCTTGATAAATTCTGTAATCCAGCATTTACCAGGTTTTTATCAAATGCTTGAGGAACTGAATTTATGATAAGAAATCATAAGAGTGAAGTAAGTGAGTCTGTATTTCCTGTAGTTTTAATGTACTAGGCTTGTTGGTTTTGATACTTCTGCTAGCACCAGTGAAGGTCCTCTCCTGTCTGTCATATGCCATGCTGTATTTTTTCTTTTAAAATCAATTATCCCTGTTAATGCTCCTTTGTTCTGTTCAGAGAGGGGTGTTTGTGTGAAGACATGAAGATTGTGTGATTGATGTTTGAGGGACTGATGTAGTTTTGAGCTGATGTGTTACTGATTTTGCATGACTTTATACAGATTATAGGTCGTGTGCATGCTGATCCAGACTATCTGCCTCGATCATCAGACTTTGGTCTGAATCAGCATGTATTTCGAGAGAAATTCTGCTGCCACTGTCCTGAGCCATTCTATCGGGTGGCCTTTCTTTGTTGTGACCTGAATCCAGACAAAAGGTGAGTTATTGGGTTATGTGGGTGCATTGATACAGATGATTTTGGGAATATAGCTTGTATGCATATATGTAGTGTTTTGGTATGTGTTCTGAAAGTTGTCTCCAGTTCTTTAGATCAGCTACATAATTTTCCACACTGCTTGAATCTGTTGCTTGTAGCTACCAACACAACTTATCAATGTAATGTGGATGCATAACTATTGCCGTACTTTATGACTTGTTTAACATTAGATTCTTACTTCATTTGTCTGTGAGCATGTGTGTATGCTGTAGTTGGAATGGAATTTTGTGCTTAAACTCTATTGTAAATGCCACTTGCAAAATACATTGCAGTTTGGATACACTGCAGTCAGGTGTAGTATGAAATAGTTTGAAACCGAATATGATTACAAATTCAGTTTGTGTGGACCCAAGATTTTTCATTTAAGTTATCTTTTGGAAAGAATGTCAAAATGTGCCCGTCTGTTGGCAGTTATGTTGCTTTCTTTTATTTGATTGAAATTGTAAACTGTAAGAGACACATTTGCAATATACTTCAGTGTTTTTAATGCCATGCACTTGTTCAGTGTGGTAGTAAAGTTAAACATAACTGTTGCATTCTTTGAAGTATGTGACTGTCGTAATTCTTTATGCTGTATGTGCAATGTTCATTCCTCATTCATTACTGTGTCACAGGCCACCTTTTGAAGTAATGGAAGTATGGCTGGAAGGTCTGGCTATGCACCTGTCTGTTGGAATGCCATTGCCACAGGACTTGGAGTTTGACATATACAATTATACTGGTATGTAACTGTAGCTATGAATGTCTGTATGTGTTAGGGTACTCTAAGTTATGCTGGACATTGAAAGTAATTAACACAGTACTTTACCAACAGCAAGAAAGTGTTATGGATAGTGGTACATGGACTTGTAAATTTTTTATCAGTTTTCAGAACCACTCTGTCCAGAATAATACATACTGTATTTTCAGTTCATCATACAGATCTTTTGGGATTGAGCATTTCTGACACACACACACACACGTACATTATTTGTGCTGTTAATTCTGTGTCTTTAAATTGGATTTCTATCTTTCTACAGTTGTAGCGCACTTTTAGAGTAGATTCTGTTGTTTGAAGGTTTATGAAGTCATTATCACTTTGTATTAGAATTATGTTATCTTACACTGTTGCCCATAAATGTTACTCCACCCTCCAGCAAATTTGAAATACGATGTGCAGAGTTGAATTATCATTCTATACAGGCCGTAGTCCAAGTTCGTCTGAGTCTACAACTCCAGAAGCTTTAACACCTTCGGCTAACCCACCCTCTCTTCAACCAATTAAGGAGGGTTGCTGTCAACAAAGCCACCTGGTATCCTTGCCTCGAACCAAGGTGGGAGGTGGAGCTACACCTGTGCGATCGTCTTCTCCAGTAGAGAGTACTGCCCTTTGATTGTTGTGAGTGAGTGTGTTAGCTGTATTATCAGGTACTTCACTAATTCATGACAAAATACTGTTAGCTTTGTATAATAAAGTAATTTACTCCCTTTCTTTATGTAGTATTTGAAACCACGGATGAAATACTGGTACAATATCATTGAAGTCCATGGTAACCATGTTTGAGGGTGAGTTGTACCTTCTTTGGGCAGGCTTACAGAAGGAAGGTCCCACGTGTTCATTGAGGTTTATAATGTGGTGCTGGTATGGAGCATTGTGTATAAGTTGTCCAGTAATACCATTCATCAGGCAAGCAGTTATGTCTGTAACTGATGATGTATGCTGTGTTTCAGTGAAAAGACTCCCATGAAAGCTCGTCTGTTGCAAGTACTTCACAGATTACAGAAATCATTTGCTTTATTTATGTTAATTTCTCATAAACGTCTGTGGTCACTGTCAGCAGTCATTGTGACTGCAACATTGGTTTTCTGCTGTGACATTTAGTCTGTGGAGCTGCTGCTGGAAGGAATCAAACCACAGTCATGATGCCCAGGGGGTAGTTCCTGCTGTAAAGTAATTTTGTATACTCTGTGTTGTTTTAAGATATTTGCATATTTTTCTAGTCTTTGGTATGAGATTTAACATTTAAGTATTAATTGCTTTGGCTAGTCACCATTTGTTGTGGATAACTCTCTTGATTTTCAGTATTTAACATGTGTAAAAGATATTGATAAGAAATTCTTAAATTTTGAATGTGATGCAAGTAGCACATTCTTTCTTCCAAGTAGAGTGTTTGATAACCAACTTTAATCAGCCCATTTACCATACACAGTGACAGCAGAATATGTTTTTGCTGTGTGGAGAGAAATACAGAGTGAACAGTGCTTAAAGAATTTAAAAAACTTTATTTAACCAGGTGATAAATAGTTTTACTTCCTGTTACCTTGTGCACTTAATGTGGTCAAGTCTGTTCAGTGTATTGTGTATTGTTTGTTTAATTTGTGTTTTTAATACCTACAGAGTCTCTAATGTGACAACAGTATGATATTCGTGTTATTGCTGTGTGTCCCCCCCCCCAGGATTACACAGCAGTGTCCAGCCATTGGAAACTGTCTGATATCAACAGCTAATGATTTATTGTCACTTGCACAGGTCTGGGCTGAATGGTGATGTGATCGCTCAGATGACTGTACGGATTGTCCCTGTTCCCATAGGATTTATCGGCTTTGTTCTACACAAGGAGATTTGACAAGCAGAGGTTTGGATTGTGGCATTGTGTATGTGGTAGGGTGGTACAGGTGTTCTACACTGAATGTTGTGATGTTAGGGTCCTCTGAAATATGGATAACCACTTATAACACTGTGTGGTGTTGTAACTGGGGAAACCACAGTCTAAACCTGCACTGCCATGGAGACCTGGAATTCCATAAAGCAAGGTTCTCCAGCTTCGCATTGTGCAGAATGTTATAGCAATATGTATTAGTAGCATAAATTTTGGTTTGCAGTTAGATTGTCAAGGTGCTGACATAAGGTAAAGAGTAGAAGGATTGCCACAAGATTAATTTTATTTAAAAACTGAGATGTTGGTGAATGAATGGTTTGGCACTGTAAAATGTTTACTGCTGACATCACATTAGAACAGGTGAAGGACGGTGTATTTATTGTTGTTATTACTGTACATAGCAATAGAATGTTTTTGATATTATGGAATCTCTCGATGACCAAAGCTCAGTGAAAGAATCATCATGATGACATGTCCATCCTGACAAGACAGCTAGCTAGCATCAGGCTTACCGTATCTCTTGTGTGCTGTCTGTGTGGATGATTTACTTTCACTGGAATGATTATTCCGCCTTGTTGGCAAGGGAACTGTGTCATATGATACATTCCAAAATAAATATTTGCTCTAACTGAATTAAGATAACTGTAACACAGTGAGTAGTCATTCTCATATGGACAGTATTTATAAATTTTTTTTTTATGATATTTGTTTTGTACCTGTATATATTAATACAAAGTGATAATGTTTTATGAATGGTGCCATTTCAAAGTGGAAGGGGCAAAGCACGCCTGAGCCACTCATTGTTATACGACATGTTTTCCGGCAGTCATACACACCAGTGCCCTAACAGCTTGTAAAGAAACCTGTCATGTAGATTTTTCCTTTCTTCACAAATGAAAATTTCATGGTGTAGCCGACAGTAAGACTGATCTGAAGTAATGTGTATACAATCGCATGTCGCTGCACAACACTGTGAGGATATGTACAGGACTGTGTAAACTTTCAACTGAGAGCAGATCTGGTGCATGAAGTTGGTCTTTTATTCTTCAACTATCACAATGATGCATGGTCCAATAAACATAAGATTCACATGATGGCTTATTTTCAGAACTCTTGAAGACTGAATTGTCTCTTGGAATAGGATTAAGATTCACATTACAACTGTACTTTGGTGTGTGAACCACAGTAATCAGACTTGAAGGGGCAGACAGGCTGACAGATTCTTCACTCCAAACATGACATTTGTGTTATCCTTGTACTCAGTTAAGCGGCATGCTATGAAAGTCATGTGGGTAATTGGTCGTGTGCTCCATCTGTTTCAATGATCACAGTCCTCGTATAATTATTTGTCAAGGTACACAGATCTCATAACAAAAGTGGTAGAGTTGCCCCTGTCTGTGTTATGAAGGTATGAAGTGGGAGGAGACGTACAGGTCCATTTTTCCTTAACCTCGGCAATAGATGGAGGTGATTGGTCAAATTCATGCCTCAGTTGCTTCCACCCCACTGTCTAGAAGAATCCTAGTGCCCATTGAATCGGAGGTTGGGTGGGTGCTGGAGGTGGGCTGGATGGTTTAGGAGAGGAGAAAATCTCTTGTCCCTGCTAGGATTTGAACCAAGGACTGCCCAGCCCATAGTGAGTGTTCTGTTGTGACTGCTCAGATATCATAACAGGGATCCAGAATACTGCTTCCTGTCAAAAGAGTGAAATCCAGTCTGAAAAAAGCTCACAACAAATTGTAGTGTTGTGTATGATTTGGGGCTCCATGTATGCCACAGAGTCTTTGGAAGCCTCTTTATGTCAGTGCATGAGGGCATATACAGGGGATTAGAGGTGTATCTTGCACATTTTTTATTTCCACATGGAGGGGAGATGAGCAGTCAGCTTCATTTCCTGTCTGCTTTATCCCTGGGAGAAGGTCTTTCAGTACCCATTGATTAGGGTGCTCATTGGTCCACAGAGCCTGTCTGCATGCTCTGGGGGAAACTCCTTTGTATCTACCTGAATTTGAGACCTGATTCCTAGGTCACCTAGTCCATAGCCTGGTCATGATAGTGACTGAGCTTTTCTGACTACATTTCTTCAGTGCTATATTTATTTGTTGAAGTAAACCAGATAATAGTGTGAATAAACAGTATATTTTGCAGGAACTGTGACATTATTAGCTTGCATAAATGAGGACAAGAATTTATGTTCATGATTGGTTTCATGGAAGTTTATTGTTGAAATGGAGTGGTTCTGTTCATTTGCTGCTTTGATGCTTGGAATATTTTAGTGTTAGTGCACGCTACTCCTCATTTACATTCAGGGAGTATCAAGGTTGAAATGCACTGTGTAAAGCATTAAATACCATTTAGCAGTGGATCATAAAGGTTAATATAGCTGTAATGTGATTGTGTAAGGTTTTCATGACTTTTGACGTGCAGGATAGTACTGCACATATTTGGAAATTTGCACAGTCCTGAGTAATACAGTTTGACTATAAGACATAATGTAGAGATGGTGCTGTTCTGACTAATAGTAATGTACATTTAACTGATAGCTGGTTGTAACAATGACAGATGTAGTCACACTGGTGTCAGAAGATTCAAGTTACAGTGGTTCTGAAATATATTTCAGAGATCAGTAATTGTTAGATGCTAATTAATTGTTGTTGCTGCAATAAGTGATGACTCATCATCATCTATTCATTTAGCAAGTTCTGACATAATGTTACTAATGTTTTGTTATGTTTGTTGGGGTTCATATTGGTAACATGAATTTCATGACCTTTCATGGTATCAGAGGATTGTTAACATCAGAAATCTTGTTACTTACTTCAGATGATGACCGCCTGTGTTTAAACAGACTTGAAGTGACGTACATATTGACAAATAAAGTTTTCTAGGACGTAATGTGTAGTCTGTTAGAAATGTACTGACTTGGAAGGATGTGGTACCGCCCTCTTCGTAGTGTTAGGGTAGTATTTTGGATGTAAAGATGGGGGTAACATTCCTCCAAAATGTTTTGTATATTTCTGCTAACCTGCATGGAGTAACTTACCTGAAGATACTGTTCTTCGTTGTCACCAATGTAAGAACCTCAGATCTCATAGACTATTCCACAGTTTTGGGTTCCTTTGGACTGGTAAAATTAGCAGCTTTCAGTACATCATGAAATTTATATAGTATGTTACAAGGCTAAGCCTAGAATTGCAGGCAGCATTGCACTGTATAACGAGTGGTTACATGGGAGCATTGATTAACCCTTTAAAGCATAGTTCTCAGTATATATATATATGAGGCTTATTCAGAAAGTAAATACTGTTTTGCTGTAAAAAAAAATCGAGTAAGGTTTCATATAAAATTTTATCATCAGATTCTACATTCTTCAAATTATTTTTCCACATATTCGCCGTCATTATTGAGGCATTTATCATAGCGGGGCACAAGTTTTTGTATACCTCCATCATAGAATGTGGCCACCTGCAGTGTTAACCACCACTGACAATGTCATAGAATAGAGTCCTTGAAATCAGAGGAAAGCGCAGGGACAGATCAGAAATTGTGAAACGTTTGTCATCTTGCACTGTTTCGTTGACCTTACACACCAAATCATCATTCACCAAAGATGGACGCCCACTTCTCACCTCATCGTGCACATTCTCTCGGCCTTCATTGAATATCCAAACCCATTTCCTAACCATGCCATCACTCATCGCATTGTCACCATACACTTGACAGATATGGTGATGAATCTCACTTGGTAGCACATTCCTAGCGTTCAAAAAACGAATTACAGACTGTGTTTCACAGTCGGCGGCCCTATCAATTGTTTTAAACATGTTTAATGCACAGGAACAAACATAAACATAACACAAATTTCACGAAATGACGTCTGTGGCTTCTCAATTGATATAGGAAGTCACTGCACATGTGCAAAGTGACAGTCTTGAGGATGCGCAAGAGATATGCGCAGACGGCACTTACTTTCCAAATAACCTACATATAAAATTTACATTGACATTAAAATGGTCTGTATTTACACATACAGTGTATTTGTGTGTTCCATACAATTCTCACACTAAGCACTTATTTTCTTCCTGAACAGCATTTTCCAAAGGTCTTTGTAATAGAGGCTCATGTTATTTTATTCTGATTAACCTTTTGAAGCCTAATGTCAACTATAGTGGTCGTACCGCATCGCTAACCTCTATTTTTTATATTTATTCAACAAATATAAGTACTGAATATTTTAAACATGGTCTATACTCTCCGTTTTTTTCTCTTCAAAATGCAGTTTGTTTCATAATTCTAACATATTTGGTTCCTGTGTTATTCACATTTTATATACAGGGTGTGCTAAAATTAAAAAAATAATTCTGGTGCCAAAAGGTTAATATTTGTCATCCCATGCTACATGTTTCAGTTAAATGGGCCATCATCAGGCCCTATGTTATGACAATTTAAAAAACATAAATACACTTGCAGTATACATTATTGGTGAGATCTCACTTGTTTAAAAAATGTTTATTAGAACATGTGTGTTTTAATAAATTTTTGTAGCTATTAGATCTTGCTATCCAAGAATGTGTATTGCAAGTGTAATTATGTTTTTTTTTAATTTTTATAAAGTAGTGCCTGATGGTGGTTCGTAGAACCAAAACCTTTACTGTGGAATAACAAATATGAAAAAGTTGCGTTGGGCTGTAATACTTCATATGTATTCAACATGCTGTGATTACCCTAACATGAACTGAATTTTTAAATGTTATGTGCATGGAATTCAGCTTTTAATTGCGTGTTCCATGCGACTGTAATGTGATGTTGCAGTGTACTGACTGCAGCTTCTTATTACACATGTTTATACAGGCTAGACAGATGCATTTTGACTTAAGTAAGTGAACGTGTGTCTACATTACCTGTTGGCATTTAATCCTTGCCAGTATTTATGGACAGTATAAATGTGGAATAAAGTTACTATAAAACATTTATAGTAACTTTACAAAATAAAATATAATATGCAAACAAGCATGTTGTGTTGGATATCCAATGAGATTGTCTTATTGCTCTTTATGTTATATTCATGCCCCTCCAAATTTTGTTACTTTCACGATATTTTGTTAACCCTATTATACTGGAATTTAAATTAGGGCTGATAAGGAAGGCTATTAAGTGGCTATCATCTGTACCTGACATAACACTGCAAAGGGTTAATTGTGTGTAAATGTTCTTAGAGTAATTGTAAGGTGTGACATCACCATTGTGCTTGTAGAACACACAATAATAGGAACATGGTCCATCGAAACACAACTTTTGTGATACCAAGTCCAGGAGCAGCTACATGTCATGTGTCAATGGATTACAGCCTTATTATTGTGTTCTTGGAGTAATATTATTTTTGCATTTAAATTTCCAACAAGTTTTGGCATGGGTGCAATGTCAGTAGGATATGTAGATGATGATGATGACTTGTTGAAGTTTGAACTTGTCGGTCTATCCAATGGAAGTGTTTTGTTACTTAGAATTGTAATTGGTGTTTTGTGAATATTGTCACACATAATTTGTGCTTCAGGGGGTAAGAGCTGATACTCCAGTACAGATTCTTGTCGTGGTTTATGTTCTAAAATAGTTGTACACAAGTTACTCACGAGTAAAAAGTATTCAGTGCAATGAGTTGCGTGTGTGAGATTTGAGGTTCTCATGGCTGTACTTCATAGGATTCAGGTCTTCTGGAGTGTGATGCTGTGTTGCTGGGTTAGCGGTTTCTTACATTGTGAAGGACTGTACTGTCTTCGTCTTCAAAAGAAATCCAGGTGACTGCAGCGTTATCTGCACATCCAACTGCTTGAACAAGGAAGGTTCTTCCCCCCCTGTTTGTTGTGTTTTACTTTCAGTGATACATCTGTGCATCCAACTGGTTGTTGTAGCTTGTCAGTATCATTACAGCAAATCCTTGCAATTCTCAGGGTTTATGTTCTCAAAAAGTCCTGTCAGTGTTGAAAAAATAACATAGTTCAAACCTCACGGAAAGAGTGAGGTTGTGAAGTCATAGAAAACATGATAGTTTTTGATTATTGGTCTGTGAATGTAATAAACATTTGTGTTGGTTTTTATCAGAATGTTGTAGGTGTTCTTGGCTGAAAGTTGTCAGTGATTCAAATATGTAAGAGTGTATGTTAGAGGAGGCAATAGAAGACTTGGTGAAAGAAGACGTAATCTTTGATTGCCTTGTCTTCTCCTGCTTGTCCGTATGCATCTCCTTGGGTGGTGCATTGACAGACGTCATCTCCTTCTTCCAGCCGTACACACAAGGTCATTCTTACATTTTCAAGGAAGGGGTCATGACAGCCTACACAAAAATTTTTTCTTTTGATGGGCTCTGGTCTTAGTGATTCCTCTGATCTCTTCATTTATGTTGATGCCATCCAATTGCATGAATACTCATTCCCCTGTCCACCAGCTGTACATCACACTTCTCAGTTATAATTAAGACATGAATTCTAAAAACTGTAAAATAACAGTTGAACTACATTCCATATTGCACAGTATCTAGGTAGCTAGCTAATGAGTTGAAAGGGTGGGCCGATGCAGCTGCTTGTATGATCAGGTTGCTTAGGCAAGCATGACCATGGCTGAGTAGGAGATATGCACCAGATTTCTGATGTGAGTAGGTGAGACTTTGCTGTCTGAATCTGTTCAGTGAACCAGGTCTGCTGTACCATTACTTCTGAATTAAAATATTACTATAAGCACTATACCAGCAGGAGTTTTAAAATTCTCTGTTCTTGGACAGTAAAGTTTAATGATTATAAACATTCTTTGATAACTAAATAATTTGGATGTAATTTAGCAGTATGGGACTTTTATCTCTGTTTGAGGTGAATTGTTCTGACATGTAGTGTAGCATAACTTTTTTTGGGATGTGGTAGTATGATTGATTTCATAGTAGTCCTTCTAAAGTCATAATAGAAATTTCACTGGGTTAAAGCTTGCCTTGAATTAGATAAAATCAAATGCAATATTAGATAGCATAAATTTTGTAAAAATTAATATTAATTTTTTATGCAGCTTTGTAGTTCCCTTACATTGGTAACTACTAGTGTCTAACATTGCAGTACTGATCTGTGGAGAATTTAATACAGAATTCAAATAATTGCACCTTATGACTCCAGTGATATTTGCAGGCTTTGATTTCCAGGTTTCATATTAATTTCTTCTGTTGTGTGTAATATGTATCTTGTTGCTGAACTCAGGGATAGAGTTGATATTAACACTTTCACTGTGAACGTATTGTTAATATAACGGATATTTTGTGTAGTGCAGCATAGAATGTCGTAGAATAGTTGTGTCAGTCTCTCTGGTTCCAGATGTTATTGAATGGATGTCCATTATCAGAAAATGGAAATGTAGTGGACTGCCAGCATAAAGTGCATGTCATTTACAATGCTGGTACATTGCATGGTCTTTCACTCTGCGCACTTTAGTTGAAAAAACAAGTATGTGGACACAAATACACCATGAAGGCAGGATTTCTAAAGTATAATTTCTCATTATCTCAGGGTATTTTGGTTAACTGGATGTGTTCCTTATGTTTCTTTGTTAATGTTTTTCAGAAACTTGCTACCTTGTCAAATTAGATAATTTGGTTGTCATGTCTGAACCATATTTTTTTATTCCATAAATTGTCTGTCGCTTTCTGTATGTAAGGTCACTTTTGCGGTCCATTGCATTTTTTGCATTTAATAGCTGTTATAGGCCGTTCATATGTGCCTTGACTTTGGTCCTCTATTTCACAAGTGAGATTCTGATAGGATAGGATAGTGCAGTGTAGTTTTGTAATCTCTGTTTAGTTGCACTACAGCTCAGTAGGGTCTATTTAAGTGTGAAATGTGATTACATTGCAAGACAAGAAGGGTCTATATCCATCTGATCCTGGAAAGGCTCCACAGGAGGTAACAGTTGTTGTCTGTCAAGCTGATGTTTGCTCCACAGAGTTACTTAGACCCATCAATGGGAGTGGCCTTTTTTTTTGGGGGGGGGGGGGGGGGTTTTTAAAAATTAAAAAAGATTATGGGGAGGAGGTTTGTGTTCCCAGGGAAAGGGGGAGGTTAGGTATTGGGGTTATTTTTTTTTTTTCTTTTTTTTTTATATTTTGTTTATTT
>Ga0123354_10003438_pt1 | contig 21851 bp, 7 predicted proteins | sample TergutLab28metaG_2_FD_97872 | JGI IMG/M metagenome (GOLD analysis project Ga0123354, IMG submission 97872) | Labiotermes labralis P4 segment gut microbial communities from Petit-Saut dam, French Guiana - Lab288 P4 | ecosystem: Host-associated > Arthropoda: Insects > Digestive system > Gut ... | reverse complement strand
GGTATATGTAATATATATAAAGACCCAGTCCGTACCGCGCAGTAAACACACTCCGTCTCAGTTATACAAACCAGTCAGTTAATGTTGTATAGGGAAATAATCGCTGTTTGTTCTTAGATCCACACAAAACACATAAATACAGTTTGTGGGCAGAACGTGGAATTGCTGAATGTTAAACTGGTGGTATATGTAATATATATAAAGACCCAGTCCGTACCGCACAGTAAACACACTACGTCTCAGTTATACAAACCAGTCAGTTAATGTTGTATAGGGAAACAATCGCTGTTTGTTCTGAGATCCACACAAAACATATAAATACAGCTGTGTGGGCAGAATGTAGAATTGCTGAATGTTAAACTGGTGGTATATATAGTGACCACTGGGCTTTATTCGAATTGTTCACCTACACAGGATTAATAATGAGCAATCCGAATGAATGGCAATGTCATTTAGTAAACAGATATTACAGAGCCCCAACTTGTAACGTACACCACAACAACAAAAAAACGCGCAATCCACACCGTAGTGCTCTGTTTGCACCACGACATTCTGAATTCGAATTACAGTGGAAAACTGTCCCTGCGGTTACCATCCTGGTCGCAGTTAGTTACTGCAGCCACCGCACTTCTGTAGCAGCACTAGTCTCGTCCATGAGAGAGTTTTTGTTTCTATAATCACGGACCACCAAGTGAAGATGGCCTAAGCGAGTACGTGGAGACATCTGCATTTAAAAACTGCGCGTAACGGCCATGTTCACACTGCTGTAAGGAGGAATTTAAGATGGACGGTACAGCTGAATTCCCGTGTAACGCCCATAGGCGCCACTGCCAACAAACAAACAAGCTACGGAAAGGAACAGAAAACATGCAATCATAAACCTTAGATAGGTTACGTTCTGATGCGTTCTGAGAATGAAATGAACCTGGAAAATTCACTGGTTAGCCAAGACAGCTCTGTAGGCCTAACGGTGATTGTGCAGTACAGGACAGGCAGAATCAGGTGACAACTGCAGTCACAGCGAGATGTGGTGAGGGTGGGTGAGGGACGAAAATCATTGTTCGCGTTACCCCACCATCGACCAATGAGCCGCAGTCTGTGGTCAGAGGTGTAGAACTCGAGAAACGAGCGTTACACACTGACAACACTTACACGTGACACCTCTCACAGACACTACGCAGCCAAACCGGCGAAGGACACTGTCACTATAGGATTTATTACAATTGCGATAACAAATTGGGGCCAATTCTCGACTGCCGGAGGCAACTACTTACACTCAGTGTCAAAGGAGTCTACATTTTTGGCAAATACCTCTCAGGTCACAGACGTCTAGGCTTTCAGGCAACTACCCACTCTGACAGAGGTCTACAGTTTTAGGCAAGTGATTGTGGCGCGCAGGTAACGCGAAGTCGCACAAAACGCACCTACACACTGCGCCAGGTCCGTGTCAACAACATTAATATTATGCGCAACAATGCGGCCGGGATTGCTTAGTATGCACAGCGACTCGCTACGGGCTGGGCGGTTCAGGGTTCGAACTCCGGTGGGTGCGAGATTTTCCGTGGCATCCAGACTGGCCCTGGGGCCCACCCAGGCTCCTCTAACGGGTAACTTTTCCCTTTCCCGCGCGTAAAGCGGCCACGACACAGCGTTAACCACCCACCACCATCGAGTGCCAAGGTTGAAGAAAGAGTAGAGCTATACTTCAACTCCCCATCTGTGCCTTAACGGCATGTTACAGAGCGAATTTTCCCTTTTCCTGTACCTTCTTGTACAACAGCGCGCATATCCTTGAGTAACAGTATTGAACTCTCTCTTTAAAATACAGAATATCATACAATATACAGCACGCGATGGCAGAGTTGAGAGATGCACTTCGCTAAAAGTCGGAAGGTCGCGGGTTCGATTTCCGATAGGGTCATTAAGATTTTTCATTGACATAACCCTCCCGTCCGCACTACGACCCTGGGTCCGACTCAGTCTCTAACAGAAATAAGTGCCAGGAGGTAAAGGTGGCCGGTGCGTGGGACTGCCAACCTAAACACCTTAATGTGCTGATTGTCTAGAAATTCGGGGGAGCCTTAACCTCCTGCAACCCCACATGCCTGTCCAGGCCTACAAAGCGATAGCTTTACCTTCCAACGTTTTACGCAACATTCTTAAGATTTACACGGACGATACAGGTTTCCTAACAGCGTACAAGTCACCTGCCTGAGAAGTAACTGTTTCATATCTTCAGTAATTTCCACTAATATTCAACGTTCTCCCTGGAGATGGCTCCGCAGGGTCGAAACATGTAGCAGAGTGGAATAATTAATGTCTACCCAAGTTACATTAATATGTGCACTGCGTCGGTATCAGTCACAACTGCTTGCTAATACGACGCCACTGAATAACCGATAAACAAAAGCAACCCATTTTTTCTGTCCGTTCCTCTCTGTTCCACCCCACAAATCAAATCCTAGAATCCCAATTCATCTTCTTCGCCCCTTTATAGTGTTGTGCAATGCTGTGACTGAATTACTCAAACGTCACCCAAAAGACCCCCCTCCCCCCCCCCACTCTTCACCAACTCACAAGGCACAGTACGACAAAAAAAAAGGGGGGGGGTACGCGTGGAAAAGGAACATCTAGTCCTCATGGGGAATCCCTAAACAGACGTTTCAAGAGAAGTGCGCAACAATTCCCTGAATGTTTAATAACACTTTGGAGCCTAAACCGGTTCGCAACTCGATCGTCGTTACAGCAGGCAATTCGAACACCTGCTGTCCGAAGGGAGGATTCTGTAGAGAAGCGCCAACATCGATCCGCACACAGTAGGTGTCAACGGGCCTGTCATGCAACTGCCAGACACATCTCAAATATGAGCCCCTCGCGTCAGGTCGACCCGCCCGCGGAAGACACACAGGACGTGACCCTCAAAACACGAAAACCGTGTACAATTTAATTTCGCCGTAAGAAAATCTTCATGTCGGAATTACACTGCCATGTTATTTTACCTGACGACTCGCATCACACTTTACTCAGTCGTTTTGCGTGATGATAAGCATCGTTTCTGCCATTCTAATCTGCCCTAAGACTGGGGTCCACAAACTTTCATTCAAGATACTGCAGTTAACTCATCACATTTCAAGATGGCCCTGTAAATGCTTCCCTTCGGCTCGCACATCCGCGTCACATCCAACAAACATATTGTTCACTGCATGTCGACATTTTATGAAGTTACACGAGCCGGCGGGAAAAATTACCGACAGTTGTCAGATAAAATAATATCCCAATACCACACTGTGTATTTCTTCTGAGCCACCTAGAGCAGGGGTTCTCAAACTTTCTCGCAGGCGAATCACTAAAGAAAATCTAACAACTGCAATATGCCACCATTATATCTGTATTTCAACAAATTATATGAAACTGGAGGGGACCGCGGTGGCACAGTGGTTAAGGTGCTGTGCTACAAATCGGAAGGTCGCTGGTTCGATCCCAGCTGGTATCAGTGGATTTTCCATTGACATATAATCCTTCCGATCGCACTATGGACCTGGGGTCGACTCAGCCTCTAACAGAAATGAGTACCAGGATTATTTCCTGGGGGTAAAGGCGACCGGTGCGTAAGGATGACCTTACCACCATTCTGGGCCATTGTCACGAAATCTGGGAACCTTAACTTCTTGGGACCCTCTGGGCCACTCCAGGCCTGTAACGGGACTGCGTTACTTTTATATGGAACTGGAAAGCCTAACAGCAATAACGAGTTACACAATGCTGCGTGTTAGCACACATGCATGGCTTATGTTTTACTTGTTATTATAATTCTTATCCTCTTTTATGTTTCGACATTGCAACAAGGCAGCATAACAGTAAACAATGGTTGGCGTGGCAGTAGTGGCACGCGTACTACAGTTTGAGAAACCACGATACACCACCGGGGGGGGGGGGTTTGTGGGGGAAGGGAGAAGAAGGAACATGAGGAAAAACGAATTTGTTTCATCCCGATTCGTCGAATCCAGAGAAGTTGAAAACATTGGTATTAAAATGGGAAGTCATGAACAGTAGAAATCCCAGAATTTCGACATTCTACAGCAGAAGGTCACTGACAGGCTAACACACGGGTCAGGGCTGTCAAGTGCTTCCAATGCAAGCTAACAAAAACAAACTACAGATATTTGTGCCGTCTAAAAACCGGCCCTTAACCTTGAGTGTTCCCACAGTACATACAATAAAGAAACGTCACAATCACTCACCATGCGCTGCTTCGTTTTCCGCTCCGTACGTACCTGAAACAAGACACATTACAGGTGTGAGATAGCCTGCTTAATGTTAACTGGACACACTGAACAGTACGTCAAGACTTCCTATCATGAAAACCAACGAGATGCACTATTTCTCAAATTTATTTCATAAAGTACTCTACATGTTTCGGACATGTCCAATGTCCATCGTCTGGAGTATCTCAATACTGTGTACACGCAATAGGTATGTGTCATGCTAGTTCTGTTGGCGAGCAGACGCCAACAGAACTAGCATGACAAATATGTACTGCGTGTATATTGTGTTGAGATACTCTTGATGATGGACAATGGACATGTCCGAAACATGTAGAGTACTTTATCAAATAAATTTGATTAACTGCGCATCTCGTTGGCTTTCATTATAAGAATATATCACGATGTACTGTCCTCTGAATGTCAAAGTACATCAGACACTTGCACATTAACCACAGCCCACTGTCGCAGGCTCTCACTCACTCACTCAGTCACTCACGCACTCACTCCCTCCCTCACTCAATTCGTGTCACTCCCACTTATAATTTTCAAGAGCGGCATCTCCGTTGTTTTTCAGTATTTAAAAGCACAACTTTTTGTTGTGTGTGTGTATATATATATATATATATATATATATATATATATATATGATACTTAAGAGATGATGACGACTACATGTTTCGGCTATCCTTTTTAAGCCAACTTCATTTTGTAACTCTGGGATATTTCAATACACAATTGACACTGATTTTAAGTACGATATGTCATTTACATAAATTAGATATTTATAAATATTTATATATATTTTATACAATAAAAAGTTGTGTTAGACTGTCAAATTACATGCATTTTTAAGAATCGCGTTACTCCAATTCCACGCACAAAGCCTCCACGCAGCACCGCCAGCGGACTGTTTCAAGCTATCGCCTTGACCTCTCTCCAAAGCTACCGTTTGCCTAACTATGAAGCTTCCTCTCGAAATTTCAGAAATCTCCAACCAGCGCTTGTCAGTAAGCACACAAGCTTATGTAGCCCAAATCTAGTGTCCGTAGGCGTGAATATGGAAATGAACAAAAGGCAAGTACGTGGCCTTCCACAGAGTGACAACGCAGTCCGAGTACTGACTGGACAGGACAGTTTTCCTTCCGCAAAACGTCGACGATGCCTCCGGAACCCACCCAGGCTCGTATTCGATGGGCACCGAGGGCTCTTTGCCCGATGTACAGCGGACGAGGCGTGACGGCAACCGTTCCCTCCATCTAGTGACGAGATTACGAATGGGTCCACCCCACCTACCTGTTTCACGGCGTGGACAGGAGCAGATTTACCCTTTATATAAGTTTATTCTAGGCCGGGGTTCGAATCCCGACACAGGAAAACCATTTCCTCCAAAACCATCTTGACCGGTACTGGGACCCAAAAAGCCTCTTATTCAACAGGTACTGGGGTTCATTCCTTGGATTAAAGCGGCCGGGGCGTGACGCTTACCGCACACGTCACGTAGCGTCAAGATTAATAATGAATGGAGCAATACCTCCAATCATCCTGTATAAGTTCATGACGTGCACAGAGACAATCACGCTAACAGTGCGACAGACAAAGCTCAGGCATCGCACCAAGCTGTGCAGACTAGCAGACGCACAGTGTCAACAGCGTCAGTACGTGAATCAAAATCGATCAGTCTGCCAAGTATCACACAGTCGTTATAGGATAAGGCACTACTGTCTGTGAAGTTCACAGCACCCCTTTGTCATACAAACATGCTGAGATTAAAGCGACGAATGGAAAAGGCTTTTATGGTTATGGTGAACTTTTTGTTCCCGCAATCAGCATGACGCCTCCAGTAAACTGCAGCGACTTGCTGTGTGGAGTTGTTTGTACACCGACTTTTCTTTTCTTTTGTGTTATGCGGAAGTTCAGGATGAAGTTTTTGGTATCGTCAAGTTCTAAATCCTTCGCGTCTCTTCATCAGCACAATTGGTTGTGTGACCTACGTACGTAATTGTATGGAATCTCTCCTGTAGTTCGTTCGGAGAAGGCGAGAGAGACCCAAGAAAAATGCAGAACTGATACCGATACCATATGCAATTTTACTAAAACTACTGCTTGATTAATATGCACTTTCTTCAGGTGAGACACGGAGTACCACAACCACAACACAGAAGTCATTCTCCCTGACATACTGTCGTCATTATTATTATTATTATTATTATGTTGTTGTTGTTGTCTCTTGACACACGCCTGTTCTCCCTGACACTTCTCCTCTCGAACCAGCGGCGATCGCCACATCTCATGCTCTCAGTGTCACACTGCGGCACATTCCACACTATGTGTGCTGTTCCAAATACAGCTGTCTTATGCACTGAATCTACTGAATGTTTCTCCGCTTTGGCTCCCAAATTGTTCTCCAAACCTTTGGTCACTGCTCCGGTGGCTCCACACATTGCCGGTACTGTACAAGCACACATTTCGTGTTCCACATTCGCTGTATCTCTGTACATAAACTGTTGTATTTTGACATCTTTTGTGCTTCCTTTTGCACGACATTTCTGTCCGCGGGTATTGCCACATCTATCAGCATGCACAGCATGCATGTTGTCTCTTGTTTGTTTTTCATTATTATATCTTGTCTATTTGCCTAACTTCTCTATTATTATTATTATTATTATTACCGTTATGGCTACGAAGTGAACAAATTTACAGCGTAATTAAACTGTCTTTTTGCCACTGCGCATTTCCTCAATTAAAGCAGCATTAAAATATAATTATTCATGCAGACACGCCATCTGCAGGTGCTGCACAAAGGGTGCTTTTTCATATTTTCGCCTTATGACGTAAGCACAACCACCATCGAATATTTTACTTTGAACCGACACGACAGGACAGAACACGCCCAACATACGCGCCAGTTTAATTCCAAAAAGTGCTCTGTTTTTCCGTAACAATTTCTTCGCGCTTGAAGCTGTCAGACTGCCTCGGAATCCTTTTCTCACACCACCCTCGGTTTTTGGGCGTGTTACAATCCCCCCCCCCCCCAAGGTTTCCAGATTACTCCATAAACGTGTCCAGTCGCACAACTGCTGACGACACAGACCTGCCAGCAGCAAGCGTCGTTCAGTTATCTGCATTTTAGACAGCCTGACGCACGAGGGCACTACTTCGCTAAAGACACATCACTGCGTGACCCTGAACACAGTTTCACTGACGCCATCTTTGCTTGCAATGTGCAATACTGCGTCAGGTTAACGCAATTTCACAGACGCCGGTAGACAAAGAAGGGCTCTGCCTGCGTCGCTGTTCACGGGACTCTGTACTGCTCAACAGCAGTACGTGCACAGCGCTTACACCGAACGCCCACCAAGCAAGAAAATAAATGTGCCAAGCACGTATTGCATGGAGCAGAGTCTTCAGCTAGACAAGAAATTCCCCGCATTTTATGAAACCCGAAGGTTCATTAACGCATTCACAAGCGCCTGCCACCTGTCCTTATCCTAAGCCGCTCGATCCAGTACATAACCCCCAATCCTACTTCCTGAAGATCTATTTTAATATTATCCTCCCATCGACGCCCGGGTCTCCCTAGTGGTCTCTTTCCCTCAGGCTTCCCCATCAAACCCCTGTGTGCAAAGTACTACGGACATAAATTAATGTATTTTTAAGATTACTTATCCCAGTTGTGATACTACATCAGTATATATTATACAGTACAGTCATATACAACATTACAGTGCATATTTTTAGGCGACAAGTTTCGGCTTGATAAGCCATCATCCGGAAGTAATAAATGTCCACAAAGTTTTGTCAAAAAAGTGCAACATGATGGCCGATATCAAGCAGAAACTAGCTGCCTACAAAATTACATTGTAAGGATACGTATGACTGTACAAACCTACTGTATAATACATACTGGACACAACTTCATTTACACCGCTCAAAAATGAACCCATCACGACGCCGATTTTCATGAAACTCGTAACAGCTCAATAAATTTTTCGTGGACATACCATGCACCGTATGTTACCCACGTCGTACTAAAAAAGTACCAAAAATTGGAAAAGAATTTCATTTATGCCTTTGAGTTAAGTGCGGTTTCCCCACAACACTGATTTTCGCAAACTGAAGCTTGCTCACCAACTTATTGTCAAGACTTTCGATGTTTTGCTGACCGTGCATCTCAGTATAATCTTACCAATCGACCAACTTAATGCATAAATTCTTGTTTTATAATAAGTTTATTATACTCCTCTACATGTTTCGAGCACTGTTGTGCTCATCATCAGGAGGACAAACTGTATTATACAGCATCTGGTATCGTCACACTCTGTAGATGGCCGTCCGGTGCACAGGGTGAGGGAGGACTCAGAGAGATGGCACAACATTGCTCGAAACATGTAATGGAATATAATAAGCTTATTATAAAACAAGAATTTGTGCATTAAGTTGAATGGTTGCTAAGATTAGTGTTAAGACCTCCCATACAGAATTTCATTAAAATCGGACAGTTTAGTCGCTGACACTAGATCAAGGACGGATATCCGGGGTCTCTGCATATGACGACCTTACTTTTACTTCGCAAAGAACGCCTAATAACGTGCACAGAACACAGTCCTATACTAAAAATTACCAAAGTCAGAGTGCATCAGTTCGTTAATGTGCGACAATTCAAAACTCTCAGGAACTTCCAACTTCCGTGAACATGACTTCTCTTATACAGCAGAAGGTAACAGCCGACATAGCTCATTTGGCAAAGTGAACATTCAACGGGACGGACGACTTTCAGCTAATGAAGCTGTTTCAAACCTTGATCTTCTCTCGCACAGCGCACTGTCATCCCACGTCGTGTCTTTCCTGATCTACGACTTTTATTTTCAGGCGTCTGGAGCCTGAGCGCTTCGCGGGAAAAAGAAAATATGGCGGAAAATAGAACAATACAACATTCTTCTGCAGTGGAAATGACGCATCCAAGCGTTACGACGAATAAATATAAAGAAAATGCATCAACCAAGAGAAATGTACTTTCTGTTCGTAAACCAGTCACTACAAACGTTGTCAAGGTTCCTGACAGTGTGTCACGTTGTACAGAACGCGCTGTATAAAATTTCTGTTACACATATCAGTAAACTCACTTCTGGCGTACCAACACTGTATGCCTACTGAACACGTACAGGTCTGCATACTTCGTGTCTTCACCGTAACCGAGCAAGTACCGTGGTTTATGTTTAGCCGCACGATGGCACTCTGGGCGTGGAAATTAAACGGAATTTAGCAATGGCGCCAATTTTGGTTTCCCAGTAAGCAGGAGCGCTGTTTAACGCACTGGGGAAAGACACTCACCTGCACTCACAGCCGTACCTAACAGAAGACTTACACGTTTCATAGTTTTCGTTGCATGAACGAATCTGCATTTGATTAGCCTCTCATGTTATCAACTTCTGACAAAGGCCAATAGTATACAATATGGTGGATGGACACGCGGCGAATTATATATATATATATATATATATATATATATATATAAGGGCCGGTATAGCGCAGTCGGTATAGCGATTCGCTACGGGTTGGAAGATCCGGGGATCGAATCCCAGTGGGGGCGAGATTTTCCGCACCAGTCCAGACCGGCCCTGGGGCCCACCCAGAATCCTATAAAACGGGTACCGGGTCTCTTTCCTGTGGGTAAAACGGCCGAGGCGTGGCGTTGACCAACCATCCCCATCTAGCGCCGAGGTTAAAGAAAGAGTAGAGCTATAACGCTACTACCCTTCTGGGCCTTCGTGGCCTGTTCTAATTTGAACTTTATATATATACACACACACATATCTCGCACCTCACACAGAACAGCAACCATGGGAACCACAGCAACGAAGTGTGACTCACTCACAACAATGGCTGTCAGCAATCCGAGGCCCGACGACCTTCCTTTGGACCAGTTTTAATTATTTTTGGCATGGTCTACCCCACAGTTACCCTACATCTAATGCCAACACCACAAGCTCACAGCTTTGTTCTATATGGCTGATACAAACGGCAGAGAGAGAGAGAGAGAGAGGAGAGAGAGTAGAGAGAGAGAGGAGAGAGAGAGGAGAGAGAGAGGAGAGAGAGAGGAGAGAGAGAGGATAGAGAGAGGAGAGAGAGAGAGATCCATTTTCTTTTATTACAATGACATTTCATTCACTTTCAAGCTTCTAAAATCAAAATATTTTTCTACGAATTTCATTTTCAAACACGTATTCCAGTCCCAGTGGCCGCGCGCTCTAAGACGTAGGCCTTCGGCCTCTCGTCTGCTGAGATTGTAGGTTCGAATCCCACCAGTGGCACTGATGTCTGTCTGTTGTGTTATGAGTTGTCAGGTAGAGGTCTCTGCGACCAGCTGATCACTCGTCCAGGGGAGTCCTACCGACTGTGATGCGTCATTGTGTGTGATCTAGAAACCTCAAGAATGAGGAGCTCCTGGCCCACTGGGGGCTCTCGCGCCAAAACAAAACCATAATTGTATTATACCTCAAAGTACTCTTCTGTAAATTAGATGAGACATGACGTGTGTGGAAGAGCATACTACACACTTACAGACCACATGGGTTATAGTTTCACTTTGTTTCTATTTTCTTTGTACAGCGGTCGGTCTGATCTCTGGTATTCCCAACGGGCCGCACGTATGACCGGCATTGGTGGCTGGTAGAGGCCTGTTGAAATGTGATGGCAAACGCGCAGAAACCAGATTTCGTCTTTCGGCGAAACGGACGAGTCCATTTAAATCGGCCAGGGGACGTCAGTTCAGTCCACTACTGGCAGCCGAGGTGTGCGCATCAGCGGTAGTAACGCTGGACACACCATGTTCCGAGGTAGTGTGAAGGGTACTGGCTACCCACGCCATTCGCCAGTGTCCCCTTCACTTCCCCCTCCCGTGCTTCACCGTCCGCCATCACATTTCAACTGGAGTCTAACAGTACGTCACTTACCGCACTTGTGTGGCTGTTCCAGTCAAGTGGCATTTCTGATTCATTTTACTGTATCCTACACGACACAGTAAAGCAGTCCTGTGTATATAGCGGGAGTCGAGCTATTCAGACCGTGACGTAACAATGTGGCTATCAATGTCAATCGGGAACACGTGGCTTGGGGGGGAGGGGGCGTGGTGGATCTTACGTCAGAGTGTCTTGCTATTCTTGCCACAATGCTAATGTAACGCGTAAGTCACTTGCAATACAAGACCCTAGGGCCATACTTTCTGATACGCCAATCCATAGGGAATCGTGCCAGAAACTTTACTTCTTATTCGTTTTGCGCCTAAAACTAAAAATCACCACGATGTCTTTTATACCACTCGACCGATTTTCACGAAACCTGAAAGCCCAAGAATGTCACGCCAGGGTACGTTTAGTTTCCCACAATCTGTAGTAAAAACATGGCAGACACGCAAACTCGTACAGCGGCTCTACAAATATTGTTTGGCTGTCGGTTACAGGACGTCGCGACACAGCGTACGTTCGTAGCTGGTTATCGACGTTTCGGAACAACGCGTCTCGCAACTCGAGCTATTAGAGAACGGAGTGCACACCGTTACGGAGAAATAACAAAACAACACCGCACAACCCACGACAACATGGACTGCAGCGCCACACGGCAACACCGCTAAACTCTGAAATAACTTCTGATAAAAGTAATTCATATGGGATCTACTTTTAAGCACAAAGTTTTCCACATCAGTAATACTAGTAAGTGAGGACCGCTAGAAGCTATGTAACAAGAAAATCGGATCTCTGTGAGTCCTGCTCGGAATTTCTTGCTGGATTTTTATATAATAGGTTTGTTCCTTGTTTGTTTTATTCAAATAACTTCGTAATTTTTAAATTAAATTACCATGCTGAGGGACGCGAATCCAGACTGGGTCTTCCCTAATGCATTTTGGCGCCCAAATACCAAGAAAGCGGGTCACGAACAGGGCCAGGGGAAAATTAAACGTAAGCAGCAGACACGCAGACGCACGCGTGCCACTTAAAGTATACGTCATAATCTGGTCAGCAGTGCCAGATTATGACGTATACTGTAATTGCGGACAGTTTCAAGCTTGTCTACACACAGACACGTTCAGTTGATTTAGTTACACAGAAATAATTTTGAATAACTTTTTACTGCAGTGTATGACAGTGGCTATCAGAGATTTCAAGTTGTCCCTAATGGTCATATTTTCCAACATGGTAAGCGCTCTCAAAAGGCCCAGTACGTGTTAGACTCCAGTTGAAATGTGATGGCACACGGTGAAGCACGGGAGGGGAAGTGAAGGGGACACTGGCGAATGGAGTGGGTAACCAGTACCCTTCACACTACCTCAGTACATGGTGTATCCAGCATTATTACCGCTGATGCGCAACACCTCGGCTGCCAGTAGTCGACTGAATTGACGCCCCCGCCGATTTAAACGGACTCGTCCGTTTCGCCGAAAGACGAAATCTGGTTTCTGCGCGTGTGCCATCACATTTCAACTGGCATCTACTAAGATTGTTAAACAAGGTACGGATGTGCGAACATTATAACCATGCAGAGTTCAAGATATGGATACAGTACGAGTCTTGCAGAGTTCCGAACCTATTCGGATACACTTCCTTTATTGTTCACAACAATACAGGAACGATCCTGGCAGCAGCCACACTGACAAATCAACAACTACCGTAACGACAGCGAATAACAAGGTGGAAAGCACGTGAAATTCGGCGGCCGTGGCCTATTTTAGGGTAAGAACCTGACATCCTGACCTTTTTCTGGGTGGATGAGAAAGAACCAACGAAAAAGTCTTATAATAAAACCAATTAGATGCACTAATTTCTCAAATTTATTTTTGGAATAAAACTCTACATGTTTCGGACAGTTCCTCTGTCCATCATCAGGAGTATTTTACCGTACACACAGCAATGGAATATGTCATACAGGTTTGCTGACAGCTTGCGAGCAGGGTCACGACGGAACTGAGTTCCGTTTTATTATAAGAACTTATCACGATGCACGGTCACATGAACGTCAAACCAACGAAAAGTTTTGTCACAGAAGCTAATACACCGGCCGACCGCTGAAACTAACACACTCAGAATGCAAGTCAGATGCGTTACCGATTGAACCAACGAGCTCGGTAATGTCTGGCTATAAAACGGTGAACATTTACGATCGAATTGCATGTGGGTCATTGCCGGACATAAATAACAGCTGTTTGGCGGCCCCACAGAGGAATGTGTGTGAGGTTGTGGTGCCAGAGCACTGGAACACCACAGGGTGTCTCAAGCTCTCCTGGTAACACTTACCGAACTCATGGATGGGGCCTCACACACATCTTCTCTTTAACCTTTTGACGCCTAATGTCAACTATAGTGGTCGTACCGCACCGCTAAACTCTAAAGTTGCATTTTATATATTTATTCAACAAATATAGATACTGAATATTTTAAACATGGTACATAATCTCCTTTATTTTCTCTTCAAAATGCAGTTTGTTTCATAATTCTAACGTATTTGTTTCCGGTATTATTCAAATTTTATATACAGGGTGTGCTAAAATTAAAAAGAAATAATTCCGGCGCCAAAAGGTTAATGTTGACTATAATCAGACTACTCTAAAATCAGTGAATTTCGCTTCTCCACTCGTTTTTTCTTTCCGATTTCTCTTACAAAGCCGCTCTGTCATGTTTAATTTCACAGAATTTCTGAAGGTCATCCATTCCGTGACACAACAGACGAATAACAGACAGCTATACACGCGTCTCCAATCACTAATTTCGTAGGAGATTGGAGTACAGTCAAGTGAAGTAAAAATGTAATGTTGTCCTTGTGCGTACTAAGATGATGTGGGAATGGTGGAAAACCTCCACGTATTCTTGACCTCGTGCTAGATTGGGGTGAGTGGTCAGTGTCTCACAAACCAGCAGCTTCATCCCTTGAGTAACAGTTGGCGGCACCCATCCAATACGAGACTGGGTGTGTTCCCATTCGGTCTCGACGCTTTCTGGAACATATAAACCTCATACCCCTGCCGGTAACCGAACCGCAATTCCTCGGAAGTCCAGCCCGTGGCGTGTACACTACAATGACTGAACTATCTTGGTTCCAGAGGACTCAAGTAGACATGCACAATGTCATATCTGCATTTATATAAAGTACATTCTGTATAATCAGTTGCTGTGAGTCCCAGAAACTCCGTCGGCAACCCTGATGCAGCCGTAACAAATTTGAGTGTCAGCAAATAATTTGGCAGACAGCAATAAACAAATGTCACAAATAACGGACGCATATCATAGCAACACAATTTGACAGGCTGCCATGGAAGGTAGAATTCGCATACGGAGACGCAGATTATCGTGGCGGTTCAAATGACGCAGTCATTTTGTGTTAATCTAAGGATAATGAAATATAATACACAAGTCGTTGCCCCCAAATTACACAAACGAAATACGGAACGCCTAATGTTTCTGCTCGGTTTCACATTACTCACATCACCGTAAATCGAAATAGGGTTCTCATCCTGTACCATAAGTACACCTTAATGCCGAACACAAACTTTATCCTGCACAGGCTTTGTCACAGGCAGCTCACACTTAAATTGCCCTTTTGCTAAGGATGCTGACAAACCCAATCGTTATAGAGACTTAACAAACCCATACTACTACTTTTACTACTGCTGATGCTACTACTGCTGCTACTACTACCGCTACTAACACCACTACTACTACCACTACCAAAACCACTAACACTACTACCGCTACCAATACTACTACTACTACTATTACCACTACCACCACTACCACAACCACCACCACCACTACCACCATCATCACCATCACCACCACCACTACTACCATTACCACTACTACCGCTACCAATACCACTAACACTACTACCGCTACCAATACTACTACTACTACTACTATTACCACTACCACTACTACCACTACCACCACCACCACTACTACTACTATCACTACCACAACCACCACCAACACTACCACCATCATCACCATCACCACCACCACTACTACCACTACCAATACTACCGCTACCAATACTACTACTACACCACTACTACTACTACTACTATTACCACTACTACCACTACCACCACCACTACTACTACTACCACCACTACCACAACCACCACCACCACTACCACCATCATCACCATCATCACCACCACTACTACCATTACCACTACTACCACTACTAATACCACCACAACTACTAACACCACCACCACCACTACTACTACTACTAGTACTACTACTACTACTACTACCAACACTACTACTACTATTACCACAACTACTAACACCACCACCACTACCACTACCACCACTACTACTACTACTACTACATTACATCTGCCAGATAAAGATAATTACACTCTCTTTTTTGCACCTGAGTTAGTCATCAACCCTTTAAATTCCAGTGGTCACTATATGTACCACCAGTTTCACTTTCACAATTCTACGTTCTGCCCACAGACTGTATTTATGTGTTTTGTGTGGATCTCAGAACAAACAGCGATTATTTCCCTATATAGCATTAACTGACTGGTTTTTATAACTGATGAGTGTTTACTGCGCGATACGGACTGGGTGTTTCAATATAATCCACGTCTGTCTTAGTCTTTAAAGTCGGGGCAGAGATCAGTAGAGTTAAAAGTAGCCAGGTTAGAGATAAGGGTGATAACAATGAGTGGAGTGTACCTCCATTCTCCCATATATTTTTACAGTGTTCTGTTTAATTACAGCACTGTTCAAATTCACTTGTATCTTTCTCATTAAAGGCTTCATTACATGTACAGCGTGTGCATTCAACACGCTGTAGGCATTACAGCTTATGCACTAAACAGATACGACACAGCTCAAATTTTGATTCCGCGCACAGCTCTGAGTTGACTCAACAAAGTCTACGATTTGAGTTTATAAATTCTGTGGGCACGCATCTTTCCCATCTCGTAAATTGCACTGATCATAAATATTCATAGAACTCGCAAGGTTAAGAGAAGCATCTTCGTGAAGATTTCTTATTAAAAACCCCAAGGCCATCTACTCACCGCAGGCCACAAGCTTCTCCCAGCCACACAAGCTGACAGTGAATTACCTCGTTAAGTACGGCAGCACGACCGTCTTACCTGCATGGGAAATGTCTCTTGTTTCGAAGAATTCCGTCGGTCCTCATAATCAATTAAGTGACGGAATATTAACAGGCCCCCTGAGGAAGTCCCACTTTATCTCTCCCTCCACACATTAAGTAACCTGGCTGCAGCAACGTCTATCAGGTTTAAGTAACGTCGTATCAGCTGAGTTATTCATCGAATGCAACCCGCTCCTGGACTATCCTCAACCAGCTGTAAACATCTTAATCACGCAACATTAAATTAATTAAAAAGAATCACCTTCCCCTCAAGAACAACATTTCAAACAAACACAGACCAGTGGCACTGTCACAATACAATAAACCGCCAAGTACTGTAACAAAGGCAAAGCAATCCCATTACAGGCCTCGACAGGCCCTGAGGGTTCCAGGAGGTTAAGGCTCCCAGATTTCAAGACAATCGGCACATGAAGGTGGTAAGGTTATCAGCCCTACGCACCGGCCGCCTTAATCCCCCAGGATATACTCCTGGTTCCCATTTCTGATAGAGGCTGAGTCGGCCCCAGGGACATAGTACGGCCGGGAGGATTATGTCAACGAAAAATTCCTGTGACACCATCGGGAATCGAACCCGCGACCTTCCGACCTGTAGAACTGCGCCACCGCGTGCCCCCAAGTACTGTAACAACACACCTGAAAAACTGCCACGGTTTCTGCCCAGTCCCTTCCTCCTCGGTTTACCTTACCTTTTAATTTCTGTCTTTCCTTCACTTAAGTCTACAAAAATAAATTGTGGTTGATAATTACTACAGAGTACTGCGAGTGGCGGCAGTGCGCTGCTTGCTTGAGCAGAAGTGGCCGCCAATGATTCGCAAAGCCCACAAGCAAACGACACGCACAGTGTACAGTGGCGGTTCTAGCTTCAGTAAATTATGAGTTTCCTTTCTTGAGAAAACCCCTTACAACGCCGATCGCGGTCGGTCTCGGGTTCAACATTTTAAAGGTTACTTACAAATAATGCACCTAAATGGTTTAACAAAACGTGGTGGATTAATCTTCTTAGAAAACCGATGATCAGTTTAATTACATTTCAAGGCAAGTTCAGCGAGTCGCGTTGTCGCTACACCCGGTGATACACTTCATAATCACATTTGGAATTTTTAACGTTCAAAAACTGTGCCTATAAACAGTCCCCAGCCTGTAACGGACCACTAATTACTGCTACTGGTCACACAATTACCTAAAATTACGTGTGACTAACACTGTTAGTTTACTTTCTACAAAACTGTGGTCTGATCACAGTTGCTCAATCTTTACGATACTGCAACACACAAAACTACGGTACATTTGTTCAGTGGCGCTTGCAGTCCAGAAGGTCGTAAACACGTCATGCTGGCACTCAGACAAAATAAGCCTGATACAGAAGATACCTCGGCCTGAGAAGTAAGAAGTCGCTGGAGAAAAAAGCATAATAAGGATCATTAGTAATCCTCACGGAAATATAATATGGGAGATCAAATAGAAAGTAAGAGATGGACGGGGCATGTGACAGTACAGATGAAAATATAAATGTATACAGAGTTTTGGTGGGGGAACCTGAAGCAAAGGGACCATTTGGAATAACTGGGCGTAGATGGGAAGATAATATCAAAGTGTAAATCACAGGATCAGAGGGTACCGACTGGAATCGTATGTCTCGCGAATGGGAAAATTAGCGGGATTTTGTGAACATGGTAACGAACATTGGGGTTCCATAAATGCAGGGAATTCTTGAAAAGCTAATTAACTACTGCCTGTACCTTCTCAAGAAAGTTTTCGCTGCACTGAGTTAATTACTAACATCTTTCAACGTCGTACAATATAATATAATATATTATATTATATATTATATTATAAACGGGTTTTACTTATATATATATCGAAAACATAAACGGCAAAAGCCGTCCCTGTGCACGCCATATAAACATACGGGGGAGCAGAGGTCTAGCTCCACTCATTCTTCACCTCGGCACTATATGCAGGTGACAAGTCAACATCACGACCCGGCCGCTGTACCCTCGGGAAAGAACCCAGAAACCACTGAACAGGAGCCCAGGCGGACCCCACAGCCGGTTTGGACGTTTCGGAAGAGAATATCTTTGTCCTCTACTGGGATTCAAACCCCGACCCGTCCAAGCCGCAGCCTAGTCTGTGTACCGACTACGCTATCCCTGTTCCCACATAAAACGCATAATATGATACATTACATTATATATATATATATATATATATATATCTGATATATTTGAAACATCTTATTTTTAATTTTACGTCCCCAAGTATTCCGCCACTGGGCCAGCGCCCCTGGTGCCCCAACCGTGTTACGCCTCAGGGCCTATACGTTAATAGTACGCATGATATTCGTACAAAGTTTCGAGAAAATGGATACGTCCACTCAGACTTTACTACAGGCACAGACACGCCCTTATGGGCAATGTACCATACACGCACGTTTTCTCAGACAGAAAATCAGGTCAAGGACACCTGCCAGACTATTAAAAAACACGCATAAAACGTTGAAAACAGGCTGGCATAAAATGTCGAATGCAACGTGATGATAATATCCGACCCATTATGAAACATCTGCCATGCCCAGAGTTCCGTCGTTAACTCGGAGAAATGTTTCTTTGGCGTAACTCATATTAAGAGGAGCGGACGGATCCAAATAGGAGCAGGGGAGCAGCAGCGTGACTGCTGCTGTAACAGGAGTGCAGGAGAGAGAATGAAATGGACAGAGGCTGGATTCCAGTTGCCATGACAACCTCTCGCAGAGCACACCGACGGCAATACAGGCGCCCGGCGCTCGAAAATGCCCTGCCACCCGGATATAGTTCTGAACTGACATTATGAGAAAATTAATGACATATGTCGGAGCCTTACTGGTACGTTAGTGTGAGTACATGAATCGTTAAGGAGAGCTGCAATGGTGACGAACATTGACGTCAGAGACCACCACGACGAAACCACATTACATCATCAAACCTTCTCTACTTACTTAATGCCATTTATTTACGTTTATTCTTTCTCTGCAGAATACCTTAAGGTACTCAATCGTTAGAGGAGATTCATGCCTCCATCTTCAGGGTAGACGAGTGGCGTCGTTTTTGACCTCCCTCGGGAAGGTCACAGGCTCATCCAAAACGCTCATACCTGCATACCATCAATATATCAACAAACTTAATAAAATACAACTCATAACAAGTATCAAACTCCTGCATGTTTCGGCACCGAAGTGCCTTCTTCAGGGAGTCTTCTAAAACAAACGAATTTGTCCAACGCCTAGCACAGTGTATTGTTTGTTCTAGAAGACTCCCTGAAGAAGGCACCTCGGTGCCGAAGTCACGAATTGAATTCTATTAAGTGCATTAACTGGCTGATATATTGATTGTAAGAATATTCACGAAATGAGTACAAGAAAGTACAGTCACCTTTTCTCAGAATATTGGCATTTTCACCAGCATCAGCGCCAGCAATGAGGAACTGAAATCGAGCAAACATCTGTACTGCCTGCTTCAAGAAATAACGCAATATACATGACGTACAAACGGGACATACTCCTGGGGTCCACACAGGTGTACTGTAGTTAGCTAAAATCAATGTCTTTTCAGTAACTCTGTTTTGCCGTCCACTCAGAGTAGCCCAATAACTTTACGATCCTATATACAGATTCTTTCGCAGGCAACCCGACGTCATTGCGAGATACACGCTGAAGCCAAAGAAAGAGTTGAGCATCAGTATGTAACATAACACGGTGCGGCCAAATGACAGCAATCCGACAGATGAACTCAACCCGCGGGTTGGTAAAAGAATAAAGAAATAAGCGATGAAAGGGGCAGTGGAGTAGCGAGTTTAATACAGGGTGGCTCACAAATAAAGTATTCCTGTCCACTGATAAGGACACCGCACAGCTTTGCATCGCTGACGGTGGCCACCATATTCAGCACAACGTTTAAAATTGTAATTAACAACAAAATAACTTTTAAAATGTAACATAAAATTTCTTATTATCGTCTTGCAAATAAAACTCTTACGTATATTGACACTCAGACCGGGCTATTATTTCGTGCGCCACCCGGTATTACGACAGCCACGTGGCTACCTAACAGATACAAATCAGGCACATAGAATCGTCCAGTAAGTTCTGACGCCTGTAACAGTTCAAGCATGCAACCCACATTACGAACTTTTAACACAAACGTGCTACTACTACTACTACTCCACGGTGCAGAGTCCTTCCCGAAAAGCTAACTGGTTTGCAGCTAGTCAAGAAATTCCCCGCATTTCACGGAACCCGAAGGTTCATTACCGCACTCACAAGCGTCCGCCATCTATCTTTATCCTGGGCCCGCCCAATCCAATCCATAAACCCACATCCCACCTCCTGTAGATCCATCGTAATATTATCCACCCATCTACGCCTAGGTCTCCCCAGTGATCTCCTTCCCTCCGGTTTCGCCACCAAGACCCTATACACCCCCCTCTCCTCACCCATACGCGCCACATGCCCAGCCCATGTAACACAAACGTACGCTAGCAAAATACATTCCCAGCACGTCTGATGGTCTTGGAGGCTCTTCAGAACGATAAAACTCTAACCCTTGCTAACCATCTTCGGCTGTAATGTCTCCCTGTCGCTCCTACAAACTTAAATGATCTCACATCAAACAAATCGTTAAAGGAATTGCAGTAACTTTTCCAAGCCTCTATCCACACTGCCACCGTCAGTTGTCGTTCTGCTCCAGCAAGTCTGTGCCAAGAAAATCACATACGCCTCCCTTCCCTCTGACCCCTGACATGACAGCTGACATATATACGCGTTCAACTGTCTGCATAAGTTCACCTACCATTCTGCAGGAACATCATTTATCTACCACCTACACTTCGCACCTACTATTTACCTTATCAGAATCTCGTCTAATCCAATTCTGATATTTCTTACATTCGTAACGTGTCATTAAACCGTACTTAGACCGAAGTGTTTGCGGACTTTCGTCTTACAAAACACAGAACGTCAGAAGGGGCACATACAGGCCCAAAACTCCATCTAATTATTTGTTCACTGTAAGATTTGATGTTCTCATAGCGGTGCTGCAGAGGATTCCAGTTCTCTGGAACGTGACGTATCTTTGGGATCAAGCCGACACTATCTTTCGAAACGTCGGAAACCAATCACACAAGGACTCAGCGCCGCGACCCCAGAAAATTCGAATCTTTCAATTTTTTTGCAACTTTGACTAACAACTTTGCATCATGCTGACATACTAGGACGAACACCAAAATCAGATACCCATAAAATCACTATTCCGTTCAAAACCAACACATTTAGCTCACTGATGTTTATTGGACCGTGCATCATTGTGATAGTTGAAGAATAAAAAAACCAACTAGATGTCACTTGTTATATTTACTTTACTTCTTAGATACTCAACATGTTTCGGGCATTAATATGTCCAT
>Ga0123354_10003437_pt1 | contig 21854 bp, 22 predicted proteins | sample TergutLab28metaG_2_FD_97872 | JGI IMG/M metagenome (GOLD analysis project Ga0123354, IMG submission 97872) | Labiotermes labralis P4 segment gut microbial communities from Petit-Saut dam, French Guiana - Lab288 P4 | ecosystem: Host-associated > Arthropoda: Insects > Digestive system > Gut ... | reverse complement strand
GAAGCGATCCAGTCCGCCCGGATACGTGCGCCCGAGCGCATGGGCGGCGCGGTTCTCGCTGGACATCAGCGCCAGATGCAGCAGTTCGCCGCGCGAGAGCTGGGTGCCCACGGCCAGGCGCGAACGGCTGCCCTTGTCGGTGTCGATGTCGTCGTCGGTGACGGCGATGATCTCGTCCATGGGCAGGTTGGCCTCGGAGACGATCAGGCCGGTCATCAGCTTGGTCAGCGAGGCGATGGGCAGCACGGCCTGCTCGTTCTTGCTGAGCAGCACTTCCTGCGTGTTCTGGTCGAGCACCAGCGCGACGCTGGATTTAAGTTCCAGCGGGTCGCCGGTGGCGTGCAGCCCGGCGATCTGGCCGAAGGACGGGCGCGCGGGACGTTCGTCCGCCGCCACCATGCGCGCGCTGGCGCGGGCAGCCCCCCGTTCGGCGCGGCCATGGCGGCGTTCGGTGGCCGACGCGGCCTTGGCGCGGTGACTCCCGGCCTTGCGTTCAGCCCGGCGCTCGGCCTTGGCCGACTTGGCGCCGGCCTTGTGCGCGGCCACGGTTTTCTTGGCCGGCGCGGCGTTCGCTTGCGACAGCGGCGCCAGCGCCATCAGGGGCACGGCCAGTGCCACCGCGATACCGCGCACCCACGATGCAACCCGCTTTGCCATGACATCAGTCGTCATCGTTTTCCCCAACTGCACACTAGGCCAAAGATTCAAGTGTACCAAAACAAAAAATTCTTGCAACAACAAAGACTTGCAACGAATTTTTCACTTAATCAGGGAACCTCTGTGGATAACTACCCCTGGGCCGCGACGCGTTCAACGTTGCCGTGTAACTTGTTGAGCGCATTCAGATAAGCCTTGGCGGAAGCGACCACGATGTCGGGGTCAGCGCCCACACCGTTGATGACCCGTCCGGCGTTTTGCAGCCGCACGGTGACTTCGCCCTGGCTTTCGGTGGAGCCGCTGGTGATGGCGTTGACCGAGTACAGCAGCAGTTCGGCGCCGCTCTTGACGTGCGATTCGATGGCCTTGAGCGAGGCGTCCACCGGGCCGTTGCCCTCGGCCTGCGCCTTGAATTCCTTGCCGTCGATGGTGAACACCACTTCAGCGTACGGGCGCTCGCCGGTCTCGCTGTGCTGGGCCAGGGAGACGAAGCCGTAGCGCTCTTTCTCGGCGGTCACGCTTTCGTCACCGACCAGGGCCAGGATGTCCTCGTCGAAGATGTCGCTCTTGCGGTCGGCCAGTTCCTTGAAGCGGGCGAACGCGGCCATGATTTCGGTTTCGGATTCCAGCACCACGCCGAGTTCGTGCAGGCGCTGCTTGAAGGCGTTGCGTCCCGAGAGCTTGCCCAGCACGATTTTGTTGGCCGACCAGCCCACGTCCTCGGCGCGCATGATCTCGTAGGTGTCGCGCGCCTTGAGCACGCCGTCCTGGTGGATGCCGCTGGCGTGGGCAAAGGCGTTGGCGCCGACCACCGCCTTGTTGGGCTGGACCACGAAGCCGGTGGTGTGGCTGACCATGCGGCTGGCCGGCACGATCTGCGTGACGTCGATGCCAACGTCCAGGCCGAAGTAGTCGCGCCGCGTCTTGAGGGCCATGACCACTTCTTCCAGCGAGCAGTTGCCGGCCCGCTCGCCCAGGCCGTTGATGGTGCATTCGATCTGGCGCACGCCGCCGATCTTGACGCCCGCCAGGCTGTTGGCCACCGCCATGCCCAGGTCGTTGTGGCAGTGCACCGACCAGATGGCCTTGTCGCTGTTGGGCACTTTCTCGCGCAGCGCTTTCAGGAACTGGCCGTACAGCTCGGGCACGGCGTAGCCCACCGTGTCGGGGATGTTGATGGTGGTGGCGCCTTCCTTGATGACCGCCTCGCACACACGGGCCAGGAAGTCGAGTTCGCTGCGCGAGCCGTCCTCGGCGCTGAACTCCACGTCGTCCATCTGGTTGCGGGCGAAGCGCACGGCCAGCTTGGCCTGCTCGAACACTTCGTCCGGCGACATGCGCAGCTTCTTCTCCATGTGCAACGGGCTGGTGGCGATGAAGGTGTGGATGCGCGCGCGCGCCGCGCCCTTGAGCGCCTCGGCGGCGCGCGCGATGTCGCGGTCGTTGGCGCGCGCCAGCGAGCACACGGTGGAGTCCTTGACGGCGGCGGCGATCGCCTGCACGCATTCGAAGTCGCCGTTGGAGCTGGCGGCGAAGCCGGCTTCGATCACGTCCACCTTCAGCCGCTCCAGTTGGCGCGCGATGCGCAGCTTCTCGTCGCGGGTCATGCTGGCGCCGGGCGACTGCTCGCCGTCGCGCAAGGTGGTGTCGAAAATGATCAAGCGGTCGGACATGATGAAAGGCTCCCAAGAACAGAGATCAGGACGAACCAGCAGCCCAAACGAAACGGCCCGCTGCTGGTGCAAACGGGCCGTCGAGGTTGGGGTAACTTCAGATCGCTTTTACATGCGCGCGCGTCACCGCCTCCGCCCGTGGGTCGGTAGCAGTAGAGCGAGCAGCGCGGCGCGAATCATGGATGCAAATGTAGCACAAGCGCCGCCTCAGTCGTGCAGGCCGCGCTCGTCCGGCTCGTCGGTGGAGGTGCTCACGAAGCTGGCGTGCTGGCCCTTGGCCCGGCGCCAGACGTAGATGACGTAGCCCGACAGCGCGTAGCCGACGAACAGCACGAACAGCAGCGTGGCCGGCTCGATGCTGATGACGGCGATCAGCAGCGCCAGCAGCACCAGCACGGGAAACGGCACGCTGCGCCCGCCGCCCAAGTCCTTGAAGCTGTAGTACGGCGCGTTGCTGACCATGGTCAGCCCCGAAAACAGCGCGATGGCGAACATGATCCAGCCCAGGTCGGCGCGGTTCACGGGCATGACGCCGAACAGCGACAGCAGGGCGCGAAACAGCGGCACCTCGCGCTGCTGCACCAGCATGGCGCTGGTCAGCCAGATGAAGCCGGCCACCATGGCCGCCGCGGCGGGCGAGGGCAGGCCCTGGAAATAGCGCTTGTCGACCACGCCGGTGTTGACGTTGAAGCGCGCCAGCCGCAGCGCCGCGCAGGCGCAGTAGACGAAAGCGGCGATCCAGCCCCAGCGACCCAGCGGGCGCAGCGCCCATTCGTAGGCCAGCAGCGCTGGCGCGGCGCCGAAGCTGACCATGTCGGCCAGCGAGTCCATCTGCTCGCCGAAGGCGCTCTGCGTGCCGGTCATGCGCGCCACGCGGCCATCCAGGCTGTCGAGCACCATGGCGGCGAAGATGCCGGTGGTGGCCAGATCGAAGCGGCCATTCATCGCCATGACGATGCCGTAAAAGCCGCCGAACAGCGCCGCCAGCGTGAACAGGTTGGGCAGCACGTAGATGCCCTTGCGGCGCGCCCGCGCCACGCGCGTCTCGGGCGGGCCGACCACGCGCTGGTCTGGGGAGGGTTCAGTGTCTTCAGTGGGCATCGAAAAAAGTCTTCCTGGGCCTGAGGCAGTGTAGCCAAGCGCGCGGGCCAGCGCCAAAAACAAGGCCACCGCGAGGTGGCCTTGTGCGTCGCGGAGGGAACCCGCCGTCAGTTGCGGCTCTGATCGACCAGCTTGTTCTTGGCGATCCAGGGCATCATGGCGCGCAGCTTGGCGCCCACCACCTCGATGCTGTGGTCGGCCGTGTTGCGCCGGCGCGCCGTCATGCTGGGGTAGCCGGTGCGGCCTTCCAGGATGAAGTTCTTGGCGTAGTCGCCGTTCTGGATGTCCTTGAGGGCCTGGCGCATGGCCTCGCGGGAGGCGTCGTTGACCACCTTCGGGCCGGTCACGTACTCGCCGTATTCGGCGTTGTTGGAGACCGAGTAGTTCATGTTGGCGATGCCGCCTTCATAGATCAGGTCGACGATCAGCTTGAGCTCGTGCAGGCACTCGAAGTAGGCCATTTCGGGCGCGTAGCCGGCTTCGACCAGGGTCTCGTAGCCCATCTTGATCAGCTCGACGGTACCACCGCACAGCACGGCCTGCTCGCCGAACAGGTCGGTCTCGGTTTCTTCCTTGAAGTTGGTCTCGATGATGCCGGCCTTGCCGCCACCGTTGGCCATGGCGTAGGACAGCGCCAGATCGCGCGCCTTGCCCGACTTGTCCTGGTGCACCGCGATCAGGTGCGGCACGCCGCCGCCCTGGGTGTAGGTGCTGCGCACGGTGTGGCCGGGGGCCTTGGGCGCGACCATCCACACGTCCAGGTCGGCGCGCGGAACGACCTGGTTGTAGTGCACGTTGAAGCCGTGCGCGAAGGCCAGCGAGGCGCCCTGGCGGATGTTCGGCTCGACGTTGTTCTTGTAGACCTCGGCGATCTGCTCGTCGGGCAGCAGGATCATCACCACGTCGGCGGCCTTGACCGCTTCGTTGACTTCCATCACCGTCAGGCCGGCCTTGCCGACCTTGTTCCACGAGGCGCCGCCCTTGCGCAGGCCGACCACGACCTTGACGCCGCTGTCGTTGAGGTTCTGCGCGTGCGCGTGGCCCTGCGAGCCGTAACCGATGATGGCCACCGTCTTGCCCTTGATGAGGCTCAGGTCGCAGTCTTTGTCGTAGAACACTTTCATGGGGTTTCTCCTTGGATGAGATGTTTGCTGTTGAATGATGAGCGGTCAGACGCGCAGCAGCCGCTCGCCGCGGCCAATGCCGCTGGCGCCGGTGCGTACGGTTTCCAGGATGGCGGTTTTGTCGATGGCGTTCAGGAAGGCGTCGTTCTTGCCCTGGTCGCCGGTCAGCTCGACGGTGTAGCTCTTGTCAGTGACGTCGATGATGTGGCCGCGGAAGATGTCGCAGGTGCGCTTGATTTCCTCGCGCTCCTTGCCGACGGCGCGCACCTTGACCATCATGTGCTCGCGCTCGATATAGCCGCCCTCGGTCAGGTCCACCACCTTGACGACTTCGATCAGGCGGTTCAGGTGCTTGGTGATCTGCTCGATGGTTTCTTCCGAGCCGCGCGTCTGGATGGTCATGCGCGAGAGGCTTTCGTCCTCGGTCGGGGCGACGATCAGCGACTCGATGTTGTAGCCGCGGGCCGAAAACAGCCCCACCACGCGGGACAGCGCGCCCGCTTCGTTTTCGATCAGAACGGAGATGATGTGTTTCATGTTCGATTCCTCTTTTCGCCGCCACCCCCCGCCGCCGGTAAGCGGCGGGCTGGGCGGGCAATAGATTCGTCTTGCCGTTGAAGAATGGCGGGCGTCGCCCGCCGGGAATTTACAGGTCTTCGGCTCCCAGCAGCATTTCGGTCAGGCCCTTGCCGGCCTGCACCATGGGGAACACGTTCTCGGTCGGGTCGGTGCGAAAGTCCATGAACACGGTGCGGTCCTTGAGCTTGCGCGCCTCGCGCAGCGCCGGCTCCACGTCCTGGGGCCGCTCGATCAGCAGGCCGACGTGGCCATAGGCCTCGGCCAGCTTCACGAAGTTGGGCAGCGCGTCCATGTAGCTGTGGCTGTAGCGGCCCGAATACTCGATCTCCTGCCACTGGCGCACCATGCCCAGGTAGCGGTTGTTGAGCGCGAGGATCTTGATCGGCGTGTTGTACTGCAGACAGGTGGACAGCTCCTGGATGCACATCTGCACCGAGCCTTCGCCGGTGACGCAGAACACCTCGCTGTCGGGCCGGGCGAGCTTGATGCCCATGGCGTAGGGCACGCCCACGCCCATGGTGCCCAGGCCGCCGGAGTTGATCCAGCGGCGCGGTTCGTCGAACTTGTAGTACTGCGCCGCCCACATCTGGTGCTGGCCGACGTCGGAGGTGATGTAGGCGTCGGCGCCGCGCGTCAGGTTCCACAGCGTCTCGATCACGTACTGCGGCTTGATGACGTCCTGGTTGGCGTGGTCGTACTTCAGGCAGTGGCGGCCGCGCCAGCCCTCGATGGTCTGCCACCAGTCGGCCAGCGCCTGCGGGTCGGGCCGCACGACGGATTCGCGGATCATGCCGATCAGCTCGGACAGCACTTCCTTGACGTCGCCGACGATGGGCACGTCCACCCGCACGCGCTTGGAGATGCTCGACGGGTCGATGTCGATGTGGATGATCTTGCGCTCGTTCTGGCTGAAGTGCTTGGGGTTGCCGATCACGCGGTCGTCGAAGCGCGCGCCCACGGCCAGCAGCACGTCGCAGTTCTGCATCGTGTTGTTGGCCTCCAGCGTGCCGTGCATGCCCAGCATGCCCAGGAAGCGCTGGTCGGTGGCCGGAAACGCGCCCAGGCCCATCAGCGTGTGGGTGACCGGGTAGTTCAGCAGTTCCACCAGGGTGCGCAGTTCGGCGCAGGCGCCCGACAGCAGCACGCCGCCGCCGGTGTAGATGTACGGGCGCTTGGCCGCCAGCAGCAGTTGCAGCGCCTTGCGGATCTGGCCGCCGTGACCCTTTTTCACCGGGTTGTACGAGCGCATCTCCACCTTGTCGGGGTAGCCGGTCCAGGCGGTTTTGTTGAACGACACGTCCTTGGGGATGTCCACCACCACCGGGCCGGGGCGGCCCGAACGAGCGATGTGGAAGGCTTTCTTCATCACCTCGGCCATCTGGCGCACGTCCTTGACCAGGAAGTTGTGCTTGACCACAGGGCGCGTGATGCCCACGGCGTCGCACTCCTGGAACGCGTCCAGCCCGATGGCGGCGGTGGGCACCTGGCCGGTGACGATCACCAGCGGGATCGAGTCCATATACGCGGTGGCGATGCCGGTGAGCGCGTTGGTCACGCCGGGGCCGGAGGTGACCAGCGCCACGCCCACGTCGCCCGTGGCGCGCGCGTAGCCGTCGGCGGCGTGCACGGCGGCCTGCTCGTGACGCACCAGCACGTGCTGGATGCTGTCCTGCTTGTACAGCGCGTCGTAAATATGCAACACAGCGCCGCCGGGATAGCCCCAGATGTGCTTCACGCCCTCGGCCTGCAGGGCCTTGACGAGAATTTCAGCGCCACGCAACTCCTGGGGCGCTTGGCCCGCATCGCTGCGCGCAGGACCGGTAGCCGGCTTGTGTTCGGCTTTGGAGGTTTCCATTTTGAGTTCAACCTTTCGAGAATTTCTCTGACGAAACACCTTGGGGCCCCTTGCCAGCCCTCGTGAGGCCGCTTCAGGACTTAAGACCACGCGCCATGGGCGGCTCTGTTGACCGCCGGGCGGTGACCCGTTTGCCTTCTTGAATGCAACGTTGCATTATGGCATCCCGAGTCCGCCGCTGTCCTTTCGCCGGCGAAAAAACAGTGAACGTGCGCTCGGATGCCATAATAGAGAACTGATGGAGGTGCCGCGGTGCGCGGTCACCCGTTCCTCCCACGCTACCGCCGTCTGACGCTTTGGCATCCGAACAAGACCTCGCCGATTTCCTCAAGAGCGTCGAGAAACGGGCGTTCAAGCGCACCGTCTACCACGTGCGCGACGAGGACGCCGCGCTGGACATCGTGCAGGACAGCATGATGAAGCTGGCCCAGCACTACGGCGACAAGCCCCTGGGCGAGTTGCCGATGCTGTTCCAGCGCATCCTCTCCAACAGCACGCTGGACTGGTTCCGCCGCCAGAAGACGCGCAACGCCCTGTTTTCGAACATGAGCGACTTCGAGCCGCCCGACGGCGATGGCGACGTCGATTGGCTGCAAGCCTTTGCCGGCGCCGCCGGCGGCGAGCAGGTGGAAAGCGCCGAAGATGCCACCCGCAGGGCGGAAATCCTGCACCAGATCGAATTGCAGATCCAGGAACTGCCCGCGCGTCAACGCGAGGCGTTTTTGATGCGTTACTGGGAAGAAATGGACGTTGCCGAGACGGCGGCAGCCATGGGATGTTCGGAAGGCAGTGTCAAAACGCATTGCTCCCGCGCAGTCCAGTCGCTGGCCAAGGCTCTGCGCGCCAAGGGAATCGCGCCATGAAAACAACTTACACATCGCATCAGGCCGACACGCTGCAAGCCCGCTACGGCCTGCGCGTGGCCGCGCGCCTGTCCACCGGGCTGGACAGCCTGCCGCACGACATTTCCGAGCGCCTGCGCGTGGCCCGCCAGCAGGCCGTGGCCCAGCGCAAACGCCCGCAGACCGTGGCGGGGGCCCGGCTGCGCCCAGCCGCCGCAGTGTCGCGCAGCGGCAACGCCGCCGCCCTGCGCTTCGGCGGCGACGACGGCATGGGCCTATGGGGCTGGCTGGCCTCCGGCGTACTGGTGGTCATTATGGCCGCCAGCCTGGTCACCATCGACATCGTGCAGGACGACAACAGCGTCACCGAACTGGCCGACCTGGACACCGCCCTGCTCACCGACGACTTGCCGCCCGCGGCCTACGCCGACCCCGGCTTCCTGCAATACCTGAAGACCGGCGCGGATGCCTCCGCGTCGGTCCACTGAGGGGCGACGAACTTCCCGACATCGCTTATGCGCTTGATGCGCTCCCTGCTGCTTCTCGCGATCCTTGCCTGCATCGGCGTGCTGGCGTGGTGGGGGTTGTCGCAGCCCGCTCGGGGGCCGGTTCAGCCGATTTCCACCGTGGCCTCCTCGGCGGCCCAGCCGGCCAGCTCACCGGTGACGCCTCTGCCCGGCAGCATCGGCTGGACCACGCTCACCGCCGAGCAGCACAGCGCACTCAGCCCGCTGGCCGGCCTGTGGGGTACCCTGCGCCCCCAGCACCAGCGCAAATGGATCGCGCTGGCGCACAACTTCAACCGCATGACCGCCGAGGAGCAGTCCATGCTGCAGGGCCGCATGACCGAATGGGCCAAGCTGAGCGCCGCGCAGCGCACCCAGGCGCGGCTGAACTTCGGCGAAGCGCGCCGCCTGTCCGCCGACAAGAAACGCGCCAAGTGGGAGGAATACCAGGCGTTGTCCGCCGACGAGCGCGAGCGTCTGGCCAAGGACCGGCCCAAGCCGCCCGTCAGCGCAGCGCCGGCGCTGCGCCCGACGCCCGCCGCCCGCGTCGCGCGCCGGCCCGTGGCCGTGGCAGCGTCGGGTTCGCAAGCCAGGTCGGCGCTCGACGGCACGGCCCCGGGGGCCATCGTCAACAGCAACACCCTGCTGCCGCAGCCGGTGGCGTCGGAACCCAGCTGGTAACTGGCCCCGCCCGTGCCGAAGGTGGCACAACGCGCCACAGCCGCTCGCCCTGAGCCTGTCGAAGAGAGCCTGCCGCAGGGGCATTTCCGATTCTTGAAATAATCGTTCCTTTGGGCAGGGCTTGCACCAAGCTCGGCCCTGTTAGTTTTTGCTGAATCGGTGGGCGCCTGCAAAACGGGCACGCCGCCTTTGGCTTTCCCCCTTGCTCCGATGAATGCCTTGCCCGCCAGCGCGCCCGCCGCGCCTTTGACCCCCGCCGTGCTGACCGCCCCGCCCCTGCGGCGGCGCATGACGGCATGGCTGTACGAAGGCGTCATGCTGTTCGGCGTGGTGATGCTGCCGGGCCTGCTGTTCGGCGTGGCCACCAACACCCGCCACGCCCTGGACAACCGGCATGCCCTGCAAGCCTTCCTGTTCGCGGTGCTGGGCCTGTATTTCGTCTACTTCTGGATCAAGGGCCAGACGCTGGCCATGAAAACCTGGCGCATCCGCGTGGTGGACCGGCGCGGCCAGCCGCTCACGTTCTGGCCAGCGCTGCGGCGCTACCTGCTGTGCTGGCTCTGGTTTCTGCCGCCGCTGGCGGCGCTGGCGCCGTTCAAACTGTCCGGCGGCGAGGTCGCGGTGCTGATGCTCGGCTGGGTGGCGGTCTGGGCGCTGCTCAGCCGCTTTCAGCCGCAGCGCCAGTTCTGGCACGACATCCTGGCCGGCACGCGCCTCGTCCAGGTTCCCTCCGCACCCACCAAGCCCCGCGCCTGAACCACCATGCCAGCGTCCGAGCACCACAACCCAGTGAATCCGCAAAAAGCGCGCACCGGCCTGAGCCGGCTCTGGCACGCCACCGGCTATTCGCTGGCCGGCCTCAAGATAGGCTGGGGCGAATCGGCGTTCCGCCAGGAAACGCTGGCGGCCATCGTACTGCTGCCGGCAGCGTTCTGGCTGGGCCACAACTGGATGGAAACCGCGCTGCTGGCGGGCGCGGTGCTGTTCGTGATGGTGGTGGAACTGCTCAACACCGCCATCGAGGCGGTGGTGGACCGCGTGGGCCTGGAAAGGCATCCGCTGTCCAAACGCGCCAAGGACCTGGCCTCGGCAGCGGTGCTGCTGAGCCTGCTGTTGGCGGCCGGCGTCTGGCTGGCCGCGCTGTACACACGCTTTTTAGCCTGATGATGCAAAACCCTGCCGCCTCCTCGCCCGCTTTTTCGATCTGCATCTATTGCGGTTCGCGCCCCGGCCACGACGCCGCTTTTGCCGCCACGGCGGCCCGGATCGGCCACTGGATTGGTCGCCACGGCGGCCAGCTGGTGTACGGCGGCGGCAGCGGCGGGCTGATGGGCGTGGTGGCCGACGCCGCCCTGGCCGCCGGCGCGCGCGTGGTGGGCGTGATTCCGCGCTCGCTGATGGAGCGCGAACATGGGCACCGGGGCTGCACCGAGTTGATCGTGGTCGAAACCATGCACGAGCGCAAGCGCATCATGGCCGAGCGCGCCGACGCCTTCGTGGCGCTGCCGGGCGGCATCGGCACCTTCGAGGAACTGTTCGAAACCTGGGCCTGGCGCCAGCTTGGCTACCACGACAAGCCGCTGGGACTGTTGAACCAGGACGGCTATTACGACGCGCTGCTGGCGTTCGCCGGCCACGGCGTGCGCAGCGGGTTCATGGACGACGGCCAGATGCGGCTGATCGACATCGACACCCACTGGCAGCCCCTGCTGGAACGCCTGATCGCGGCGGCGGGCTTCAATGCGCCGGTTCGGGTGGACGCCATTTGACTCCAATTCGCGTTTCAATAAAGAACCGTTCGGGCTGAGCTTGTCGAAGCCCTGCGCTGGCCTTCAATCCTTCGGCAAGTTCAGAATCAGGCTGAACGGTGATAAAAGTTTTTAACGCGAAATGGAATGGACCTGGGAGCAGCGCATCACTCCGGCAAAAACAGCGCCTGCAAGTCGTTCAGGAAGTCGAAGCCGCGCGCGCTCGGCCTGATCTGCGCGCCGTCCCGCTCGAGCCAGCCGGATTGCTCTGCTTTTTGTAGCTGCGCGGCAATGCTGCTGGGCGGCAGGCCGGTGCGTTCCAGGTAGTCCGGCAGGGTGAATCCGGCCTTCAGGCGCAGGGCGTTGAGCATGTATTCGAACGGCAGCTCGCGACGCGTCACCTCGTGCTCGCGCGCCACGGCGTGGCCGGCCAACGCCTGATCCATGTACAGCTCGGGCTGGCGGTGGCGCTGCTGGCGCACGATGCGGTGCGCGAAGCTGAGCTTGCCGTGCGCGCCAGCGCCCAGCCCCAGGTAGTCGCCAAACTGCCAGTAGTTCAGGTTATGCCGGCAGCGGTGGCCGGCGCGCGCGTAGGCCGAGACTTCGTAGCGCTCCAGCCCGACCTCGGCGGTGAGCTCGGCGATGCGGTCCAGCATGTCCCAGGCCGTGTCCTCGTCCGGCACGCGGGGCGGGAATTTGGCGAAGGCGGTGTTCGGCTCGATCGTCAGGTGGTAGACCGACAGGTGCGGCGGCTCGAACGCCAGCGCGGCGCGCAGGTCCCGCTCCAGGCCGGCCAGCGTCTGGCCGGGCAGGGCGTACATCAGGTCGATGTTGAAGGTGTCGAAGCTGCGCGCTGCTTCCTCCAGCGCCGCGCGCGCCTGCGCGCCGTCGTGCACTCGGCCAATGGCTTGCAGGTGCGCGTCGTCGAAGCTCTGCACGCCGATCGACAGCCGCGTGACCCCGGCGGCGCGAAAGGCCGCGAAGCGCTGGCGCTCGAAGGTGCCGGGGTTGGCCTCCAGCGTGATCTCGCAGCCCGGCGCCAGCGTCAGGCGCGCGCGCGCGCCGGCGATCAGCCGGTCGATGGCCTCGGGCGCGAACAGGCTGGGCGTGCCGCCGCCGATGAACACGCTGTGCACCGTCCGGCCCCAGACCAGCGGCAGGCTGGCTTCCAGGTCGGCCAGCAGCGCGTCGATGTAGCGCGCCTGCGCCGCCGCCGCGTCGGCGCCCGGGCGCTGCGCGTGCGAGTTGAAGTCGCAGTACGGGCATTTTTGCAGGCACCAGGGCAGGTGCAGGTACAGCCCCAGCGGCGGCAGCGCCGGCAGTTGCAGCGTGCCGGGGCGCATGTAGTGGGCCAGGTCGTTCACAACCAGCGCTGACGCATCAGTTCCACCATTTGGGCGGCAGCGCGGCCACGGTGGCTGTGGGCGTTTTTCACTGCGGGCGGCAGTTCGGCGAAGGTCTGGCCGAATTCGGGGATGAACATCACCGGATCGAAGCCGAAGCCGCCGCTGCCGCGCGGCGCGCGGGCGATTTCGCCGGTCACGCGGCCCACGGCGATCAGCGGCTCGGGGTCGTCAGCGCCGCGCAGAGCCACCAGGGTGCTGACCATGGCGGCGCGCCGGTTGTCGATGCCGGCCATCTGCTCCAGCAGGGCGCGCACGTTGTTGGCGTCGCTCTTGGCGTAGCCGAATTGCGTGGCGTAGAACGCGGTGTCCACGCCGGGCAGGCCGCCGAAGGCGTCGACGCACAGGCCGGCGTCGTCGGCCAGCGCCGGCAGGCCGCTGGCGCGCGCGGCGTGGCGCGCCTTGGCCAGCGCGTTTTCGACGAAGGTGCGAAACGGCTCCTCGGCCTCGCCGATGCCCAGCTCGGACTGGCGCACCAGGTCGAAGCCCAGCGGCGTCAGCATGACTTGCAGTTCGGCCAGCTTGCCGGCGTTGTTGGAGGCGAGGACGATTTTCATGGCGCCGACAAGGCCTCGCGCTGCTGGCCGATCAGCTCGCCGATGCCTTGTTCGGCCAGGCGCAGCAGTTGGTCCATTTCGGCGCGCGAAAAGGCCGCGCCTTCCGCCGTGCCCTGCACCTCGACGTAGTGGCCGGCGCCGGTCATGACCACATTCATGTCGGTGTCGCAGGCCGAATCTTCCTCGTAGTCCAGGTCCAGCAGGGGCACGCCGCCGACGATGCCAACCGAGATGGCCGCGACCGGACCGGCGATGGGCGAGGCGCTGATTTTCCCGTTTTGCAGCAGCCAGTCGACGGCGTCCTGCGCAGCCACGAACGCGCCGGTAATGCTGGCGGTGCGAGTGCCGCCGTCGGCTTGCAGCACGTCGCAGTCCAGGTGGATGGTGCGCTCGCCCAGCTTACCCAGGTCGAACACCGCGCGCAGGCTGCGGCCGATCAGGCGCTGGATTTCCTGCGTGCGCCCGCTCTGCTTGCCGCGCGCGGCCTCGCGGTCGCCCCGGGTGTGGGTGGCGCGCGGCAGCATGCCGTACTCGGCGGTGATCCAGCCTTGGCCGCTGCCGCGCTTGTGCCCGGGCACTTTTTCTTCGACCGAGGCGGTGCACAGCACTTTGGTCTGGCCGAACTCGATCAGCACCGAGCCTTCGGCGTGCACGGTGTAGCGGCGCGTGATGCGCACGGGCCGCAACTGCTCGGGCGCGCGGCCATTGTGGCGGGTGAATGGGGTGGTCTGGGTCATGAGTTTTCCTGCGAAGGAGGTGGGCGGCGCCGACATCGGGACGGCGCCAGGGGCATCTTCAGCGGCGACGGACAGCGGTACGGCGAATGGCCTCGTTGATCTCGGCGATGGAGCGCTCGATGGCCGCCTCGTCAAGATCGTCCAGGACGGGATCGACAGCGTCGGTCTGGATGGAGGAGGCGAACCCCTGGTCGCTCAGCATCTGCGTTTCGGTAAAGCAGCTCGGCTCGCCGACGCTTTCGGCGGGCGTTTCCCACTCCATGGCCAGCACGGTGACGTTGTCGGACTGCGCGCCCCCCACGGCGATGGCGCGCTCGACCAGCGTCGGCACGGCGTCGAACACCGGCTGCGCGGACAGCAGGCGGACGATCTCGTCGTCGTCCACGCTGCTCCACAGGCCGTCGGAGCACAGCAACACCTTGTCGCCCTCGTGGAGCGGCAGCGGGCCGGCCACGTCGACCATCGGCCGCACCGTGGAGCCCAGGCAGGTGAACAGCACGTTGCGGTTCAGCCCTTCGACGAGCCGGCCCGTATGGGCCTGCGCCTCGCTGTAGGAGTGGTCGCGCGTGCGCGACAGCAGCGCGCCGCCGCGCACCACGTACAGGCGCGAATCGCCGCAGTGCGCCCAGTGCAGTTCGCCGGCCTGCACCACGCCGGCCACCAGCGTGGTGCGCGGCGTGTCGAGCAAGGCGCGCTCGCTGGCGTAGCGGATGATCTGCTGGTGCGCCGCCATCAGCCCGGCGGACAGGAAGGCCGCCGGATGGAGCAGGCGCGGCTTGGCTTCGCGCTGGAACAGCGCCGACAGAGTGCGCAGCGCGATCTGCGCCGCCACCTCGCCTTCGGGGTGCCCGCCCATACCGTCGGCCAGCACGAACAGGCCGGCGTCGCGGGTGTAGCAGTAACCCATGCGGTCTTCGTTTTTCTCCCGGCTGCCCTGGCGACTGAGCTGGAATACCGAGAATTTCATGCGGCGAATCTCACTTCAGGTGTCCGCCGAAGCGGGTGAGCCGCTTGATGCTCTTTTTGGTGTCGCTCAGCATGTCGTCGAACTGCAAGCGCACTTTCTCGCTCACCGTCAGCTTGGTGTAGCGGCGCTCGCCCTCGCGGCTGAGCTCCTTTTGCAGCGCGAACACCGACTGCGGGCGCGCCAGCGGGTCGAGCGACATGCACCACTGCACGGTGCCGATCAGGTCGTCGGAATACACCCCGCGCATGCGCGTGAGCGACAGCGCCAGCCGGTCCTTGTCCAGCCGCTGCGGCGCGTCGTTGGGCGGATAGCCATGCATGCACGAATAAATGCAGGCGCCGATGGCGTAGATGTCGGTCCACGGCCCCATGGACGAGTCGCGCCGGTACATCTCCGGCGCCGCGAAACCCGGCGTGTACATGGGCCGGGTGAAGTTGCCTTCCTTGTTCAGCACCTGGCGCGCGGCGCCGAAGTCCAGCATCACGGCGCGGTTGCTGTCGGTGATGATGAGGTTGGCGGGCTTCAGATCCAGGTGCAGCATCTTGTGCTGGTGCACCACGCGCAGCCCGCGCAGGATCTCGTCGAACAGCGAGCGGATGGTGGACTCGCGGAAGATCTTGCGCTGCTTGAGCGAGCGCGCGGTGACGATGAAATCCTGCAGGGACGCGCCCTTAAGGTAGTTCATCACCATGTACACAGTTTCGTTCTGGCGAAAGAAGTTGAACACGCTCACCACCGAGGGGTGGGAGATCTGCGCCAGCGAGCGCCCCTCCTCGAAGAAGCTCTTGAGGCCCAGGCGGTAGAGCGACAGCTTTTCGGGCTCCACCTGCGGCACCAGCTCGCCCGGCGCGCGCATGACCAGCGCCGACGGCAGGTACTCCTTGATGGCGACCTGCTGGCCCTCCGGGTCGACGGCCAGGTACACCACGCCAAACCCGCCGGCGGCCAGCTTGCGCACGACACGATAGCCGCCAATCGCCGAATCGGGCGGCAGGGGCGCGGGCTTGAGCTTTGTCATAATTTGCGGTGATCCGTCGGCCCGGAAACGAACCATCCAGGCGCGGCTTCAGGCACCACCCTCAGGGTCTCGCGTCCGCTCCAGAAAAATCGCATGTCAGTTTACAGCATGACCGGCTACGCAAGTGGCCAGAAAACCGCTGCCGGGGCCGCCATGCCAGGCGGCGCTTACCAGCCCGCGCCGACCCGGCTGGCCGTCGAATTGCGCTCGGTCAACAGCCGCTTCCTGGACCTGTTGCTGCGGCTGCCCGACGAACTGCGCCAGCACGAACCCGCCCTGCGCGCCCTGCTGGGCGCGCGCCTGAAGCGCGGCAAGGTGGAACTGCGCGCCTACATCGAGGGCCGCGACGCCGCCGCCCTGGCCGATCCGCCGCCGCGCCTGCTGCAACGGCTGGCCGGTCTGCAAGACCAGGTGCGCGTCTGGCTGCCCGATGCCGTGCCGCTGTCCGCCGCCGACGTCCTGCGCCTGGCCGCCAGCGCGCAAACCGGCGGCGACGCCGCACTGGCCGACGACCTGCTGCCCTTGACCAGCGAGGTCCTGGACGATTTCATCGCCGCCCGCGCGCGCGAGGGCGCGCGGCTGGCGCAACTGCTGCTGGAGCGGTTGGAGCGGCTGCGCCAGTTGGCCGCCGCCGCCGCCCCGCTGGTGCCGCAGGCGGTCGAGCAGCAAAAGCAGCGCTTTCTGGCCCGCTGGGCCGAAGCCCTGGGCAGCGACGGCCTGGGCGCCGCCCCCGAGGCGGCGCAGGAGCGCGCGCTGGCCGAAGCCACCGCTTTTGCCATCCGCATCGACGTGGCCGAGGAACTGGGCCGGCTGGCGTCCCACCTGGACGAAATCGAAGCCGTGCTGAAAAAAGGCGGCGAAGCCGGCAAGCGTCTCGACTTCCTGATCCAGGAGTTGCATCGCGAAGCCAACACCCTGGGCTCCAAGTCCCCGGCGCTGGAACTCACCCGCATCTCGGTGGACATGAAGGTGCTGATCGAGCAGATGCGCGAGCAGGTGCAGAACATCGAGTAAGGCTGCCGCGCCGGTGCACGACCTTGGCGTCGCCGGCTACCCGCCCCAGCGTTCGCGCCAAGCCACCGTCCAGTGAGCCAGCGCCTGATCCACGTCGTTTAAGCCGGTCGGCGCAGGCAAGTCCAGATGCCCGGCCGCCTGCCGCAGGGCGGCCAGAGGGTCGGACAGGTCCAGCGCCTGGGCGCCGTTTTGCTTGCTCAGCTTGCAGCCGTCGGCGGCCAGCACCAGGGGCGTGTGCAGGTAGGCGGGCGCGGGCAGGTTCAGCGCCCGTTGCAGCAGCCTCTGCCGGGGGGTGTTGTCCGCCAGGTCCTCGCCGCGCACGACGTGGGTCACGCCCTGCGCGGCGTCGTCCACCACCACGGCCAACTGGTAGGCCCATAAACCATCCGCGCGCAGCAGCACGAAGTCGCCCACCGCGCGCTCGACATCCTGCCGCTGCACGCCCAAGCGGCGATCCGTCCACGCGATGGTGGCGGTCGCCTCCGCCAGTCCCGCACCCCCGGTGCGCAGCCGCCAGGCCCTGGGCGGACGGCCCTGCAGGCCGCCGTTTTCGGGGCGGCAGGTGCCCGGGTAAGGCAGTTCCGCGCCGCGCACGCGCAGGGCGCCGCGCGCCGTTTGCGCAGCCTCGATGTCCTTGCGCGAACAGCCACAGGGGTAGGCCCAGCCGCTGGCCTGCAAACGCTCCAGCGCCTGCCGGTAAAGCGCGCCGCGCCGCGACTGCCAGACGGGCGGCTCGTTGGCCAGCAGATGACAGGCCGCCAGTTGCCGCAGGATGAACCGATCCGCGCCCGACACGCAACGCGGCGTGTCGACGTCCTCAATGCGCACCAGCCAGCGCCCGCCGTGGGCGCGCGCGTCCAGCCAGCTGGCCAGCGCGGCCACCAGCGAACCGGCATGCAGCGGCCCGGTGGGCGAAGGGGCGAAGCGACCAACGTACACGGGCGCTCGTGCGGTGAGCGGGTGGCCGCGCGCCGTGGTCAACGCTTCAATGAGTTCAACACTTGCAGCGCCAACTCCAGGCCGGACACGAAGGCATCCTCCACCCGGTGCCCCAGGCACCAGTCGCCGCAGGCGCCCAGCCGCGCGGCGGCGTCCCACAGACAGGGCTGCCCCAGCGGCGTCGTGGTCTGCGCCTCGTGCCACAGCATGGCTTGCGTCCACGCGGGCGTGGCGCGGATACCGGTGATCTCGGCAAACGCTTTGAGCAGCTTGGCGATGACGCGCTCCTCGCCATCGCCCTGGTGCTCGCGCGACCAGGCGCTGCTGGCCTGCACCGTCCAGCGCTCGATCGGCTCGCGCCCCGGCTTGGACGATTCGCGCGCCAGCCAGGCGATGCGGTGGTGCGTGCTGCGCGCCGCGTTCCATTGCGGGCCGAGCGTGTACAGCCCCGGCTGCGCGGCCTGGGGAAAGGCCAGCATCAGCGTCCAGCACGGCGCCGCCTGCACGCCGGCCATGGCGCCCGCCAGCGGCTGCGCCGGCGCCTGAGGGGACAGCAGCAGACGCGCCTGCTGCGCCGGCACGGCCAGCAGCACGGCGTCGAACCCGGCGTGCACCGGGTGATCGTCGCCGTCGCCCTGCGTGTGCAGTTGCCAGCAATCGCCATCGAGCGCGTCGGGCGCGATGGCGCGCACCCGCGTGCCCAGATGCAGCCGGCCCTCGTCCAGCAGCGGCTCGGCCCAGCGCCGGGCCACGGCGTCCATGCTGGGCGCGACGACCCAATGCGGCTCGTGCGCCGGCAAAGCCGCCTCCACCACCCGGCCATGCTCGTCCAGCACGCGCACGGCGTTGGCGCTCCAGCGCCGGGCCATGTCGGGTGCGGCGACGGCCAGCGCGCGTTCGAAGCGCGCGTCGCGCACGGTGAAGTACTGCGCCCCCGCATCGAAGCCGCCAAAGGGTGACGCCACCCCGGCCATGCGCCCGCCGACCTGCGCGCCCGCCTCGAACACCGTCACCTGCTCGCCCGCCTGGCGCAAGGTGCGCGCGCAAGCCACGCCCGCCATGCCGGCGCCGATGACGGCGATGTGACGGGATAAACGACGGTCGGTGCGAGGGCGTGCGGAGTTCATGGGCGAACTCTACACGCTGGCGGGAGTCGGATCGCGGTCGCGCGCGCCGAGTCGTGGCGGATGAGAGACGGCCGCTGGCATGTCGTGCGAGCCAAAGGGCAGCCGGAAGCGAGTTCCTACTTGTCACATCCCGGACGATTAGATGCTGACTTACCCGTGTCGGGCGGGTACACCGTGAAGTGCAGCGGCAGTTGCACAAACTGCCTGAGCAGGCTCAAGTCAAAGTGCAGGAGTTATTGCAGCGCACCGGCCGCATCCTGAGTCAGCGCAAGCACGACAAGAACAAGCTGTATGCCCTGCATGCGAGCGAGGTGAAGTGCATCGCCAAAGGCAAGGCCAGAACGCCCTACGAATTCGGCGTCAAGGTCAGCGTGGCCACCACCTTGAGGGAAGGCTTGGTGGTGAGCATGCGCTCGATGCCGGGCAACCCCTATGACGGGCACACCTTGGCCCAGACCCTGGAGCAGGTGGGCATTGTCACGGGCAGCGACATCATGCCCGGCACGGTCATTGTGGACAAGGGCTACCGTGGCGTGGAGATCGATGGGGTGCGCATACTGCGCTCGGGTCAGAGACGAGGGATGACCCGCACGCTCAGGGCGATGATCAAGCGGCGCAGTGCCATCGAGCCAATGATCGGGCACATGAAGATGGATGGACGGCTTGGCCGCAACCCGCTCAAGGGGGCGTTGGGCGATGCCCTGCATGCAGTGCTGTGTGGCGCCGGGCACAACCTGCGCCTGATCCTGGCCGCGCTGCGGCTTTATTGCGCCCGTTTCAAGCTACCTTGGGCTGTCGCACTCGCGCGGCTTGTCCTGCATCTGCGCTCGCCACAACCGTTGGCGCCTTGAAAACTGAATTGTTCAGGGCGGACTTGACACTTGCGGTTTTTTTGTAGTCCCTGAGACTGCCTGAGACTGAAATTTGGCGCGGCTGGCGGGGATCGAACCCACGACCCTCGGCTTCGGAGGCCGATACTCTATCCACTGAGCTACAGCCGCGCAACAGGAAGCCTTGGATTATCGCCTAAACCGGGCGGCAGTCCGATACCGCGCAAATAAGCGTCCATCGCCTGGCACGCTTCGGCCTCCAGATCGAAGCCGCGCTCGAGCAGCCAATGGTGGGTCAAACCGAAGATGAGCGCGTCCAACCCGCGCGCCTGCGCCGTGGCTGTGACCGTGGCCGGCGCGCGCAGGCCGCGCTGGCGCGCTGCCTTGGTCAGGATCAGCGCGAAGCGCTTGACCGTGGCCCGCACGGCCTGCGCGCGCCGCGTGCGCAACTCGCCCAGATCGTCCACATGCTCGACCATCAGCATGGCGATTTCGACCACGCGCCGCGTCTGCGCGTCGCTCACGATCTGCCGGATCGCCACCTGCGCGCGCGCGCGCAGCTCGGCCAGCATGTCGCTGCTGGCCGCGTCGGCGGCGGCCACCTGGGCCAGTTCGGCCTCCAGCGGCAACGTGACCCGCTCCATCATGGCGGTGAACAGGTCGGCCTTGTTCTTGAAGTGCCCGTAGATGGCCCCGCGCGTGACGCCCGCCGCGTGGGCGATCTCGGCCAGCGAGGTGTGCGCCACGCCGCGCAACAAAAACACCCGCTCGGCCGCATCCAGCACGGCGGCGCGGGTGGCTTGAGCGTCTTCTTTGGTGCGGCGGGCCATGGAAATGAGGGAACCAACGCTCCTGATGCGGGGCGGCCAGGAAAGACCTTAAGGACATTATTTTATTGGATACATTCATGAATGTATATAAAATGTCCGCCACATCTGTGCAGAATGGCAATCTGTGAGCGTCCGCCGACGCGCCAGCGCCTTCGCCGGGGGCCACAAGGTGTCGTGCCGGCGGGCTCGCTTCAGTGGGCTCTTGGCCCTGCCCTCTTTCACGCCCTGGGAACCTGGCTCCCCGGGCGGTGCAATTGTTTTTGGAGCTACGTCATGCCCGCTTCTTCCCGCTTCCGCTTCGTGTCGCCCGCGCGCCGCGTGTCCGTGATCGCCGCCGCCGTGCTGGCCGCCGCCGCGCTGGCGGCCTGCGGTGACAAGAAAGCCGCCGCGCCCGGCGCGGGCGCGCCGCCGCCCGAGGTGGCGGTGCTCGCCGTGCAGCCCGGCACGGTGGCGTTGTCGACCGAGTTGCCGGGACGCCTGGAAGCGTCGCGCGTGGCCGAGGTGCGCGCGCGCGTGGCGGGCATTCTGCAAAAGCGCGCCTTCACCGAGGGCAGCGACGTGAAGGCCGGGCAGACGTTGTTCATCATTGACCCGGCGCTGTACGAAGCCGCGCTGCAAAGCGCGCAGGCGCAACTGGCGCAGGCCGAGGCCGCCCTGGCCAACGCCAGCGCCACCGCCGCGCGCGACAAGCCGCTGGTGGCCGCCCAGGCGATCAGCCAGCAGACCTACGACGCCGACGTGGCCGCCGAAAAAGCCGCCGCCGCGCAGGTGCAGGCGGGCAAGGCCGCCGTGCGCACGGCCAGCATCAACCTGGGCTACGCCAGCGTGACGGCGCCGATTTCGGGCCGCATTGGCCGCGCGCTGGTCACCGAGGGCGCGCTGGTGGGGCAAGGCGAGGCCACGCAACTGGCGACCGTGCAGCAAATCGACCCGCTGTATCTGAACGTGACCCAGACCGCCGCCGAGGTGCTCCGGCTCAAGCAGCAACTGACCGCCGGCAAGCTGGCGCGCGACGCGCAGGGCGCCATGGTGCAGGTGGTGCTGGAAGACGGCTCGGTGTACCCGCTGCCGGGGCACCTGCTGTTTACCGACGTGTCGGTCGATCCGGCCACCGGCGAGGTGCTGCTGCGCGCCACCGTGCCCAACCCGAAGCACCAGTTGCTGCCGGGCCTGTTCGTGCGCGCGCGCCTGACGCAGGCGCAGATCGACAACGCCATCTTGCTGCCGCAGCAGGCGGTGACGCGCGGCGCGACGGGCGACATGGTGATGGTGGTCAACCCCGATGGCGGCGTGGCGCCGCGCCCGGTCAAGATCGCCGGCCAGCAGGACAACAACTGGATCGTCACCGGCGGCCTCAAAAGCGGCGAGCAGGTGATGGTCGAGGGCATCAGCAAACTGATGACGGGCGCCAAGACCGTCAAGCCCGTGCCGTGGAAGAGCGCTTCGGCTTCCGCCCCCGCCCCGGCGGCCTCCGCCGCCGCCCGTTGAGACAGGAGAGCGCAGCCCATGCCCAAGTTTTTCATCGATCGCCCCATCTTTGCCTGGGTGATCGCGCTGTTCATCATCGTGGCCGGCGCGGTATCGGTCACGCAGTTGCCGATCGCGCAGTACCCGACCATCGCGCCGCCGACCATCGTGCTGACGGCCACCTACCCCGGCGCGTCGG
>Ga0123354_10003435_pt1 | contig 21856 bp, 10 predicted proteins | sample TergutLab28metaG_2_FD_97872 | JGI IMG/M metagenome (GOLD analysis project Ga0123354, IMG submission 97872) | Labiotermes labralis P4 segment gut microbial communities from Petit-Saut dam, French Guiana - Lab288 P4 | ecosystem: Host-associated > Arthropoda: Insects > Digestive system > Gut ... | reverse complement strand
TGAGTGGACCCCGTTCCAGACCCACTACTACTCAGAAAATCTGGTAGCGCCGGGGATCGAACCCGGGACCTCTGTATCTGTAGCCAGAAACTCTGACCACTAGACCACAGAGGCGGTCTTCTAGCTACTCAAAAGTACGGCTGTCCCTGCACCGGTCTGACGAATCTCATTAGGTGCTCAACAGCATTATGCGCAGATCGTTCGTAGCGATTGCCTCGTAAATCGTACAAAAATGTTGAAAATGCTGTTAAAAATTCATTTACGCCCCCTTACTACAGCACGGTTGTTACTCCGACGATCTTCCTGAAACTGTCAGCCAATCAGTAAATTGTTGTAGGTATATATTGTAATCATTTATATCGAAATAGGACTAAAAATCTAGAAAATAGAGCAACTTTTTTATACACCGCTAAGTAATATACGGCTTACACTGCGCCAATTTTAGTATTACTTATAGGCGTCCAGTAGCGTTGCATGGAGTTACTGTACTTCGATTTTCAACAACGTCGGTCAAAAATTCGGTAATATGCGACGATAAATTTGTTTACGCCCTGAAGTAAAATACGAATATCGTGGAGCTGATTTTCACGAAATTCATGCTTGGTTGAAAATTTTATATCTACATACGAAAACTCTAAAGAATTTTATAAAACGATTTGATCGCTGATACTAGGTCTTCAAATAAGGCTTTTCTTCACTTTGTAAACAATATGTATAACCAATCTGTCAGTGCTGTTGGGAAGATAGTCTTTTCTAAGAGCCATGGAAGTTATAGAAATTCTAATACAGTGTGGAAAGAATGTAGAATTTATTAACGAGAGATATTTTGGCACGTAGAGTTAAAAACTGGGACTTAAAGGGCTAAGGATACCTACACAAACACAAACGCAAACACCTTCTCCCACCATAAACACACAACTGTATCTCGCTATACACACGTACGAATAAACGTCTATATTCGATACAGCAAACATATTTAAATATATGTGAGAATTTTCAGTCTAGTAGAGCGAGTTTTCGGGATTTTTAGGAGGCTTCCTGTCATGTTAGTATGTATTAGTACTCTCTGAAAAAGGGTATATTGATCCCCACAGAATAGAATGCTGTGTGCTTCTGATTGTTACTAAAGTGCATCATTGCACGGATGCTGAAGAACCAGAATTTTCTTATGAGTGTACATGTGAATTTGATGTGATTCTCACATTGGACGGTAAATATCTTTCTAAATATCATTTAACCTTTTTTTAAGCTCATGGTTCCGTGCATCGTAATTCAGTATTAATAAAAATCCAACCAGATGCAACAGTATGCAGATATTTATTTACTGCAAAGTCACTCTACAGTAATATGACCTGTACCGGAGGCTGCGGTTTCAATTATTAGTATTCCTGATTATGGGTGCTGTGACACCCGAAACATGCAGAGTGACTTTGCAGTAAATAAATATCTGCATACTGTTGCATGTGGTTGGATTTTTATTAACACCATTTAACCCGTTGGGCTGTGTAATAGACAAACAGCAAGTCTACTGTGAGGGATTAAACCATTAAAGATATTTCGTAGGAATTTTATGCGTCATGATTTATAGCCCCTTTCTCAATAAAAATATTGCATTTTTTTAAAGCACAAATCATTTACCATAACAATGGACGTCCTCCCGCATTTGGCCCACTTCGGCTCATGCTTTGTTGTTGTTTTATGTTTCAAAACGTTAACATAATTTTTGTGTTTATCTTCTTCTTGCCTGTCTCAATCATTTCTAAACCTTGAAGTTTATGTCTATTTCATTCAACGATGGATTGCTTTGCATTCAACCCTTATTTACTGCCTAGACAGTTTATCTTTTTAAAAACACTTTTTATACAGAAATGGCCCAAGACTGTCCTTAACCTAATATTCTGTTCCTGAAACGCAAGCACAAAACAGAAAATGCAGTTTGTATCCACAGCAGTATTTTCATACAGGTTACTACAACTCTGTGCGGCTGACGCATGCAAAGGGCGATCAACCAATATCAAATACTGTTACATACAGTTCTTGAAGTTGTAATGAAATGCTTGGTAACGCAAGATATTTAAGTTATAGTATACTCTGGACTTGTGATACGTTCGTCATCTATTTCAGTATATAGGGGAAATATAACAAGAAATACGAGTAATAATCCATAAATATAATCCAGTTATGCCATCGGTACTTTCCACTAGTACAGATACTTGCCATATTGAATTTGTCAGACCTAACAACTTTAGCACATCTCGCCATGTATATCATTTCCAACAAATATAACAAAATTTGCATACAATATAAAAACTCGTCAATACACAAATTCTGAAATTGTACGTTATATGACACAGATGTCGTATCCACCTAGTAAGTTTGCAAGATTACATTTTTCTTCTTATTAAAGGCAGGAAATTGAAAATATTGTGGCTGAACGTCCTCTTTTGGGAAGCTGGTAATGTAGTCGGTATGGAGAGTAAGTTAACGGGCTGGACAGTCGAGGAATTGTGATATGATTTCCTCCAAGGGAAAGCAATTTTATGTTTTTTGTCTTTTCCACAGTGTCTAGACGGGGTGTGTGGCTCACACATCCTCTTATTCCGTGGGTACAAGGGCTCTTGTACAGTTGGTAAAGCGGCCAGTTCGTGAATTTCACCTCCCACCTCCATCTAATGCTGAGGTTAAGAACGAGTGGAGCTATACCTCCGCTCCTCACATGTCCTTCTGACGTGTACACCCTTAACCTTAACTTCAGTGTCTTCTGTTGGCATGATTTTCACATCAATTCCCACGATTATTCATCAGTTTTTAAAATATTATGACAGTAATACACTGAAGTGCGACCTTGAATTAATTTTCTTACATGTAAAATAAAGAAAGTAGCCTGTAAATAGTATCCTGTCAATCTGCGGGACCGAGTCCGAGACTCTATTCTAGAGAGGCGCGTGTATGTTTAAACTTCACTGGAGGCACATATAAAATCACAGCTGCAATACCTTAGGCTTCTCCAGTTGACGTACCCTCTGATTCTGGAGTTGCAGAAAAATTACCTACCAGATTAGCATCTCTTTCTGCCAAAGTCCCTATTCTGTTATCGTATGTACTTCAGGCCACACCATGAACTATTGTCGCGTATCGAACAAGGCCTTTGCTGTTGTGCCAAGGAGAGTAAGACAAACGCATGCCAGATAAGCTATAGTAGCTGCTAGAAATTTATTGTAGGCCATTCTGTGGAGGTAAAATAGATGAAAGTAAAAGATGTATCATTCATGGCCTTGCCGACATTTCCCTGTATTCAAATAATGTGTGCGAGTGGTAAAGTAGACGGGAAATTTCGGTTTTTATCCTATTAACACACAATGTTCCTTCTACTTACAGATAGAAGCTCACATTTTCATGTGCATTATGCCTTGAACCTTTAATTAAATTTGATAGAACTCAAAATGAGAGATCTTTTTTATTGAATTTTGGGCCACATTGACCGAATATGAAATCCGTAAGTCCGTAATTGAATTTTCATTGTAAGTTATCCCATAAGCTGTTAGGTTTTATAGGAATTTGATAAGTAATGCCTTGGGGAATATTGTGTACCACATTATATAATAACACCTTGTCAATTTTGTTTTGTCGTTTACTCTATTTGTACACAGAAAATAAATACACGACAGAAACCTTTCAGACGGCTCTTCCTAACCAGCTGAATGGTGCCAGCGGCAGATAATGCTGTTGTGATAGTAGTTGGGCAGGATATGGCAGTAATCTGTTGTTCGGTATTATCGGCAACGAAACTGGGGAAAAGTTCATATGACATTGACTGTACAAACGGAAACCCAATGAACAAAATATTATGACTTACGGTGTATTCTGCGCGTTCAAGCCAATTATTAGAAAATAATAGTACATGAGTAAAACTTCTCTTGGTTTGTACGTCGTTGTCAGAAGGGAGGTAAAAGGTAGACGTAACAATGTAATGGCTCTTTATATTCATTTTTCCCATTATTAGTGTTCTCTGACGTGGCTAACCTTGTAATTTGTCTATTGCTTCTACTTATTCAAAATCGTAGGTTACATGAATTTTATCGAATTTTTTTTAAAAATCCTTAATTCAATTTATTTAATTTCCCGAATATAAATATTAATAAAACACCATGCATTCACCATTCATTTGGAGAACCCGAAGAAAAGCGACTATACGGAAGACTTAGGGGTAGATGGTAATATTATATTTACACCGATTTTAGAAATATCGGTTTGGAGTCACTTTAATTATTAACCAACAAATGCACTATATAAAATTTCACATTAAAACACTTAAAATCGCTCCGACATGTTTATATCCTAAGATCATCCTCAGGGAGCTACGTTGTTCCTTGCTAAAGTCATTTTAAAAACATTCACAAAATAATTCCATCATAATAACAGGGTGTTGTGGCAGCATATCGTGTTGTGTGGGAGTACGTGCTCTTACACAACACGATATGCTGCCACAACACCCTGTTAATATAATGGAATTATTTTGTGAATATTTTTAAAATGACTTTAGCAAGGAACAACGTAGCTCCCTGAGAATGATCTTAGGATATAAACATGTCGGAGCGATTTTAAGTGTTTTAATGTGAAATTTTATGTAGTGCATTTGTTGGTTAATAATTAAAGTGACTCTACGAAATGCACGGTGCAACAATGACGATCGGTTTTGAGATTTTGAGTTAAATTCGTCTCGCTCAGAATAAGTTCTTTGTGAACTCGCGAAGATAACTTCTCAATGTGAAGGTAAAAGTCTCCCCGTAGCACGTAAAACTGGCCCACAGGGGGAGAAGAGGCACAGCTCGAGTTTCGAGTTCTTAACCTTGGCGCTAGGAGGGATTGGGTTGTCAGCATCACGCCACGGCCGCTTTATCCCTAGAAACAGCCCCGGTACTAATGTTTTAGGAGGCTGGGTGAGCTCGAGGGCCTGTCTGGGCAGGTGTGAAAAATAACAAGTCTTTTTCTGTACCGGGATTCGAACCCCGCTCCGTCCAGCCCGTGGATATTGGCTGCACCGACAAAAACCCATGGTTCAGTAAAATCTGGGGGAAAACCGAGGGTCTGTTAGCTTCTTAAGAAGGATTATCTTCGATGGTGTTAGTCGGTCACACTGTAACTGCAGACATTTAGAAGCGCCGATAGGCGATTTGCACACTACATTAGGCCTTGCTCTGTGGGCCTAAGTGAAACGGAGCCTGTGAGTCTTTGCACGCCGCTGGCCCATGTAACTCAGTTTACCAAGATGACGTATGGAAATTAAAGCCAGGCTTAAAATATTGCAGTAATTTCCTCGACTATTTGCATCGTACATTACATGTAGTGATGACAGGGAAGTTATTGAAAATTTCTCTGTAATATTATGTTGGTGAGAGTTACTATACCACTGTACTACGCATCCTACTTTCTTCTCGTGCAGTATTGCATTGCATGTACTGTTCAATCAAGAGTGACCTTATGTTTGCGGATGGTATCGATCTCTGAAATACTGTATGCTGAATGCAAGGTTCGAGTGATTAGCTTTGTGTCTTCCAGAATCAGACTCTTCAGTTCGTGAGGACAGTACTGTAGCTGGTAACATTAGATAGCACGATGGAAAAGTAGAAACCTCACTGGATCAGTAGGTATCAGGTTGGACGACTGAAAAATCTTGCCTCATTTCTCGACTTTACAAGAGACTCCTCTTTTCACTAAAGCTTCAAGACCGACTGCTGCCTACACCCTACCTCCGATCGAACGGGTACCGGGACTTCTTTACCAGAAGTTAAAGCAAGTGGCACGTGAAGCTGACCGCTGAACTCCATCTCGAGTCGAGGTTAAGTATGCATAGGACTGTACCGGAATTCCCCTCTTGTCACTAAATGTTGTGGTCCTGAATCCAGCATGCAACATTGGTTTTGCGATGAAACACTAGCCGATGTTTATCATCCATTATTAATACACTTTTCTAAAACACTGACGTGCTTTAAATTAATTGTTTTGATAGCACTGCTCCATACACATACGTTGAAACCTTACGAGTTTGAACGTACAACGACCTCCTACTTAATACAACAAGAAAACTGTTTCAGTTCAAAACATTTCGATTTTCCGAAATATATATATATATATGGAACTTTCAAGGCATTATGTACACATAGTAATGCACAAAATAAACCTAATTTTCCGTGTATGGTAAAATATCTAGCCCCATTTTTCGATCTTCTTCCTGAATGTTCTTTGAATACACGAGCATGCGTACTGACGTAGTGAAAGCACTTGATCATAAAGTTTACCTTCATTTCAGCTGAATCTAAATCTTAACAAGGTGCCTCCGAGGACCGCAGTAAGCTGGATATTGTATTCACCTGGTGTGTCTTACGAGCGGCTCCCTTTTCGTCCTGTGCTATATACATAACAAAGTTCGCTACTTTTCTATATTCCTGGCACCAGTTTTATGTTAGAAAATAACGCAGGCTTCTCTTTCAGTTTGTACACACCCTCGATGCCATATAACCTCTTCATTTAGGTATTTCTACTTTATGTTACACTTTCGATCGATAATAGAGGTCAGTGATATGCAGCCCGTGGCCCGTGGAAGGCATGCGGCTCGCCGGAATTAGGTCTGCGACGCGTAACTCACTTAAAGCTCCTGCTCCCCCTTCAGAATGTAGGACAGCTTTTTAAGTAGTTGGATGAACGTCGCACGCAATGTGAAATTTAGTGAACAATATTTAAATTGTACCAGGATATGCGCAAATAGCTTGGGAAAGTCTTCGTTTGAAAACTGACAGCGAAAGGAGTGAGAACAATACGTTTTCATAAGCTGCAATATCTCCCCTAATATTTTAGCTTATGTTCTGGTAGTAATTAATAAAGGCGTATTGTGGTCATAATTTTATGGAATAAAGGCTTGAAAGCGAAGTTTCCTTGTTAAAGGATATGAAAAATTTCTCATTGGCGTTCTTCCATTCTCACATTTAATGTAAGTCCTCTTCACGCGTGTGGGCAAATTTTTGACACTTAAATTCAGTAATTTTTTAAAAGAATATTTAAGAAACTAAAAACTCAAATTCACTTGTGTATGTTAAAATTATTAATCATATCAGCGTGCATAAAATCTGTATGAACTGAGTGCGTAAATTTCCCTCTGTTGTAAAAGCTAAAAATGCAAATTTCCCCAAGAACTAACATGCATCAGCGGACAAATTATATGGGAAATTTAATGTCACTTTTCTTCTTGTCTGTTAAAATGCACACTGTAAGGTGCTGTCTCTACATAGGTAGCCAAAATTATGTAGAAAAGTGTGACAGTGTGATTTTGTAGAGTGTTTTAGCAAGTTTCAGATATGTCGAGGTACTTTAATCACGTAGAGTGGGCGACAGTACGGCACACGAACTGTTATATCAAAAACGTTGATAAGCGCCTTTAAAATCTCGCCATTAGCTTAAAAAAATAACAACAATATACATTTTCTAAACTTTGTAATAAATGAAAAAAAATTATTCGTAAAATAGTGTTTTTTATAAGCCGGCAAGAATTGGTGCTATAATTTGTAACAATTTATGCCGATTTGTAAAATAAAATGGTCGCAGTAAGGTATCTAACAAACAAAACGGAAGCTTATCCAACCATCCGAGAAGAAGAGACGAAAGAGAAACACACATCAAAGTACACATTATAAGGAACAGTTTCATAATTAGAGTGCATTAAAAAGACACAGATGAAGCTTTTAAGAGAACTTCAGAGTTATTCATAATCAAAGCATCAATAAAATTGCCAAAGAAACGGACCGTGATAACATGGAAAGGCAAAGAAACGAGAATTTTAATTCTTAAAAACACAGATACAGGAAGAGCGGTCTGGATCAGTAATGGTATAAAAAAACACACAGAACGGAAAATAAAGGGACCGAAGAAATATGATAAAATTTAGGTCTAAATATCTGATTTTTTACTTCAACGTATACGTCAAAAGTATAATCCTTCCAGAAAGGCTTCCAGGAACATGTACAGGCTAACATGTGCAATAAAAATTGATCCATCTTTGCATTGCAAATACTTAATTCTGACCACGAATGAGGGATTAATAGTAGCACGTAAGGAGTAAACAGTCAGGAAGATTGCATGTTCGAATACACTGAACATAGGCTATACCTTGCATGTGATAGAGCACAAGAATATATACTTTTAAATCAGACCTACATGGGTAATTACACCATTACGTCATAGAGAGCGGCACTAAAAGAGATAAACGCAGCAGGATACCTGTCAACACATGAGTGTTAACACAGACACGCACAGATACTACACCCACAAGTCGACACTAGTCCAACACTAGTTAAGTAGTAGAGACGTCTAAAATAAAAGCACATATCTGCTTTCTGTCAACGATAATGTACAAAAGCTTTAGTAATTATTCGTGTTTCAGACAAACAGTAGAATCATATATATATATAGTTTACGGAAATTATACAGGATGTACGAAGAAAAAGAAGAAGAAGAAAATGATGATGATGACAATAATAATAATAATAAATTGTCACTAATACATACAAGAAGCGGAAAAATGTAATCACGTTACAAGAAGGGCCAGCTGTGTAATCAGTGTTTCAGATTTTCACGCATAGTTGAACCTAATCTATCCGACGACGCTACGGCACAGTAATGATAATTACAAAAGTCACCTTAATTTACGAAATAATTAATCCACTGGTAGATACTGAGTCCTACATAAGTTCGCATTTTAAGATTTTATAGTAGAACGGCATTTTATACACTCAGGTCGTGTAGATATCAGGAAAGGTTATGAGGTTATGAATTTTGACGTGCACAAGTCAATTTGAGTTTCTAACGTTTAGGTAAACATTTATATAAATAACTTGAGAACACTAAAATGTTAGTAATCTGCCTACACATCTAAAAATGAGACAACGATATCGAAAAGCATAGGGCTCATTTAACACAGTTCTGATATTTAATAAATTTTGTTCTTAGGCTGTGCAATGTAGGCTGTAACTGTTCATTTGTTGGTCAGGATGTAAAGTATATAGTAGCTTTACATAGTTGCGTGTGCATCTGATGTTGGGTTTAGTCTAAAAGTCACAAAACCCGACGGTCTGTTTCTTATTGTTTAACTACCAGATGTAGGCTTAGTCTTTAGGTTCTTTTCCACAAAACTGTGGAACGGGACTAATGCTTGGTAATGTATGCCCATCTGTCCGTTTGTCCACATGGAACGACTCGGCTTTCATTGGACAGATTTTCTTTAAAATTTACTTGTATGTTTGGGAGTTTTACGAAAATCTGTACAACAGAAGTTCATTTGAAATATGACGAAAGTAAGGTACACACATTTATGTTAACTTTTCGCGTATTGCGAGATAAGTAGAAGTACAGTTGATGATCTAAATATAGTATGGCCCTGCACGGATGGAGTTATAGTGCGGGGAATTAAGGAAAACATACAAGCAGTTATAATGACGAATACTTATTACTTTTTACTTGAACATAATTAAGTAATTTGGCCCCAGTTATGTGCAACTTGTCATGGTTTACGTTGTAATTCAGTGACTTAGCTTTAGAGTAGTTGCGTTAAGTTCATAAGCAGTGACTGACACTCTTCTTCGTGCGCAATGTATAATGCATAATTAAGGAAAGGAGAAATGTATCATTGTATCTAATAATTATCACATATATCTGGGAGTATGAAATCTCATATGCAGATTGCATACGAATATACTCATAAATTTTGCACGAAAAATATTTATCTGCAGCAATTAGAAATTATTTTTGCGGGATGAAATATAAAGTTTTACGTAACCTGAAATTTTAACACAGACATATTAAACCTAGACATATAATTAATGTTAGTAAAATAAAGAAAATAATAACGGGCCCTATTAATAATAATAATCACGTCCTATAGCATGTCACGGTTTGTGAAGAACATGAACTGTAACCTCCGTGTATTAAATGGTATATCCGAGAAGAGCCTGGCATTACAATGTTGGAAAAATCATTAATTATATGTTATACTTTATTCCTATTATTTCTATACTGTTACACCCTGCACTGATTTAGCAAGTCTTGATAGCATCTGTATTTGGTATGTTGCCTTAAAGAAAACACTTGTGAGATAAAGTTCAAATGGAGGGACAAGAACAAGATTTTTCTTTGTGAAACAGGTTGTGCAAACACAAACTGGACTGGACTAGGAGTGATACTTAGTTACTATTACAAGCTTCGAATTTTGTGAAGTGGTACGAAAGGGTAGATCTTGGCTCTTCCGGGAAGTGAGTCTTTCAGTTTGGGATAATTGTTATAGTTTGGGTGAATAAATAATATTAAAAGTTCAAGGCGGAAATGATGAAAAACGTGATATCAAGCACACCCAGCACTGATTAAAAGCCGCCAGATAGGTCTGAATTAAATTTCGGTAGAGCATTATTTATATTGTGAAAGTAATCGCAAGTTATCCCGTAAACCTTTAGAGGCTCGCGTCATGGCCACTTTAAAATTCTGTGTGTGTAATTTTAGACTGCATACAGATTCAACCAAAAGTTCAAAAATATACGAACGTCACGTTCTTTGAGCTAATATCTTTTACTTCAACTTCCTAAGAGTTAGCTCTCTTCCCTTCTATTTCTGAAACTTCTTTAGCACTTCAACTGTTACACAGCAAATTCTGCTAACATGACCAGTCCAATCCCTCCAAAAAGTGAGAGGGAATATGTAAGTAAATCAAGTATAAAAATAAATCTTTAATCTGTACACATAATTAAAATATAAAATTAATTAATATATTCAAGAATATTGTAGTCAGAGGCAGAGTTAAGGATTAGAGTTTAGTAGGAATTAAGCTGGATGGATTCTTGTGAACGCTGTATTGAACGCTGTACTGAATCATCGAGTTTCATATAAAGCGGGGAGTTTGGTTTTTGAAAAAGGGCAGTGGAGTCAGATTTACGTCTGGGTCATATTTTCACTCGATTTGCTATGTATTCTTTGTCTGAAAACGTTTTGCTCATAAACACGTTTGTGCTTCGTTATCCACTTTCAGACTGCACCAAATCTGCCACGATATATGTGATCGCTGGCAGATGCTTGTTTGCATTCTCCAGCTTCTATTTGAAGAGGCTCACTCTCATAGATTTGTAGTGTCACAGTAAACGTGGGCTTATAATTGTCAATTGTATATGTTCTAGAATTTTAATATATTAATATATTAAAGATCGCAGGGTGATTAATAAGTGAAGTGGGGTGTTGGACTTGTGAAACTTTGTGATCGTAGACTCCCTGAAGTTGGTACTCCGGTGTCGAAATGTATGGAAGGGATACTATCATGAATTGTGTTTCATGAAGTTTATTTTATGGAGTGCTTTTTTTGCTCAGTGTATCGAATATACGAAAATGCGCGTTGCAACAAAAGATTAATAATGTTATTTAAGTATGAGTGTAGTAAGCAGTGCATTTGTTAGATGGATCGTTGTTTCGTTTGATAGCTCAGTCAGTTTAGTGACTAGGCTACGGGCTGCGCACCTACAGGATCGTAGTTCTGGATTGCATTTTATCCATTCATTCGAGCGGTTTCAGTGGTGACTGTGTATGTTGTACTGTATTCTAAGAAATTAAGTTCTGAAATCCGAAGTTATGCGTCGTGGTGGGAAACATTACAAAGTAATAGATTTGACTTACTTCCTGGAGTGCCAGGTTCAGACTTTAATTTTGTTTGAACACTTAAAAGTATTCGGAATCATACTGTATTTATGATAGGCATTGCGTCAAATTTAATAGCAGTTACCGGTGTGTCTAATATGTGTTTGTGTATATAGGTAGTAGCTAGGGAAGTAATTGTTCTTAGACTGTTTAACGCGCATTGTCGATGAAACGAGTCGGGAATGTGGCCAAATTTGAAGAACTGTTGTTGAGGGCTGTTTGAAGACATCTTTCCGGTATTTTGGGGAGATACTGAAGAAGAGCATTGGAGAAGTAGTTAATGAAAATGTAAGTGTAGCAGCAGTTTAGGCCTTCGTACTTCAATAGGGGTACTACATTTTTAAACGACGAGTACTGGAAAACCTGATGGAATTTTCCAACGTCTCAGGATAACACAATTTAAAACTGGAGCTATTACCAAGTATACTGTACGACTGCTATTGGCTCGAGAAAAAAGAATCCCTTTCTGTTTAAATACGTCCGGGATATCAGTTCAAATGTAATAATATTCAATTAATTTCCTGCTGTGTTTATTAAGGTTTCGTGTAAAAATGCGGGTCCTACTAAAAGTTCAAGGTAGTAGAAGGAATTTGATGTAAGTTTTCAAGCGCTTAATTTCTTCAAAAGATAGGTAGAATGTGCGCACGTATTAAGTGGCCCCGTGTCAAAACGGTATAGCTTATCTTCAAATAGCGGCTGGATAAGTGACCTCTAGATGCTGAAAGAAGCTGCAAACATGTTGCAAAAATTGATAAAAATGGCTGACAAGAGATGTTCCTCTACGACAAACAACTTCAGACCAAACAGATAATAGTAAGTTCCATGTTTGTGTTCTAGACAATAGTAACTTTCCTTTCCTAATGTTCATGTGTAGAGTGTAGTTCCAAAGGGCCATTTTCGTGTATGTGTACTCAAACAGCGGGCTTAACCATTACTCTGCTTTTTTACTTCCTTATTATTTATTCCTGCCGCACCGATACTATGTTGAAAGGCCGGCATTCGTGAATAATATTTGTGGTTTTCTTTAGTACTATTTCAAAGTACCGAATTCCGTCTCAGTAAAGACTACAGTCGTTTCCTCTCACGTCTTTCTCGATTTACTATTTATAATGCCACTTTAATTAAATATTCAGCACTACCAACAACGGTAGACAGGAAACGATAAGTTACCCATTTTCTCTCCGTTTAAACAGTAAAGTGCTTGACACTGAAAGTACCGACTGCAGGCAAACATCAGAGAATAGTAATCTATACACTAGCGATCACGTTCAAGGCACATTACGGTCAAGAATAGGTGCTGTAAATTACAGTAGGTGATTATTTTACAAGTCTTTTAGCGCAACGTGACCAAACCCGCTGTGAAATAACGCTGAAGACGTAGTTTAATATATCAGAAAGTCACAACTTAGAGCGAAAGAAACGTAGAATTGCGTATATCTCTTACTTGATTTCTGACTTACTCTATGTAGCACAGTCCTTCTACAGAAGCTAACAGTTTCTTAGCCAGTCAAGAAATTCCACTCATTTTATGGAACCCGAAGGTTCATTATCGCGTTTACAATTGTCCGCCACCTGTTGGTATCCCAAGCCAGATCAATCCAGTCCCTGCCCTCATCCCACTTCCCGAAGATCCATCTTAATATTATCCTCCTATCTACAGTTGGGTCCTGCAATGATCTCTGTCCCTCAGGTTTCCCCACCAAAACCCTGTATGCACCTCTTATCTCCCCCATACGTAATGTATGCCCCACCTATCACATTCTTCTCGATTGTATCACCCGAATAATATTAGGTAAGGAGTAAAGATCATTATGCCCCTCATTTTTTAGTTTTCTCCACTCACCTGTTATCTCGTCCCTCTTAGACCCAAATATTCTCCTCAGCACCCTATTCTCCAACACCCTAAGGCAACGTTCAACCTTCAGTATGAGCGACCAAGTTTAACACCCATACAAAACAACATGCAAAATTATAGTTCTGTACATCTTAATCTTTATATTTTTGGACAGCAAAATGAAAGACAAAATATTGTGCACCGAATGATAGCAAGCATTCCCCGACTTCAGTCTGCTCTTAATTTCTTCCTGAATAGAATTTTGATTCATTAAGGCTGATCCCAAATCTTTGAATGGTTCCAGCCTTTCTAAGTAACTATTATCAGTCTTTGTACTGTGACTTCGTTCTACATTCTGATCTCGAGATATGATTATATACTTATTTTTATCGGCATTTACGTCTAGTTCATTTTTCATACCAGCAACTACTAAAGCTATGTTTTTCTTTATAGTATGTACGCTTCCGCCCTTTGTATTAGTATCATCAGCATAAACCAAACGTTGATGTGTACCAGTTAATTTCAAACCTTGTTGGTTTACTTGAACCCTCCTAGTGGCGTACTCCAAATCAAAGTTGAAAAGCAATGGCGATAAAACATCTCCACGTTTTGAACAATTCTTCATTGGAAACATATCAGACAAATGTATACCTACCCGAACTCTGCTGTAGGTGTCATTCAGACCCATTGTTATTTTACCAGTTCCATTGGGATGCCAAATTTAATGAGAATATTTTACAAGTCTTCTTCCTAACGGAAACATACGCCTTCTTTAAGCCTATATATGTATATATATATAGACTTAAAGAAGGCGTATATATATATATACACACACATACATACATATAGCTGATGCACTGGTTCATTGTGTTCCCAATTTTTTAAAAAGATTTGACGAATGCAGAATATATGATCAGTAATTGACCTGTTGCGTCGAAATCCACACCGATTTTCCCCACTAATTTTCTCTGCATATGGAGTTAATTATTTCAGCAGCGTTTTGTATAACATTTTGTAAGCAGCTGACAATTGGATGCCTCTAAAACTACTACAGCCTTTTTTATCACCCGTCTTTTATATAGGTACTATGATGGACTCCTTACACTCCTCAAGTAATTCCTTCTTATTCCAAATAGAAACATTCAGTTCATGGATCTCAGAGGGAATAGTTCTACACACTACTTTAATCAATTCTGCTGGGATTTGATCAATACCTGGTTATTTGTGTGGTTTTACCTTTTCAATAGCCATCTCAGCCTCAAATGTACTGTTCTCACAAAAGTTAATTAAAAACACCCGAGAAAACCACATTAATCCAAGTTCGGGCCAAATTTATCGATTTTTTCCACTGAAAATTGTCTAAGTTGGAGCACAATATCACCGATCGAAACACTCGTTAGACGAAAAATTCTTATGATATTTAAACAAGACCAACTTAAAGAAAAAACATAAGGGAAACGTAATGAAAGTAAACACAAATACAAAATACGCTATAAAAGAGATAAAGTTTTTTTAATCAAACGTTTATGTTATCTTACTTCATGTATTATTATTGGCTGATTATTTTGTCCCACTAAGTATCGCTGGTTATTTAGTATCTTATGAACGTGGACTGAATCCTTCCTACATTGATATTTAAATTTTCAAATTTGTCAACACTTCTCACCAATGAACGTGCTGATGTTGCATGTGAGAATTCCTGTTAGTAATTTAATGTCCACTGTTGTAATTTGCAATGCATGAACGTATATTGTATTATTTTAACCGATATTATATCTGTCATGTGCATTAAACACATCGGATATGCAGCGTTCATTAGTTGCTGATTAGTAGGCTTTGTAATGCAGTGAAGCTCTGTAGAAGTTGACAAAATACCAACCCTTTTCAGGGGGGGATAAATGAAACGTAATAAGTAAAACGTCAATTAGTTTTGAACCGTATTTTCGCATGAACACGTTTGGATATATTATAATATGAAATTTCATGTTTTCGGCTTATATACTTTATTACACTTTTGAAATTGAGATCTCAACCATATACATGGATAATTTAGAAATATATAAGATATACTTATGTTTTCTTCGGTACTTTTTCAGCCTGATGATTTTTCCACGTTTATGAATCAAAATATGTTGCAGAAAAACCGTAAACACATAAAAGAGAGTTGGGCGTGTCCGACGGCTGCTATAATTATCTTCATCACAACAGGATGTCCCACTTTAAAAAAAGACTTTAAATAGCTTCAGGGTTAGAGCAGAAATGCGAAACGCATTTTTCACCTTTTACACAATTTATTTTCAGCATATCTTAATTTCCTGAATTGCTTTTATCTTGCCTGTTAAGCTTTTTGATAACATTCTGCCAGAACCAGTTGCTGGATAGCATAATAATTCGGTAGATCCAAAAAAAAAAAAAGACGAGCAGGTTAATGTACTGCATAAAGCACTAATTATATCGCAACGTTCCAAGTTCCCACAGCCGTGATGCTGAACATTCAAGTATTCTGTCTTTCGGTGAGTGGTTTCTGACGTGTTTAAGGAACTGGTGTCTTCGAAACGTCGGAAACCACTAACCCAACGACACGGGGTCACAGCTCAGAAGATATGATTTCTCTGCGACCTAATGTTTTTAATTTGTACACTCTGTTTGCAAAGTTAGTAAGTGTTTAAAGATTATAGTCGACACAATACAGCTATTTATTAGCTAAACATTTATGCATTCAACTACATATTTCGGCTCTTTATTAAGCCATCTTCAGGCTAATATACCTGTATTTAGGAACAGTATAACTCCAATATCATTATTTATTAAATCTGCAATCCCACGTTTCAGAAATAATTCGACTGAATATATATTCCTAAATACATTCATACTCACCAGAAGATGGCTGAATAAAAACGTGAATATCTGTCTTAATCAAATAAGTATTAATGTGCTGACTGTAGTCTTTGAGCCTATGTTTACTGGGAACTAATTACATTTCTTGTTTATCGTTCCACATATTGGAGTTCATGCATTTGACGGAATACAATTACGTACTTCAGAACACGCCCGCTGGGTGCCTCGGTCACGACCTACTATGTAAGATCTTACCATTCAGGTTACACAATCCAAATATTGATTCGTTTACTTTCCTCGATCTTTCTCCGCTATTGGAATTCCGGCACCATTTATATTAAATCCACAGCAATATAATCCAAAGAATTTCAGCTTGTCTCCACAGGGTGGTTTGAACGCATGGAGCCGGATTCCAGAATATAGTCTTGGGGGCACTATTCTTGAAGAAGCACTGTATTCTAAGTAGAATTCTTGGCATTTTTTATGATATGACGTAAGAAGGCCTTAAAATCCGTTGTTAAGAAACTTTGTTTGGGTTAATTGCTACATACACAGTAACTTAGTAATTTTTTGGAGGGTTAATGATTTACGTATGTGACGGATCTGAATCATCTTCAGCGTTAGTTAGTGTGAAATGATGAGTGGCGATGGCTATGACTGGCAATTCGGAAGGTATTTAGAAGGTATCGTTAACGATTATTTTAAGGTTTTACTGATATATTGTCACGCTGTGGAAGAAAGACTATGATTTCAGTCATTGAACCGAATGCACTCAGCATAAATTAGACACTTCGGAAAATAGATCAGAAGTACCTTGAAAGTTCTGAAGTGTGGTGGAGAAGGATGGAGATCAGTTGGGCGATAGCGTGAAGAATGAGTGAGTATTACACAGAGTCCAGGAAGGCAGTAAGGAACATCGTACATGCAACAAAGCGAAGGAAGGCCATCTGGAAGGCCAACTGGATCGGCCACATATTTCGTAGCAACTGCCTTCTAGCACACATTATTGAAGGGCAGCCAGGAGATGAGAAGAGGAACAAGAAGACATAAGCAGCTACTAGATCACCTTAAGGAAAAGAGAAGATACTTGAATTTGAAAGAGGAAGCAGTAGATTGCACTTTCTAAAGAACTCGCTTTGGAAGAGGTTATGGATCTGTCGCAAGCCAAGTCTAGGTGATGAATAAACCTACTACAAATCCGATGCTTATTAAATAACGTGGAACAGAGTTTTTCTTTATAAAGTAACATTAGTTCAGCCGACGAAGAATTTTCGCGCTTTATAATTCAAGTGTTTACACGAGCCAGTTACTGTTCACAATCCTGAGGCAGCTCGAAGATAACTCACCTTCACACTTTATTTACTTGAAATCCACTTTAGTATTATCTTCTCACCTAAGCCTAGGATGTAGAAAAGTGGCTATGTCAATTAACGTGTGTAGTAATGAATTTCACGATTTTAAATTGTTCAGTTAAACTGTGAATGCTGATGGTGTGTTAGTGATTTTGAGTGCTAAGGAGCAAATACACAGAGTGTATCCTGAAGACAGGTACCAAAACTTCAGTCTGTGTTACAAAATTTGTAAAAGAAATCTTTTCACTCTTCAGACTGATAGGTTGTGGAATTAGCCGCAAGGATATGTGTTAAAGCCTGAGCTAACGCGAATGCGTTATTAAGTACGTACATATGGCTTCAGTGTGATCTGTTTGTCTAGTTTCAGTTCTTTGCATGTTGCAATGTGCTTTACCGGTTGAAAGCATGTATTGTGATTGTAATCCATTAAAGTATTGTATTTATGCATGTTGAAAAACTCTGCTTATTATTATCATTTGAATGAAGAAATCAGACAACCTTGGCAAACTTTTCAGTTCATAGTTTTGATGTTATATTATTATAATAATACAAAGTTTAATGAGTAAAACCAAGCAGGAAGCCTATTTAATTCCTACCTATATTTCATTCTACGTACTAACGATGATACTAACTTACCGTTTGTTAAAATTAATTAATATGGTGAAAGGGGCCAGAGCAAAAAGTGAACAAAAAGGAACTTCATATACGCGAATTAAATATGATGCCTGCTGGTGTACACGCATTTTCACTTAGCTGAAAAGTAGTGATTCGTGGCGTATGCTACATAGGATATATTTTATTCTGTTATCCTTATTTGAGATTTTTTTCACCCGGGATAAACAGTGTACCGTAACGCGACATAAATGTGGGCTGATCCATTACTCTACTAATGCCCTGAATTATTAGTGCTTAAATACAGGGAATGAACTGTGGGTAGTACACTGTGCCCAGCACCGTTATTTGTTAAACCTTGGATTCTTTCTAAACAGAGCATAAATTAATGTTCCTGTTATGTTAACCGGATAACAGCTCGCAGAACAGCTGAAGCATTTATCTCTACTCTGAATGCCATGATGAATAAATGTTGCTCTGCCGAATGTAGTCTAACCTTTAAGTTTTAATTTATGAAATTATGACCTCGAGTTAGCAAACAACGTCGCTGGTATTCGACATACGGCTGCTGAAACAAAACCGACTGCTCTGTCTACAGTTACGTCAGTTGATTTAGTGTAACCTTAAGAACACTATAATAAATCGGGAGGAACAATTAATGTGTTAAACAAGTGAACGCAGAAAAGTTAACAAGTTACATATGATCAATTACTACGAAATATAGTGCCTTAATAATCAGTTCTTAGATTTGTTTTATTAAGTAATTTTATGTTAAAATAATCATTTAATAATGGTTTATGTGGATGTAATTAATAAGAAAATAATTCAGTCGTGTACTATGCCCCCCTCCCTTTTGCACATACCACACTACTCATACAGGGACACGATCCACAGTGGATCGAACAAAACGACTGGTGTTCGTATACGCAAAAGAATACTGCCACGACATACCAAGAAAGTAGAATATTAAACACATTTTATGTTTTTACTTGTTTTATAATGACTTTCGAAGTAATAGTATGTACTCCTATAATGTGTTACCACTCGGCAAATTGAATTTTAATGCGAAGTGCTGAATCTACAAATTTACGACTACAATTATAATATTTTTATCCAGTTTTAAACTTTGGCGTAAGAACTACCTGAAGATGGCACAGTAGTGCCGAAACATATTAGTATGACAGAAGACTATATTAGTGTGTATACTGTGTGTGCATTTAGTTACATTATTAAAATAAAATACGTTTATCATTTTTCAGTGCTTTCTAGTGTAAGCTGTTTTTATAATGCGGGGGAGAATTGTCTTTTAAATATGCAGTAATCTAATTATTGGGCCTGCTTCTGTTATTCTGCCTTTAGACTAGTCAGTGCTGTCTATCCTGTTGGCGCAGTGTGTTTAAATTTCTAAAAAGAAAACATTGCAATACTGGCCCTTAATATAGTGACTGAGGCGGTATCTGCCGTCTATGGTGAAAAGTGGTCGTTTGACCATCAGAAATAGTTACTCTAAAGGTGCAGTCTTAGGAATTCACATGTGTGGGCATGTCTGTGCCACTCGTGGTCTCTTACTAGCTACATTAACTTCTTTGTAAAAAGCTTTTGGTTCTGGTTAGTATGTAGGAATTAATGTATCTAGGAAAAGCGCTAACTGTAAGAAGAGGCGAAATATTCACCTTATCGCTTACATATATAATAAAGGTAAAGTGTTCCCGTTACAGGCCCGGTGTGGCCCAGAGGGTGGGTAGAGGTGTAGCTCTATTCTTCCATGACCGCGACACTAGAAGGGGGTGAGGGGTCAGCAGCACGCCCCTGCCGTACTTTACTCCCGGGAAAGACATTTTATAGGAGGCTGGGTGGGCCCCAGGGCCGATCTGGACGGGCGGAAAATCTCGTCCCCACTGGAATTCGATCCCGGCTCATCCAGCCCGTAGTCAGTCGCTATACCGACTGAACTACCCGGCCCACATCGCTTATATATATATATATATATATATATATATATACACACACACACACATACACACACGGGTTATCCAGTTTGAAAGGAACCTGCTCATAGCGTTTGCAAACCCGCTCGCAGTTTGCCCATCAACGATCTGTATTTTACAGGGATTTAAAATTGCGGCACTTCTCGCCGAAGAGTGGGCGACATCGTTTCTGCATAACGACCAATGATGTCGCTCGTTTGCAGTGCTGAGACCTACTCAGAAACGCGCTGGAAGAACTTCGTGTACTCTGAACCTGCGTGTCATGTAATAATATCACGACATATTCATTATCCTGTCACTTCATATTTATATATAAGTGTTCTATAGCGCGACGTTTTTGAGAAGTGAAAATTCTTCCAGTCTTTCAAGGGATTTCCCTCCGTTTATATCACCGCAGTTTTCACAAATTCCCGCCACTTGATCATATTCTGAGCCAGATTAAGCCAGGCCATACCCTTATATTCCACTTCCTTGAGACCCAGTTTAAAGTTAGCCTGAAGAAATTAAACCTTTTTATGTAATATCAGCGTTCCGGCCGAATAGGTTGTGATTAGTCACTGGCGTTTCATGGCGGAGTTCCGGTTTCAGTTCTCTAGTATTCTGCATAGGACTTGTGGTTAGTGAAATGACGTTGGGACAGGTTTCTCTTCTAGTGCTTCGGTATTTCAGTATCAGTTTTCATTCCGCCAGTGCTCCATATTCATTAATCTGTCACTTATTAAAAATTAAATTGTGATTTATTGAGTCTGAAAGGATGAATTGTATTTTGGAATGCTCATTTTGAGCTCTGCCAGAAAGGTCGCGGGTCGCTCCAGATGCCGACAGAGGAGAGTGATGGATGGGGAAAGACAAAACGCTAGGAATGCATAAATTGTTCGTCATTTTGGCGCCATAGTCGCTGTAGGCAACAAGATGCTAATAGTGCTGACGCCAGCTTTTGACCCCACGTCGTGAATAACTAAACGATCTCTTCGTGAGAGGTGATTCACATCTTGATTGCGTTGCATTTGCCTCGGAATTGCATAAAGCCTCTTTATAAAACCTAACGGACACCCCTAGTTTACATTTACAAAGTTAAGACAGAGATGATTGACGCTTCTCCGTAGTTTAACCATTCGAACTTCGTTATTAAATTTACGTTCAACCTACTGTAATTCAAATTAAGTTTTTATTTTGCTACACCCGCGATTAACACAATAAAAGTCGCTTTCTTTCCTCCTCAAAATTAACCGACTGGTCTTCGTAATCGACAAGTAATGTGTTCTTCGAATTTTAGTGTAAAATTCAGATGAAATTCAGCATTAAAAAAATGCAAATCCTTGGCATTTTACTGGGATACTTCGACTACATATAACTAAAGTTTAAAATTAACTTCCTTCTGCGACCGACCACCTAGACACAGGTTTTTCTTGGTTTCCCTGTGTCTATAAGCAAATGCTGAGATGGTTCCCAAGATTCCAAGTTGCCACTACATGCTTCTCATGTAGCCCTCCCGACTTAAATCTAGTAGT
>Ga0123354_10003433_pt1 | contig 21867 bp, 13 predicted proteins | sample TergutLab28metaG_2_FD_97872 | JGI IMG/M metagenome (GOLD analysis project Ga0123354, IMG submission 97872) | Labiotermes labralis P4 segment gut microbial communities from Petit-Saut dam, French Guiana - Lab288 P4 | ecosystem: Host-associated > Arthropoda: Insects > Digestive system > Gut ... | reverse complement strand
TTCTAGACCTGGAGCCGCTACTTTTTCCATTCAAGTAGCTCCTCAATTGACCTCACGAGGCTGAGTGGACCCCGTTCCAGACCAACTACTACTCAGAAAATCTGGTAGCGCCGGGGATCGAACCCGGGACCTCTGTATCTATAGCCAGAAGCTCTGACCACTATACCACAGAGGCGGTCAGAAGTCAGGGAATGCTTGCTATTATTCGGTATAGAATCTACTGCCTTACAATTTTCTGTCCAGAATATAAAGGTTATGATATACAGAATTATAATTTTGCCTGTTGGTTTATGCGGGTGTGAAACTTGTTCTTTCACACTGAACGTAAAACGTGTGTTTCGAGTTTATATACAACCTATGTCGGAAACATTTTGCATTCTAAGAAGATTTGAGCGAGATATGATAAAAACTGTCTATTGGTCTTCATGTAAAGTACCCTTTATTCTTGTCCGATTTTAATGAACGTTGAAGTTTCTCGATAGATTTTCGGAAAATAATCAAATATCAAATTTCATGAAAATCCGTACAGTGGGAGCCGAGTTGTTCTACGCGGACAGACGGACGAACAGACATGACGAAGCTAACAGTCACTTTTCGCAATTTTGTGAACGCGCCTAAAAACGACGAGCAAACTACGTCACAACAACGGATATTTTGATCGACCTAAATGAGACTCTCAGTACAGTGTGTACATAAGAAAGCACACGAAATTGCGTAAAATGTGCTCATCTGTTGACGAACTTTCGAATAAAAGGTTTTTTGGGTGTGACACCGTGTAGTTTGGTAAACAGATACAAATGTTTCGGAGGAACGTGCTGCCTACGTTTTCAGGGCGGAAGAAACAATGTATTTAATGTTTTATTTGATAATTATTATTCATACTGTTCATTGTGAGGCAGGCAATGTACGGGCCCTCGGAAAACTCACTGCAATTTAGGTGTTCGTGTTTCGGAAAAGCATGAGCACTGAAGAACAGAAATGGGTCACACGTAAGGACACGTGATCACCAGCATCACATGTCTTAAGAACACTAGATTTATAACTAATGCATACATGAAGACTGCTTTCTTCTTATGCGTATTGGACCGTGCACCATCTTGATATTTGAATAAAGGTTGACCAGCTAGATGGCACTTGCTTTATTATCTACTGCTCAACATGTTTCATACGTTAACACGTCCATCTTCAGGAGCTTGCGACTACTTGCTGCGTTGTGTAGGCTGACTAGAGGCGTGCTGGCATTGTGTAGCGGGATTGTCTGTTGGTGATGTGCCATTTTTAATTTATAGTCGCCTTCGCCTAGTGGCAAAGGGCGCCTTGGTGATGTGGTAATCGAGTTCAGCCTGCACTCGGATACCACATCACCAAGAGACAATCCCGCTACACAATACCAGCACGCCTCAAATCAGCCTACACAAAGCAACAAGTAGTCGATAGCTCCTGAAGATGGACGTATTAACGTCTGAAACATGTTGAGCAGTAGATAATAAAGCAAGTGTCATCTAGTTGGTCAACCTTTATTCAAATGCTTTCTTCTTAATTTGACGCCGCGATGTCTGGTATAAGCCTACAGATGTTTCAAAAGTACTCGCTAAATACATCATCTGCACTGCCGATCATTAAAATAGAGAAGACATTCCCCGTAAACTCGGCATATATCTGCAAGACCTATTAAGAGTCACCACAGTCAGAACCCCAAATCACAAAGCGTGTTGACGTTTCAGGCTCTTTACTTTAACTTCGTCTATCATCTATACCAGTGCTGAACAACTTGTGACCTTCGGGGAGCATGCGGCCTTCGACGAAAGTATTTGTAGCCTTCGGTCGCCTGAATACTTTAAGTAATACAGTTTAACAAACAAAATTTGTCTACAGAACGTAATGTGGCAACTTCGATAAACAGCAAGCAAAACAAATTCCGTGTTGGTAAATAATGGCATTCTAGTCAGTGCAATCTTCCCACCCTATTAAATAAATGTATAGGCAAGCGTGACTCTCGGGAGAGTCCTTACGAATAGTGTGGCCCTTACGTACTTACTCCATGCAGCAGAGTCCTTCTTGAGAAGCTAACCTGTTTTCTCAGATAGTCAAGAAATTACACGCAATTTATGGAACCCGAAAGTTCACTCCCGCATTTACAAGTGCCCTCCACGTGTCCCTGTAATGAGCCAGATCAATCCAGTTCGTGCCCTCCCATCCCACATCCTCGAGATCTATCTTAATATTATCTTTCCATCTACGCGTGCGTAAGGTTGGTCAGTCCTGATCTATACTTTCATGGGTGAGACACTTTTCCTTAGCCTGATTAGGCTACAGGCTGTACAAATGTACAGTCGAAGTTTGATTTCAGGCTACAGACAAATTTGGGGGTACAGCCAGTCTCCTTACCAGGTGCCCAATCCCAGGAGGTAAAGTGGTCAGAGCGTGAGACTGACGGCCCACTTCCATCTAATGCCGAGGTTAAGAATGTGTGAAGCTATACCAGCATTTCCCAGTACGTCCGTATGGAGTGATACATAACGAAGCACCAAGGACAACTCTATCGTCAACATTTTCACACTCTTTTAAGATAACATGATAGACAATTAACCTTTTGACGCCTAATGTCAACTATAGTGGTCGTACCGCACCGCTAACCTCTAAAGTTGCATTTTATATATTTATTCAACAAATATAGGTACTGAATATTTTAAACGTGGTGTATACGCTCCGTTTTTTTTCTCGTCAAAATGCAGTTTGTTTCATAATTCTAATGTATTTGGTTCCTGTATTATTCAAAGTTTATATACAGAGTGTGCTAAAATTAAAAAAATAATTCCGGCGCCAAAAGGTTAATGTATTGTGGCGCGTTCGGGTAACGTTTATACCTCCTCGGATACCGTAACAGCCTGACACCATTTCACTCGAAGGGAACACTTTTATGGCGATTTAATGTCGCCAACAACAATAAAACCTACTGAAGTCTACATGTAATCTTCCCAATATTTTTCCTTGTATTTAACAAAATTTGGAATTTCTCCAAATATTTCCATGAAAGCCTCCACTGTGAAATTATATCGAAATCCGTCCGGTGGTAGCCGCGATGATATCTGCGTACAAACGGACAGATAGGCAGACATAAAGACGGACGTACATGAACTAAAAGGCGCCCTTTGCGACTAGGCGAAGGCGACTATAAATTTAAAAAGGTAGCGGAATGTGTTGGCTCCACTGGTAAAGAGATCCTTGTACCCTCAGAATGTCCTTATGAAAGGACCAACAGACAGCAAAACTGTCCTAATGAAGAGGAGCAGCAGAACGCGAGTTTCTCCAACGCTTCTTACTCTTATACTGAAAAAGACGGTGATGGAGGCCTGGAAGCTGACGTCACGCTATAGTCAAACACCTGTCATGCATTCGAATCGGAAATTGTTAGCATTTCAGAATAGACACAGGCCTATAGCAATTATTGAAAAGTGCAAGAGAAGTGGTTCTCAAGGTGGTGCTACTGAAAATTCAAATCTTTTGAGATGTTATGCCGTACCGTCTGGTAAATAGATACCAACTTGTCAACGGGTCGCAGAGCCTTCATTTTTGAGGTGAAGCAGTTTCACACTTCGTGGCCTGCTTGGTCCTCAAGCTCAACGAAATGCGATCTGCCGAAATGTTCGTAACCACTCACCAATCGACATGGCAAATCATCCCAGAAGACATCAGTCTTCAGACGTTAAAGACAGAATCCGAATTCCGGGAGCTGATGTCCACGCTTTCCAACTTTATCTAAATCCTATACGTTCAAGTTCAGGACTTCCAGCTATTTCAATCCACACCACAACGGACAAATCTCAATAAAGATTGATGGTCCGCTATTCGTAATTCCTTTTATAGGCTCAAGACTGATCAGTGCCGTAACCCAGTACCCCATGGCATAAATATGTACTCATGCACAAATCACAAATCCTATGTAACAACCGGGCACATAAAAAAATTCTAATGTATGAAATAACGCAGTGGCAATACATGTACAATTCAAACACTGTCCCTGAGCATGACAGCCGTCACGGCGTGTCACCCGAGGATGCATGCTTGTTACGCGATAAACCTGCCGTGTTCGGGGCAACATTAAAGTAGACACTCTGTACTTGATGCTGCCTTCACGTGGAAACGTTCCAAAATACCGTTTGTAGGTGCGCCATATTTGTCTGTCCATCTGTAGAAACTCGAAGAGTCGCCCAAGGAATTTTCATTAAAATTCCACATTTCGATTTAATTAATATACGAATGTATCTCCAAGTTATAATTTTTGTCAAATCGGACAAGAATAACAGACAGTATACATAAAGACCTACGGATGTTTCTGCTCGGATATTGATCGTAACATTGCTACGTACCGCATTTAATGGAAGAAAAGAAACGTTTGGAACAACAGATGTAAAGAACAGACAGTTTTGTATTCGGTGTAACTGTTTGAAAGACAATTGTACAAAACTGTGCAATAATCTCACAATCGCTGGGCCATGCACATACTTCCCAAGTTCATCCATTTTTATTCCTGTATTTTTTTGCTTTTGACGAAATATTATTTCAGAGGAATTATTCTGAGATTGAAGACACTTCGGCAGATAGATGTGGTATCAATAAACCCCCTGCCGGTACCAAGCTCCGAATGGGTTCAATGGTTGCACTGTGAATACACGGATGATTACAGGTCAGGAAGAAACAATTTCCGGCGAAACATCGAACCGCCCCACCAATCGATACAGCTGTCCAGTCCTTGCAATTACGACATGATTATGTATACGAACTGGCAGCTGTCAAACCTGCTTCTCATGCAACCATCCACGACTTACTCTCACGTACTGGCAATGATGTCCCTGCGCGTAGTTAAGGACTGCGGTTTGAAGGCGTATGGGGAATAGGTATGAAGCTCCAAGTATTCTTAACTTCACAGTATCTACAAAATTTCACAATCACTACCAACACACACTTTGTGGAAAGTTTTATTAGTCGGCGACTAGTTTCGGCCCTTTACTCAAGTCATCATCACGCCATGATACAACAATATGAACATACACAGACACTAAATAATGAAGTTGGATGTATCCCCATTTTATATTAAAAATACATTTAAAATATATGTAAAATATACAATGGTAAAGTCACTGACAAAAGGGTCCAAGGAAGAATTAAATGCATTAACTATTTTGTTTTTTAACAATATTTTTAAAAAATAATACCAATTTTAAAAATTTCACAGGTAGAGGTAAGTCTTTCTTAAGAATAAAAGTACCTGTATGTGTTAAGAATACAGGGTTTTGGTGGGGAGACCTGAGGGAAATAGACCATTTAGAAGACACTGGTGTAAATGGAGGATAATACTAAGACAGATTTTCAGGAAGTGGAATGGGGGGACATGGACTGGATCGAGCCGGCTCAGGATAGGTACAGGTGACGGGCACTTGTGAATGCGGTAATGAGCCTTCGGGTTCCACAAAATGCGAAGAATTTCTTGACTAGCTGAAAACCGGCTATCTTCTCAAGAAGGGCTCTGCTGCATGGAATAAGAATGTGTTAAGAATAAAAAGTGGCATGCAGCATACAAATACTTTTATCCTTAATACTGTTAATAAGAAAGGCCACAGTTGACATACAGCAATACTTATCTCTACCTATGAAATTCTTGAAATTGGTAATTTTTAAAAACAGTTTTTAAAAAACAAAACAGTTATTACATTCAATACGTCCTTGGGCTCTTTTGTAATTGATTTTACCTTTCTATATTTACATACATTTTAAAGTATTTTTAATGTAAAAGGAGAGATATCCAACTTAGTGGTTTTTAGTTTCTGTATTTGTTCACAAATTGTATCATGGCCTGATGATGACCCGAGTCTAGGGTTGGAACTATTCGCAGTCCAATAAAATTGTTCGCAAATTGTGTGTTGGTTGTGATTGAGATACTCTGACTGTTACACCAACGGGAATGTATCATATGAAGCTTACTCTCGGAACTGGGTAGACTTCAGTGATGAACTCCACACGATTTACCCAATTTAAAACGAAAGAGGTCCAGATAACATTGGATAGGGTGCTGGATGGACACCACAGCTGTTCTGAACAAGGTGTACAGAAAAACTCTGCTCCTGCCTGGAAATGAACCTACATTCCCCGATCGCCTAGCACGGCACCATTTACTCTATACTAATAACAATACCAATAATAATAATAATAATTATTATTATTATTATTATTAATCCTATGGCTAAGCATCTTTCCTGAACAGCTTATCGTCCAGTTTCTCTCACGGAACTCCCCAAACTTTATGGAATTCGAACGTTCATCCAAGCCGTGCTATGGCTCAGGCGGTAAGTCGCTGGCATCTCACTACGGAGGCCCTGATTCATTTTCAGGAGATTTTGCGTGGGATTTGTGGCGGAAAACTGGCACTGGCACAAATTTCTCCTCGAATACTTCGGTTTCCCCAACCCAGCATCATTCTACCATATTTCGGCGCTATATAAACTAAGAAATTGGCAATTTCGTTAAATAAAAAGCTTCTGTCTCTCTCGTAAAATGTCATAACGCCTTCACAACGGCCCAGTACTGGCCCCCATCCTGAAAAAGATTAATATCATATATGCATACGCTCCACTCTGTTCCTAAATATTACACTTTCATCTGCGCCTATAACTTGCAAGAGGATCCTTCAGTTAGGTTAACCAACCAAAATCTTGCGCTCGATATGATTCAAAGTAAAATATAATATATCGTACATACTGAACCGTTACTGCGCCGTAAGATGGACTGTCCTGTTGGTGCAACAATGTGACCTGTTGGAACGTACATTTCCACATAGCAACACAATTTCATGCAGCCTCAAACCCTCAAGCCTAACCAGCGCGAAGGTAGGCTGCTTGTGCCTCTTAGGACAAGATGTAACACTTTTGATAAAAGTGGAAAAGTATTTGGTCTATCATTCATCTCCATTACTGTCCTGATTTTCTATGCGTGAAGCTTTACCTCCTTGTTCTCCATACGCCAACAGAACACGCTGCGTATGCACAGTGGCAATTGCATACTTACTACTAACAGCACCGGTCCTTCGCCCAGGGTACAATCTCTTTCTTTGCCAGTGTCACAGTACACGTTAACTAGAATTTGAAAGAAGAAATAACACTGAAACATAATATTAATGAATGTTACGGTCTTTGGGGATTTTACGCTGTGTGTTTTATTAGACACGACGTTTCGGATGAACCTACTGCCTGCACTTTTATGGCAGAATACGAAGCGACAATGGGACAAAGATTACACATTGCAAGGAAGTGGGTTAGTCACAAATCAGAGCAGAGAATGATCCAGTGGAACCTGTGATCTTAATTGGAGTGGTGGGTGTGAAGGAAAGGTTGAAATAATGAAGCAGGAAAGAAAGGACGCTGAAGATGAAGATGGATGAACGACAGACGTTAAAAGCAGCAATAATAAAAGCGTCCTCAACTGATCTAGGAAGAAGTCTGTTCATTTATGTGTGGGTAAAGTTAAAGGTAAAGCAGTCCCATTATAGGCCTGGACAGGCCCAGAGGGTTCCAGGATGTTAAGGTTCCCAGATTTCGTGACAACGGCACAGGATGGTGGTAGGTTGTCAGCCTTACGTACCGGCCGCCTTTACCCCCAGGAAATAGTCCTGGTAATCATTTCTGTTAGAGGCTGAGTCGACCCCAGGGCCATAGTGCGATCGGAAGGATGTATGTGTAGGCCCCTTCATAAAATACGAGATGATATGTGTTTGTGTTAGCTCGTTTTCACAACGTTTCCATGGAAACTTGCTGTTTTCACGTACGTGCAAATATAGTAGTTCAAAACACCGTCGTCTGAAGGATAAAGTTGTAAATTACTTTACTATTACAACGAAGAAAGAAGGACGAATATGAGGTATGAAAGGCACAATGAAAAGGAAAAGCCTCTTAATAAACCGCGATATTTCTTTCCGGTCTTCTGCAGCTCAAAACGTTCATGTAGGCTGACGATGGAGGCAGCAGAATCCTCTGAAACGTCGGTACACTTATACCTGAACGGCAAGAGGAATAGGAACAGTGTAAGAAGGCATCCGTAACTAAACAGTTTTTCCCAACCGTATGAGACAGGATTAACTTGAGTTTAAACGTAAACCCGAACTTTACGGCAATGGTAACTGGACATGGGAAAACTAGGGCATATCTTCCACAGATTCAAGATAACGGACAGTGCGACATGCCCCTGCAACAAGGAAGACCAAACACTAGACCATATACTTTATACTACATAAAACACAAAGAGGCTTATTTAAGGAAAAAGTTCTAAAATCCGGGAGCTGGCCTGTTAGTAAAGAAGAGTTAATAACGAAACATTTGAAGTCATTTCTTCAATTTACAAAAACAATAACCTTGGAACACTTGTCACAAGGATACGTACATAAATTGTTACCTATGATATAGAGCTCTGCTAAATTGTTTTGTTAATAATAATACCTCAATTGTAAAGGACATGCCGAACAGACACAAAATGTCAGACTCGACATTTCCTACAAACGAAACTATCACGTAATATCAGCATGTAGTATTACTCCAAGTAATGGAGCATGCTTATCATAATAAAAAAAAATATCTGAACGTCGGAAGGATATGAGGTTTTCACAAAGGCGAAGATTTATATTGTGGACTTGTGGTCATCTGGTCGTCATCTACTGCATTTCACAGTGTCCGAATCTTGAAGACCCAAAACGTAAAACATTTGCTAAATGAACTGTAAAAATGTCGTACGTACCGCACTATACAATGTTAAATTTCTGTTCGATATGGAATACGATTACAAACGCCGTTAACTTCCCTTGAAAACAGAATATGGGATTGTTCCTAGAATATTATTTCTTGTGTAGAATATCTTCTCATGGTATTCATCGACGTGCAAGTACATGTCTCGGATAAAGTCTTGTAAACATATTGTTTCCAACAGAAAACATATTCCTGCGATAACCACGAGGTGACGTTAAGAAGTAGCATTGTGACTGGTCGTTACAAAACCAGGCGCAGACACCTTTAGGCGGTAGGCTAACTCCATGAAGCACGATTCTTTTCGAGAAGCCAAAAATCACGCAGCTAGTCAAGAAATTTACCAGATTAGAAGGGATCGTGGATTTCATTCTACCACTGAAAATTTATCTGGAAAACACAAAACCTGTCCACATCCTCCCACTCTACTTCCTTAACCTACATTTCAGTATTATTATCACATGTATTCTTAGTTCTACCAAGTGGCGTCTTTTCTTCAATGCTCAATGCTTCGTAATGCCCATCTCTGCCATGCTTTCTATAGTCCCAAAGCGTCTCATATTCCTTTTATTTTTATGCCCAAATTGTGACGTTCCTAAACATGAGCGACAGAGGTGCCTTATTAAACGATTGTGACAATAAACTGTGTCTGCTTTCGGCGTCAGTGCAAAGCATGAAAACAACTCCTTTGGTTCCACAATTTTGTTTTTGATTTCAAGCAAACGTGTACCGTTATTGCTAAGTCATGGGATAAATTTTATAATTAATAGGGGCTCTGTTTCCTTTCTGTCTTCCGCTGTTGACTTTTGACATGTACTATGACTACAATTACTGCAATTACTCTTTGTGTCCGGGGATACAGATTGCCCCCCCTCCCAAGTGACGAAACACTATGTTTCAGTTTTTAACTGATGCAGGAGGCAGAACCACCATCCGAAACACAGTGCTTTCTAATCGAAACGAGAGAACATAAAGTAATCTATGACAAAGTACGTAATGTTGTATGTCATCCAGGTTTCAAGTACGCACAGGAGCACTTAGAATGCGCATGCAACCGCCCTTTAAATAAATGTGACAACAATGCGACGATTGTGCATTGTTTAATAAACTGCCTAAATTCTGTTGCTGTTTTCCATTCAGTCCTATTACGTTTTGTTAGGACTGAATTATGTCGAAATGCAGCATAAATCTTCACAGTGGAAGTCAAAGACTGGAAAAAAAGAGCAACAACAGAACATATCGAACTGGAAGACCATGCTTATAATTTTTTGCAACTGTCAAAGTTTGGTGCAATCGAGTCCGTTCCTAGAGGTCACACAGTGAATCAAGAATGCTGCGTGTCCCTTCAAGGAGTCTGAGAGAAGCAGAAAGTAATGACCAGAACATTGCCAGATACATATGGCTCCATATACATTGTATGTCCGTGTGTCTCTACAGCAGACATTACCCTGTTCAAGAAATTGCAAATTAGTTTCAAAACAACTATTTGAATAAACATAAACAGTACAAGAAAAATCATTAAATCACCTAACCCAGCAGTTTGAAAATCTCGTACGGGATGCTGGGAAACATGTGAACATCTTTTGAATCGTTGCACTGATGTAGGAAGGGGCTGTTTCAAACGACGCAATGTTTAATAACATTTATCTGGTTCGTACTGTTTTTAAGCTAGTCCCAGTGGCCGCGCGGTCTAAGGCGTAGGTCTACGGCCGCTCGTCTGCTGAGATTGTGGGTTCGAATCCCACCAGGGACATGGATGTTTGTCTGTTGTGAGTGTCGTACGTTGTCAGGTAGAGGTCTCTGCGACGAGCTGATCACTCCTCCAGAGAAGTCCTACCGACTGTGATGCGTCGTTGTGAGATCTAGAAACCTCAAGAATGAGGAGGCCATGGCCCGCGTGGGGCCGCAGCGTCACAGGGAAAAACCCCCGTTTTTTAATCGATTTGAGAAATTTTGAACAGAACTCCTACAAGAAAGATGCAAGATGATCCTCTGAAATGCAACAGACTGCACGACGTCACATCTTCAATTTACTTGTCAGTTTACGGAGCGCGTCATTATGTGATTTGCAACATCCTCCTACTACTTCCGTCCTCTTAGGTACGAAAATTCTCGTCAAACATCCTCGTTCCACGCTTCATGTCAGGCACCACGTTGCACACCAACCGGTAACTCTGCAATTCTGAATGTTCTTATCTGCAACTTTCTACATAGTCCTCGCCTGTGAGTAGATGGAGATACGTCTTTGTACACCGAGACTGCTCGCAACATTGGGGAAACGAGCACTCTTCAGAATAAACACATACCTGTCCTGGTTGTTTGTTTCTGCTCCAATTAGACGTACCCTGATAGCAGGTCTGATACGTTTGGCAGTCAGTGCAGTCCTTCATCTATGTTTACTCCGTTAACACCCCAAAGATTTCCGATAGTGGGATCAAGTGCGTGTCTGTTGGTTGTGAAAGGATCAGACATTGATGCGAGCAACGGGCGGGGTTTGGTGAAAGTGGAACACGATGCCGGGTGCGCGGGAGTACTGGGCCTTAAAACACACACACACACACACAGCTGTGTGCTCAATTAATAAGCAACACAGCACACCGACACTTGTGTTAGCATTTTGGCCTCGCCACTGATGAGGTGAGTCGTCAGATTAACGCGCCAGCCATTTTAACCCCGGCTAAAGGGCGAGCGCTACCAATCGGATACATGTTTGGGTAGCACCCATAGTCCGTCTGGATGCTTTGAAAAGAAGAATTATCCGTTTTCCCAGCCGCGAATTAAACCCAATTTCTGTCATACATCTTGTAGCCTAGTCAGTATACCACCTGAGCTAGCCTACATCAATCGAAGGCATTAAATAATAATAATTATTATTATTATCATCATCATCATCATCTCCTTTATGCAGGGTATTTATACTTATATTCCTGAGACAAACAATGTCCCTAGGGAATACAGCTATTCTGTTGTTGTCATTAATGGTGCTCATATCGTTAGTTCCAGTGTTGAATCTATTGTACTTTTACATTAGTACTTTCCGAAGTATGTGTGCAGTGCCCAATATGGCTGTTTTCTGGAGTTCCTTAACTTCATGTTTTCCTGGTAGGTTGCTCACGTATTTTCTGAACGACTTTGAAATAGTCCCAGTCGCCCCTATTATTACTGGTATGACCTTTGTTTTTACATTCCACATGCGCTGTATTTCTATTGTAAGGCCTTTACATTTTAGAATCTTCTCGGCTTCTTTTTTAATCACATTTCTGTCTCCTGTCATGTTCCCTTTTCATTATCACGGATTATAATGTCTGGTTTGTTGTTGGGGACAGTTCTGTCAGTTTGTACTTGTTGGTTCCACAATATGGTTACCTTGCCTCCATGACTTGTTTCTACTGATTTTGGCACATGTTCATACCAGTGTTTTTTTGTCCAATTGTACCCCTGTTTCCTTGCATATGTTGAAGTGTAGTTGTTTATTATTATTATTATTAGTAGTAGTAGTAGTAGTAGTATTACTAACTTCAGTTGAGTTGTCACTCGGTGGTAGTAGTCCGTACACTAGTACAGACAAAACAAATAAGAATAAATGTGCATAAACGAAACAATACAGAAAACAGTACAAGCAATCCAAAATACAGTAAATACAAGTATACATATTACCAAAACACCCACACATTACAAAGCCCACACATACACACACCCAAACATTACAAAACAAGTTAAAACAACCACAGTACAAGTTAAAACAAACACAGTACAAAATATACCCAAACGAAATAGTCACAATATAATCAAATTTATGTGAAGGATAAATAAATAAGGAAACACTGAAGGAATAAAGAAGAGAGATAAACAGTCTGTGCATATAATGGGGCCAGTACTCTGACAGTCCAGAACAGATTAGAGTAGCGGTATGTTAGAGGCCAGTTGAAATGTGATGGCACAGGCGCAGAAACCAGATTTCTTCTTTCTGCGAAACGGACGAGTCCATTTAAATCGGCGAGGGCGTCAGTTCAGTCGACTACTGGCAGCCGAGGTGGGCGCATCAGCGGTAGTAATGCTGGATACACCATGTTCCCAGGTAGTATGAAGAGTACTGGCTACCCACTCCATTCGCCAGTTCCCCCTTCACTTCCCCTGCCGTGCATCACCGTGTGCCATCACATTTCAACTGGATTCTACCGCTTCGATATAACTGCTGCCTAGTTCACAGCAGGATAACCAAGTTGAAGAATGTCAATGTGCATCTTTGTATCTCTCTTTGTTAAGCATTACTTTTTATTTTGCGTTATGGCCCCTGCCTTCCTTTGCTTCTTTGTACACACTGTAGCCATAAACTGTCTTCCATACACCACTTTCGGAGCTGACAGCGCTGTAGCACGTCTTTTGCTGCCTTCCCTTCGACGTACAAACAGAGGACAAACCAAATGCGTAAGAAAAAAGGCAAATTTCCTGAGTTTCCCATGACTATTCTTAGTAGCCAGATTTAGATAAAAATACTCGACATTTATTTGCGTAGCATTACATTCATAGATCACCTTTCTGTCCCACATATTACACGAACGCAGCGTAACCAACTATGAATACTCTTGTCTCTATGCGCTTACCTTTTTTTCACGCTCTGTTTGACTTGCAAAGCCTGGGCATTTACATGTGCTTCCTGCTGTAGCGCCATTCTACACGCTCAGAGACCCCCTCTGTAACAGCCATACTGCAGCCCGAAACATGCATTATCTTCTCACTGCCGAAGGCAGCAAAATGGTATCACGATATTACATTTATCACTATGTTACCTGGCTTTCAAAATACGTTGCCGGTGTGTCATTCACTCTGACAGAAACAGCAGGAGCAGTGCCATGTTGATATCTCTTACTGCGCACATGACCTTTTGCTAAAGCAGTGACCACTGCAACCTGGTTTCACTTTATACACTCTGCATCTTGCGGCGCCGTGCATTTATAGTTTTCCCATCACGATACACAACCATCATTTTTTAAACCAACGTTATCCGTCTCGTCGTTGTAATGAGACTGTGTGTTTACAGCGACGTAAGTACAGTTGAACTCGGTTATGACGACCTCGGTCCGTGTGACACCTCAGCTATAACGTTATACATTCTGTGGTAAGAACAAGTTCCCCATAAGACACGTGTTTTCCTGCCCTGCTTAGTACGACCTACATAAGCGCACCTACCTCGGATGTAACGACATTGCCAATCATCGTTTCCAATATGATTTTCCAAGAAGTAGGTTCGTCCTTTAGACAGAAAGCCCTCTATGCTTTCAGGTAGCTATATAAATTACAGGCCTGGGAAATGATAATATTAACGGTAATTCAATTTGTGCGTAAAGTTACACTGTTGCATTTCTAGTCCTTCAGTTAACAGGAGACTGGTGACGTGGTAACTTCATGGCTACAGTCACGAATCACAGGAAGGTTTTGATCGTCAAAAAAAAAAAGTGATACGAAAATAGAAAATGGAAAAAAAGAAAACTGACAAGTGGGAATTTGGCCTTGTCAATTCTACAATCCAAAAGATGTGGAAAAACAGAAACTAATCCAGTAATGCGTTTGATGAGAACGGATGGAGAATAAAGCGATTTCAAGAGCCTGAATGCAGTAACGTCGATAAAGCGCTGCTTAAATTGTTTAAGCAAAGACAATGTACCAGCGAGCGGTCCATTTATTATAATAATTTTTGTTCCTAAATTTTAAATTTAAGTTAATGTATTTTTAGCATAAACCTGCATGAAAATTAACAAAATAGGAACTAATTTTCATTACACCTAAATTTAAATTGAAATTTAAATCTGAAATAGATCATGGCGTTAGCATTAACTAATGTGCCGGCAGGCATGTTTTGTATTGAAATACCTTTCCTTCACTTTCACCACACACACATCGCTTAGAACAACACCCATTTATAATGTCGCTGTTTCTTCAGTCCCTTCGATGACATTAAAACTGAGTTCGACTGTACGTTCCAAATCAAGTGCGTGCTCCAAAGCGTTAAGTGTCTGGCACTCATAAAAATTGTCACGTATTTAATGAATACTATAATTTGTAATGAATTTGGAAAGTATCAGTCATGGCCGATTTTAAATTATAGCCTGATAATGTCATTGCAAAATTGAGGAAAATCACGAAAAATTCCGGTCATTTAGTCGAGAGTCACTTTTATAGACGGACAGTTTGATGCGAGTCGCGTCATCATAGGCAGGAAAGATGGGGTCGAACGATGGAAAAAGCAGCAACTGTAAATGCATTACGTATTACAGATAGGACCTTCGCTTTACTACGTTAGTCTTGTACTGTTTGCAACAGCAACTATCTGGTGTCACCCAAGAAAAACAAAGCGGAGACACAGCCCGGTAGGTAGGCAGTGGATTTTTATACTAATTTAGATAAAATTCTGTGTCGAAGTGTCTGCAGCGTGAGGACGGTTGACAGGACATTAGGCGATTTTAGACGAGCGGAAACGACCTACCAAAAAACGATAATATTAAAGTGGATTATACAACATAAACCAACAAAATGCACCTTTTCTAAATTAATATTTTAATTTTTAATTATCGAACAAACTCTTCTACCAATAAGACTGCTTTACTGATGGACGCAATACATACTATGCCGTAACTGTATATACAACCGTCTTTATGAAGATGAACAGTAGGGTTCGAAACATGTAGAAGACGCCAAAAATTAAAAATTAAAATATTAATTTAGAAAAGGTGCATTTTGTTGATTTACACTGTATAATTACTTTACAATGCACGGTGCGAAAAACATAAAGTTTGAGTGGACCTCCGTGTATCAGTTTCAGGCTGTATTGAACTAAATGTAGCGCTGAACACAATTAACCTTTTGACGCCTAATGTCAACTATAGTGGTCGTACCGCACCGCTAACCTCTAAAGTTGCATTTTATATATTTATTCAACAAATATAAGTACTGAATATTTTAAACATGGTATATACGCTCCGTTTTTTTCTCGTTGGTTTCTGTATTATTCACATTTTATATACAGGATGTGCTAAAATTTAAAAACATCATTCCGGCGCCAAAAGGTTAATCTGGAATAATCTGTGTTGCAGTGACAGAACACTGGATTTGATTTCATAAAAAAAAAATTAGTTATGAATTTTAAGTTCGAGGTTGTCACGATGGTGAATAATAAGGTTAGATTTTTTATTATAACCAACAAAATGGCTATTAGTATCATAAAATAGTAAGACTAGAGTCTTCTTGGAGGTGACGTTATGTAGAGTGGCAGAGAGGTACAGAAGTTTAGGAGAAACCTGCTGCCTCTCTCTTAGCGGTAAAATATTCTTCTGCTCTGCAGGTGTAGGGTGCAGATTCTTCTAAAATTTTGGTACCCTTTTACCAAACTACTCACCGTCAAACCCTAGAATACTTAATACCTTATATTCTCGAATCTAATCCGCACCCGAATCTAATCCGCACTAGTTCTTGCTGATTTCTTAAACGAAAAAAAAAAATTTAGTTCGCGGTTTCTAATCCGCACATATGGGAGGACAATGATGAAGATAAAGATGATAGTGACTGGGTGACGGATAACGATTCAGTTATGAGTGATGACTGCGAGTCTGATGAATAATAAATTATAAATATTATATAACATTTTAAATAATAAATAAAATAATGAATTATTGTATTGTATTGTTCTTAGGGCACGTACAGCGGCTCTATATTTTTTCCAAAATCCAGCTCTCGACGGCGAATCCAATCCGTACGTGGTTCTATTCCGCATCTGATTTTTTGGCCCTCTGAAACTGTAAAAAGGGTGCGGATTAGATTCGAGAATATACGGTATTTCCTGATTTCCATCGTGTAAAAATACTAATGTGTGTCTCTAAGCAGACCAAATTCACAAAGTGTTTTTCAAACACTGTTCTGTAGGTCGGATTCGTATGTCGATCCGATATCGAATTACAAGTCCCGGTTGATCACATTTCCATAACAGCTTCCACATTTGTAATCTGATTTGTAGTCACACGATGCTGCTGCTTTAGCACCGGTTTCCATACAAATGAAGGCACAATTTGTTTACGAAGAAGTAACTTTGTATCGGGGATTTATTCAAAACTGGAAGGTACTTTCGACTAACTCCAATATCGAATACTTCAAAACTGGCCACGCAAGAATCTCCCAACATCACTCACCATCAAGAGAAGGTGAAACGTCGGAATCCCCTACTTAAATATTCTAAGACAAATTATACTGATTAGAAATCTTCGTTCTTCTGGGATGTTACGCGACGTAGATTGGTAGTTATTCACTGACGTTTCGGGACAACACATCGCACCCATCTTCAAGTGACAAGAACTCAAAGGTAAATTTCTTGGACTACTTGACCCTTGAAGATGGGACCAATTGACCCTGCAAAACATCTCAGAGGAGCGAAGATCTCGCGGCGGAAGCCTGAAATCACGCATGGTGCTGATTTGCAATCTTCTATTTCGATCCAGTGAGCAAATTTTATTGGTTAGAACTGTCGTCGTTAGCCTTTCAAAGGCCGTATTCCTTTACCACCCACACGCAGCTAAACCAGTGCGTTGCCTAGCAAAACTTCTTGATGATCTGAGTGACTGTCAACTGTTCACTTCTGACGACGTTCAGCGATTAAGAAATGAATAGGAAATGCGATTCAGTAGACGCGACACTTCCCTCAAATCTGTCAATTTAACCCAGAAACCTTGTAAAAATTTTAATTTTGCATAAACCCAGCAACATCTGAAGTGCACTGTGAGAAGGCCGTCTGGAATACCCGTAAGTCTTTGTTGACTGCGAGAAAAATTTAGCAGCATTTACAAGCAGTAATTTTACTGTATCCAGAACGTATCTAAGCCAACAGCCTTCACGATGCCATAATTCTTTCTGTAGTTGTCATCAAGACGGTAAAGCAGTCCCATTACAGGCCTGGGCAGGCCCAGAGGGTTCCAGGAAGTTAAGGTTCCCAGATTTCGTAGTAACGGCACAGGATGGTGATAGGTTGTCAGCCTTACGCACCGGCCGCCTTCACCCCCAGGAAATACTCCTGGTACTCATTTCTGTTAAGAGACTGAGTCGACCCCAGGGCCATAGTGCGATCAGAAGGATTATATGTTAATGAAAAATCCACTGACACCAGCTGGGATCGAGCCAGCGACCTTCCGATTTGTAGCACAGCACCTTAACCACTGTGCTACCGCGGTCCCCATCAAGACGGTAGGAAAACATTAAGTTGGATCTTGATGAAAAGGGATTGGGGGGGGGGGTGTGAAGTTGACTCATTTGGCTCCGTATAGGGACCAGCGGCGTGCTCTTCTGACCACAGCAACGAAATTTTGGGTACTTTACCATGAAAGGGTAAAAATTTGTTGACTATCTAAGTAACTGTTAGCGTGTCAATAATACCTCTTCCCATTAGAGTTTGCAAGTTAATTGCTAGTAAGTACATCTCACGACTTTTTCTTTCAAAGTTAGACAAAGATCAAAGCGTCTCACCGCAAATCCTAAATGTTTTTGCAATCCAGACGCCTACCCTTGCGTCTCTGTCCGCTCCCCGTCCGTTTCACGTCTCATAACCCGAGCAGAGTGCGCCATAATCGATACACTCAGCCATCAGCGGGGCAGGCGAGTCCATTCTCTGGCTGGTAGCAGGGGTGGAAGCCTGTGCAAACTGAGATCGAACTGTGGCAGCAAGCTGATGACGTTCAGACTTGTCACATTAGTTCCCCGTCGGGACGCGTTCAAATTGACCCATCGTCCTGCGACACTAAAGGTGTTTTACGACGCCATTTTAAGACACCCAAAATTGTACTGCCAACATCATTTTTATGTTTCATCAGACGCATGTTTTGTTACAAGTCAAATGGGGTCGATCGAACACCGCTTTTTATGTCTTGCAAGTATGTAATGGAGGGAGACCTGCATTATTAAATTGACGTATGTTGGACTTTAATCGACTGCCCTGTATTTTGTTACAATAAAACTTCGCGGAAGATGACTGCTTCTGTCAGCCGGTATGAATATGAAACAAAGAGGAATTCTAATGCCATCAAATCTGCCATAACTGAATTTGATTTCGTCTTTGTTTCTGAGTTTTTTCTTCGTAGATTTTTTTGCTGGAGGTGTAATGGGTATTTTAGTATTGCCATATTTCGGAATGAGATCTCTTTTACTGCATTGTTGGTTGAGGAAAATATTAGCATTACGATTGATTACTTCCTGTTTTGTGTTTTTATACTGGTAGACGCTACTAGCGTCTTCAGCAATTACATATTTTGTTTATTGTTCCGTTGTGTTCTTGTAATTTACAACAAAGTTATTTTGCCAATTAACACCAAAGGATGACAAAAAAAAATTGTATGAGTAAGGAATCTGGTCTGGTGGGTCCAATGGAGTGAGCTAGTCTCCTCACCGGGTAATAAAGTCGCCTTCCGAGAAGTTATGCTTAACCCTTCCGTGGCTAAGGGAAGAAAAAGTCCGTGGATGTCCGATTGGGGTAGTTTGTGTACCCCAGAATAAAACGAATGTTATTTATATTCCATAACCACATATGAGGTCTTACTAGCGATACACGAGGAGCCAAGTAGTCTAGTCAGAATAGAGGCTAAGCCATGGGCCGGGCGTTTTGCGATTCGAATCCCGTTAGGGGCAAGAAATTTTTTCCACTCGAAAAATACCCAGACCCGCTTCACACCACTCATATCCCCCTGTTCAGTTGATACTGGGGTCCTTCCCTGGGGGGTTGAAGTGGCCCGGAGTAATGTTACGCAGTCACCAGCACCGAAACAAGAAAGAATTTAAAACTTGCAGCTGATCTACATGCGTCACTTTAACCTCGTGTTATTTGGGTTGGGCTACAAAGCGTCTGACATTACTGTACGTGTAATTCGACTCTTTTTTTTTAGCACGAAAGGGTTTTGATTCTCGGCAGTCGGGCATTTTCTTCTGTTCTCCTTTACATGCAGACTTAATATCTTTTCCATTAGATCAAATGTCTCAGACACGCAGTAGGTCACCCCATTTTATTATTTTTATGTAAAATGTACTTACGTAAAATATATTTCCTCGCGTGCCTGAAAGCTCGAAATATTTTGCCATTCCTGGATGGTAACGTACAGTACAACATAGTTATTGTTGCATCTGATCACGCTCAGTGACACACACACACACACCACTCGCTAGGACACATCTGGACGAGGGATGGGCCAGTCGCAGGTACCTCTAACTGAAAAAACACAACACCCGCAAAATAGACATCAATGCCTCCGACGGGATTTGAACTCTCATCCCAGCAAGCAAGCGGCAGCAGGCCCACGCTAAGGACTTCAGAAATAAATAAATATATATGTATATATTAATTTGCACAATTAATTATTTGTTGTGTCACTTACTCCATGTGGACGTGCTGGACAGTGGAAGTATGGCTTCACGAATGCCTGAACTGGAGAGTACGTGCAGGTGGGTAGGCAGTTGCAGACCCCGGCCTCTTTAGCCCATTTAAAACAAGGGACCCGCAGTGCACATAGAACAGGCGTGCGACCTAGCTCATTAAGTGTGCACAACGGACAATTTTCGGTAACTTCTGAGAAATGAACCCCGTTTCCTGGGTTTTCCCGCCAGTAGCTTTGGAACTACACTGAACTGGATATTTATCCTGCTATTACAACAGCCTAATGAGTTAAAGTACGCTATGTCCACACCGATCAAAGGCACGGGAAATACATCTAACATGTGGTGTTCTTAGTTACGACACCGTGTAGTTGTGTAGGTGCTTACAGATCTTCCGGAGGAATTTGCTTCTTCACCTTTGCCGTGATTTAGTTGCATCCACTTAGGATTATCAGATTTTTTACTTTGTCCATCGACTAGAATTCAGTAACACGTTTTTCAAGAAAGGAATCTGTTCCTGTACTGAGGACGGTGGGGAAGCAGTTACAGACTCTGTCAGAACGAGCTACTGAAAGTCCCTGAAGATCCAGTTGTCGTCCCTTGACGAAACCTGACCTTAGGTTCACACATAAAGGAACTTCGCTGAAGCACGTTGCTTAGTGATTGACAGATCCTCTTCAATCGGGCCAAAGCTTTCCACCTCAGCACGGGAATAATCCAGTTCTCGTAATGGTGCGTTCTGGTTCGAAATCGAGTCCAGAAAATAGTAACGCTGAGCGTCGTTTAACGTTGTCAGAACCCTTGACAGTAGTTTAATCCACTCCACTACAGACCACCATATTTCTGTGAGATCCACCTTAATATTGTACACGGTGACACAGGTGGTTGAAGTGCTGTGCAAAAAGCCGGACGGTAGCGGTTTCGATTCCCGATGGGGTCACTTTTCATTGACTTAAATCCTTCCGGGGGCACTGTGGCCCTGGAGTCGTCTCACTCTAACAGAAACGACCACCAGTGTTGCTGGTGCGTAGGGTTGAAATCCTTACCACCTTCCTGTGCCAAATGTCTGGAAATTCTTGGAACCCCAACCTCCCGGGACCACAAAGGCTTGTGTAGGCCTGTAATGGGATAGCTTTGCCTTTACCGTCTTAATATTATGCTCTCTTCTCAAGACGTTTGACGAATCTCGCCAATCCATTCCATTGTCCCGCACACAGTCACCTGACACTACGTAACTTCGCAGCATAGACGAGCCATGCTGTGGTGACAGGGACCCTCTTACCACGGTAGAAATAAACGGCATTATGAAGTACCTTTCTGTAAGTGTTGCAGTATTTATCTTCGCAGCACAGGCCTGATCCGCACTGCGAACGTCTGAGAAGCAGCATTCATTAGAGAGAAGGTCTACCTTCGTCATGTTTAGTATCATAGTAACTATTAGATTCAAAACCACTGCGGTAAGGTATTTTTGATATGGTTTGCTTTTACTTACTCCATGGCGCAGAGTCCTTCTTGAGCAGCTAACTGGTTTGCAGCTAGTCAAGAAATTCCCCGCATTTCACGGAACCCGAAGGTTCATTACCGCACTCACAAGCGTCCGCCTCCTGTCTCTATCCTGGCCCAGCCCAGTCCAGTCCTTATACCCACATCCCACCTCCTGGATATCCATCCTAATATTATCAAC
>Ga0123354_10003430_pt1 | contig 21884 bp, 17 predicted proteins | sample TergutLab28metaG_2_FD_97872 | JGI IMG/M metagenome (GOLD analysis project Ga0123354, IMG submission 97872) | Labiotermes labralis P4 segment gut microbial communities from Petit-Saut dam, French Guiana - Lab288 P4 | ecosystem: Host-associated > Arthropoda: Insects > Digestive system > Gut ... | reverse complement strand
CAGATATAGAAATCTGCCCAGGGAAAAAAGTATGTTCACAGAATCCATCAGATGCACATAAATTGCACATGCATTCAAATGACATGTGAAGCAAAGCAAGTCGATACAGTAATGAGATATCAATACTGTGAGCATGAATGAGAGAAAAATTGTTGTTACAACCAACCAATATTCATGCTGGTACTAGTGATGACTGGTATAAATCTTGCGATGCTGACGTACACATAGAGAACAGGGTTTAAAAAACTCACAATGATCTGTGTGATATTATAATACATGTAGGGTGCACTGTCAAGCTACAGTGTCTGCTCAGTTAGAATTACACATTCCAGAACCGCAAACATCTACAACCACTCGTTAATAATAAGACATTAGAACTGTGCCTATGAATTCAACATAATTATCCAATATCTAATAGTATTACATCAGTGGTCTATTAAAACCCTATGACAACTCACAGTCAAAGTCAATACACATTACAACAAACATTTACTGCACATGAATATCATATTCTATTCTTAGTTTTGTTAATAATCTAGTCTATGACTTCAACATCACCTAGCGACTGTTAACTAGAATACACTACAACTTCACCATCACCGAGCACCTTTTAACTAGAAGAAGTAACCATTCTTCACACAGCATGCATTTACTTCCTTGACCACAACAAAATAAACATTTGCTAAAATTTCAGAGTAGGAACAGTAGTTAAAATAAGTACTTAACTGTAAGAAAAAATTGGGAATGAGGATTCAGATCACATCCACCAACTCTACTAAGCCACTTGTATCTTCACAACATACATGTCAAATGTACAGAGTAAATATTAACATTTTCTTCAAGTCCACAGCAGGTAAGAGGAAGTTATGTTATCACATAAGTAAATGCAGCAGAATTCCATGAATCTGATATCTTTAACAAAGAAATCCTGATAATCTGGCACTTAAAGAGAGTCATCCAAAGACTGGAAGTTCTGCTTTTAACCAGAAAAAAGTTCATCAACCAAACAAGAAGATCTCAGGGACACGTTAAAAATGCCTCTGAAAGTGTCTGCACATCTCTGTTGTGGTTTCTCTTGACCCCAGGTCTCCTACTCCAGTGATTTCTTCAGCTATGAAAACTCCAAAAATAACAGACAAGGATCCTGATGACCCCTGAACCAACAAATGAAAGAGATCTCCAAATGGAATATTCCTCCAATTAGTTGTGCAGCCCAAGTATACGAATAGTAACAAAATATTAACTGCAAAAATTTAGGTCAGTATAGGTACTGTCCGATAATCCAGAAAATCCAATTATCCAGCATCTATACACTCCCTTGTGAGTCAGATTAAGGAATTCTGCTGTTCTAGATATAATGCATCACTTGTGTTCATTATGTACATATACACTATTACAGAATAAAAGATTACTCATATGTTAGTAAAGTCAGCCTACCAACATGCACATGCCTAATATTTACAAAACTTGTAATAGCAATATTATGTGTGTGTGTGTGTGTGTGTGAGACAGAGACACACACAAACACTGACACATGTACACCCACAAAAAGAGAGAGAAACTTCTAGCAACCCATCATCTAAAATAAGGGAGGATCACTGTATGTAATCCCACACAAGGTTAAACACAATTCTACATTATGCATTTTTGGTAAAACTCTATTATATTCACAAAGAATCACAACCAACTTGTTGCACAATACTCCTTTCTACTTGTAGTTAGATCTCCAACATGTTCAGCCAGATTTACTGGCCATCTTCAGGGAGCTATATGCAGCGATGTGTCAACTGAAAATTATGTCATGTTGTTACAACTGTTGTTGTGTTTACAATTATTAAAAATTTTGAGGTCTGTAGTTTGTAGCTGGAGATCTAACTACAACTAAAAAGTAGTATTGTGCAACAAGTTAGTCACATTCTTTGTGAAGGTTAAACACGTTTTATATAGATATTTTCCTAAGAGTTTAGAAGTGTGGTACATATGAATCATATACATATTTATGCATTCTATGCATGTAGCGCATAAAATGAATGAGTAACATAGTGCATGTGCCTTTCTGTTCACACACTGTTTCACCTACACAGCTACTCAACTAATTTTAATTAACCTAGGTACAGGGGAATAAAGTTTCTAGGAAACCCTATTTTACATGAAGCAGAAATCAAGGGTAAACAGTTTTCCCAAAAAAAGAGTAAATCAAAGGAAAATAACCACTTTGTTTCAAAATACCTGAGCTGCTTACAGTGTATTCCTCAAAACAGTCAGCACTATCATCCTCCATGCATGTCTTCGAAAAATTCACTGCTACTATGCCAGTGTGAACATACTTTTACAGCCTATTTTTTAAACAATTCTGCACTGAATAAAAAAAATTAAAGACCTCAAAACAAAATATTTATAGTGCCACTGGAATTTTATCAATGGCAAGTGACATTTTCATTTTTTAACAGGAAGTTCACCCCTAATCAACATCAGGATCAGACATTAACATATGGATGTGCAGTATATTTCATTCTCTGTCTAACAAAGTACACTAACCATCCTGTACATACAACAACCGAGCAAAATTCTATCACACATTTAGAATTGAGTGAAAATTTGCAGCATATACAGTAACAACACTCTTGATCTTAACCAAATTACATCTACAGAGTTGCCAAGAAATCACCATACTCCTGCTTACATACTTATTTACCTGTATGTGCATGCAATGTTTTGCCTGCTGTACCTGCAAATTTCACAGTGCACATCACATCCCATGCACGTACAGATAATGCATGGTAGGTACACTGTTTTACAGTGACTTCTTGGCCACCATGTAGAATAGTAGCCCTTGCTGAATTATGTATCACTTAAAAATTATGTATCAAATGCAGAAGTTATTTAGCATCAAATGATGTCACACGACCATGTTCGTAGAAACTGAAAGAACTGGGGAGGAACTCACTCACAGTCCATTCCATCCAGTACCTGCCAAAATTCAAGTATGGCAAACTGCTGAATCCAAGTCACAAGTGTTACCATTTGAGCACACTTCTTCAGTAGACAACCACTCTTAAACACCTTATTGCGCCATACATATTACTAATATTTTTATGTTCATTTCAAGGTCAGTTACTTCATTTTCTGTTCATAAAGATTTAGATTATCTCGTAACTCTGACTGCTGTAATTATCTCATAAATATAATTTCACAATTAAAATCAACACAGGCAAGCTTGTTTTGTAACCAATCAACTACTATATCAGTTTTGTGTCAATCTCAAATACACACAGTACCTACACCTCAGTAGTTAAACAAAGAACATGCAGATCTAAGAGTAAGATATTTACTACAATAAGCAGAAATGTTTCTAATCTAAATCTACAAAGTAGCTGTAAAACAGGCAAGGTCATTTTTATTTTAACCAAAATAAGCTGGCCACTCTCAGTATTATATGAAGTGGTAATCACTGTACAAGAAGTTATCACTGCACAAATAAACTCAGAATATTCACTTTAAAATCAAGCAATTTGTAGAATTAGATGTTAATTGCAAACTCCAAACAGCTGTAAGATTGCAAGGCTCATGGATTCCACAGTTACTTCCACTTAAAGTTAAGCATGAAACAAATGAAGTTACCAGGGGCAACAGGCAAGTTTAAAAAGTCGTCATGGGAATTCTGCTTCTAAGTTTATGAAAATGTGAACATATGAAAACACTCATTTCTAAAATGTAACATTCTTACACTTCCTACAAAGTACTATCCTTTCTTTTAAAAACCAGAGGTACAGTAAGCAGTACAATACTATTAAGCCAGTATCACATTTCAACACGAGATTAGGTGGATAACAACATATTATCTGTCACAGCCCTTTAAGTTCTCTACCTTAGATGTTGTTATGAATCAGTAACAGCCCTCTCAAACATTTCACAAGAATCCAATTTAAAAAGCTTTCCATAAGCTTAAACCATCTTATGCTGAATTTGGAATGAAAAAGGGAATCTCAAAGAAGCATTTTTTAAAGTAAACAACTTCATGTCTTTTGAACTGTGGATTCCATTAGTATTTTACATAACAGTTTCAACACAGAAACCTTGCCTGTTTGTGGAAGAGATATGTATGACTTGTGTCTGTACGTTGACTCCTCAGACCTCACAGCCAAGGCAGGAATCTTAGTCTTGAGCCACCAATGAGCATACATTCCAGAGCGATAGATACCACCCACATTTAGGTGGGCTTCCTTCATTTCACTGCTGCTACTCCATGGTTGGGCAGCTGACAATGGGGAACGATCCAAACTGGTTGAAGTAACAGAAGGAGCCACTGAATCCACTGATCCCACAAAGATTTTCTCAGAGGTAAGGGATGCTTGTGCAGAAGTTCTGGGAGTTGAACCAAAAGGTGATGTGCATACACACTGGGCTTCATAATTTTGTTCATCTAACTCTTCACTCTCTCGAGGAGTAACTGACGAAGCAAAAGCAGTTTCAGATGTAGCCATACCAAGACAATTTCCTGGGCCTGCAGCAGGTTTCAGGCAGCACATTACAGCATCTTGGTCATGCAGGAGACCCGACATGTCAGGGGAAGGTAAAGTGGAAATGCCAGCTATATCAGCCAGTCCAGAATCTGAAGAACGTGAACTGCAGGGAACCTCACCACAGCAACGACAGTGTTCAGTACTGGTACATCTATCTGTATCTGTACAACTGCTTTCAACTATACTAATGTAGTGGTAACTGTAGCATCTCCTGGGTACTGAAGGTTTAATTCCCATTCCATGATCATGTCTGCTGCTGCTGAAAAGACTAGAGCCTGATGGACTATTACAGCTAATGAAATTTGTTGTTTTAGAAGATACTGAAGTTTTTAAACAATGTTCTGAAAAATCTGAATTTTTTGTCACAGCTGTGCTAGTCACTGAAACACTGGCGGGAATATCACGTACTGTCTGGATGCTCTCCACACTATGGTCACTGGAAGCACTTTCTTGTTGGTGCACCAACTTAGAAACTGGGCTGTCAGTGTTTGGTTCCAGGTTGTACAACAACTCTGCCAAGACTGCAGTAGGAACGGGTATCACATTAGCTGGTATATTTAAACTAGAAGAATGTGTTGTGGCTGGCGAGTATGGTTCCTGAGGTAGAACTGGCATAGAATGTGACAGTTGTGGTTTAGGATTAAGGCAAACTCCATGGCAAGATGTATACAGATCCTTCTCACTTGTGAAATGACAACTTGGAACGTACAGTGGTGCAGGCTCAGGCCGACAGAAGTTATCATGTCCAAATACTGGAAGACTCTGCCGGGCCTGTGGACACAATCCCCTGGGCTCTCTTGGCTCTTTGAGGGTCACTTCATCCAGCTGTGTCAAGTCCTCACACACAACACATGGGAATGACCTATGTGCTGACGTTCTTTCAAAACTTGATTCACTGGATTGCTCAGTGGCTAAAAGACAGGAAGACCTATCACCTTTCTGTTTACACCTAACAAGTGTAGAACCAAATTTCGCATCTTCTGACTTCCCCTGTGGAGTAATATGACCTTCAGGTAAATCACTTTTAGTACCAAAACTTCCACAATCAGATTCAACAAGTCTAGCATTCATTCCATCTGCAAACCCCTCACTACCCTGCAAACTACTATCACATTTTGGACTGTAATAGTGGACAAAACCAAATGGATTGCTCGCACAGCTGCTTACTGAGCTATCATCACTTCCATAATCAACAGCATTTTGTCTCTTCAAACGTCCAGATTTACAACCTGAAGATTCCTTTTCCTGTGGAGACAATCTGCTGTTTGTGGCTGCATCAGAACTGGAATCATCATTCTCATCAGAATCCTCATCTGTTGTACAAGACTTTAGCCAAGTCTGCTTCACAGTGTAGGTTCCCATGTGAACCCGAGTTGGAAATATGACACACTCAACTTTATGACTGCGACGAACTTTTACCCCTAGAATATTAACACCAACTCCATCCTCTTTGAATTGTGTATATAGTAAACACTTCAGAATTTTTCTTGTTATTACACCACGCTGAACCAGATCAGCAAAGAAAGCAGTAAGTTCAGAATAAGGTGATGCTCGATGATGACTTACATGAGGTGGAGGCAGAGGATGGGGCTTAACAGGCGGTGGTGAGGTGGCTGGAGACGGAGATGACACAGAAGACTTGCGCACTGTGCGAATCTGTTGTTTCAAGAGTTCTACCCATGTGTGCTGATCATCTTTGGTTTGACAAACTGCTAGAATTGGGTCAATCATGGGACCTACAAAACATGTTATTTTTAAATTAATTTTTTCAGTACTGCCAACACTGGTACAACAGAGTACCAAGCAGTATAATAATTAGAATACCCAACAGACTTCATGCAAACAGCTGAGATCTACAATAGACAGGAAGAACAGCAGGAGATAATGGAGACAACTGTGACCAACTTCTGTTGCCTCAGTTATCTAAACATCAGGCCCTGCAGAAAAGGTGAATATTGCAATGCTTTGATATTTTTAATGGAAAAAAATTCTGAGCCATCAAGCTGCAAAGTACTGTAGATATAAGCAGCTTGAGAGAAAATCCTGTCAGTCAGTGACCCAGAAGGTTTTACACAAATATAATGAGCAGCCAGTAACAAGATATAGATAGAATCTTATCATTAGCATAAAATTCTTGGTATTTCTAGTGAGTATGGTGCTGTTCAAAGTGTAAACTTAATGAGTGCAAATTAAGCCTTATCAGACTCCTCTACTTTTATTACCTTCTAGCCCAATGTTCCAATCATTTCATAAGATATAGTATAATCCAGACATTACCTAACATTATAATTCTGAATTTCCTATCACTACCTTCCCCAGTGGTGCCTGTGCTCAGCCCTATAATATATAAAATCATTTGATGTCATAAAATTCTGGTACTGTTTTCTCATCTGACTTTATAAATGATGGATAAATACAATAAACTTTAAAATATCTGTAAAATGTATGTGCAATATGGTGCAATATTTAGAAGTTCTAAGACAAGTGCATACTGACATTGCTCATTACGTACGCAAGTCGAAACACAGGTACCACTCCAAAAATGTACAACAACCTGAAGAGTGTACTGAACTTTGGTTCAGTCTGGATGATTTGTACCAACAGTTCACATGAAAGCCAAGTTCAGAATCAGAGAAATTATCCACACATAATTTACATATTTTGATTACAATTCATGTAAAACCCTCTCAATAAAACCCCTAGCAAAATAACACTTCTACACTGCAGATGTTGAGCAAGGATATCAGTTTTATACAGAACAAAGAATAATTTAGATTTCACTACTTAACCATACTTATCATCATTTCCTTCCTTCAATATTTCAATACCATTTAACCTACAAGAAATATTTGAAGAATGTGATGATGTAAACATGAAACTTTTTATCTTTGATACAATAATCCACTTTGAAAATATGGCTGTCAAACGCCAAAATACACTTCATGATGATGTCTGGATTCATCTCCTGGCAACACTAGAAATGTGTATTCCATCTGTGTTAAGAAAATGAAAATGTAAACAAATACTTGGAACTCAGAATTTACACTAAAATGTTGTACTAAACACTCCTTGGTCTTCAATTTCATGCACTAATGCATAGAACACTAACCTGCTATTTCCAATGCATTCTTGTAAGATTCTGTATCTTCCAGTTTTGTGACATGTATTCCTGTTAATGGTAATTTTCCCTGAAATACAGCAAAGCACATGCACAGTTAGCAGTTTACATCTCTGCACAAAATATTTTGGCATATAGCATAATTGGGTTGTAACTCGTTTAACACTTGTGATCCCAAATCAAATCAATAATGTTGGTATTTCTGTTCAAACTTTGGTTAGCATAATGGGGGTTGGCTGGTACAATACACATAAATATCACAGAAATACAAATCCCTTGGCAATCCTTCATGTCACATTCAAGAGGTCAGCAAAGTTCTCACGTAACTACAATAATGAACCTTGCTTCTTGTAAATTCATGATCTCTAACACTACCATTTTCTTCAGAATAAAGGATTATGTAACTCCACACCGTGCTAGATCTTTATGCTTGCAACCAATGCACACTCTTTATAAATTTCATACCCCATAAGAACTAAAGATTAATTGCCTTGCTGATGTCGGAATTCAAATGGAATCATTTGATATAAGACAGTTTTTTTTTAAACATTACCAAGACTTTGACTTCAAAACAAACTTCAGAAATGACAGTGATAAAGAAGGAACATTTGCATACAAATACAAATATTCCAGATTCTCTATATGCTTAACTGTAGGCAGCATTTAATATGAAAACAAACCTCATATATGAAAGCACTCATGCGTTGACTAACACTGAGAATAAGTAAAGTGGTGGGGAAAAGAACCAAGTATCGGTCCCTGTGATCTGGACAAACAGCTACAGAACCCATATGAAGAATTTCTCCAAGACAAGAGAGATCCTCTCCTTCCCAGCCTCGGACACCACCCGTCAGCACTTCCAGCTCTAGTTCCTTCTGGCGACGTGTGGCGGAGCACGAAGACTACAGAAATAAATAGGAAACCGGTTATCTATCCACCTTCTAACCCTCCAAATTAAAAAATCCATCCAAATAATGTTTAAAAATTCAGTTCATGCCCCAAAGAAAGCAGTGTTACCATTATGAAGCCCAATTAATGCTGTTAGGAGAAAAAAGCTGCTGTTGTGGCTAATAATAACAGAAAACACATAAGTATATACAGTGGGAAGCACACAGAATTTTTAATGTTTAGGCAGGTAGTACAGTAACCGATGTGCTATTAAAGCACAGTAAATGCACAGTGGTTACTGTATAGCAGAAAGTGTTGTGGTTGAATTTGAACAGTAATGACAGTGTAGGTATTTAATTTCATTTTTCTTGTTAACTGAAAAAGTGCCAAACAAAAAGGAATGTCCATTAAATGACAAATGACCTTCCAAAAAAATTAAGATAAAAAATTAACATATGTATTTGGGCAATTTAAAATGTGTGTTAACAGCCAACATGAGAGTTCCTGAAACTTTATAACATTCCACAAACAAAACATGCATCACTTACTGGCATTATATTGGACTACAAGTTAAATTACAGATCACCTCTGGTGGAGATAATGAGGAAAACACAAGTGTTCATGTAAAATAAACATGCTGAAAGAGCATCTGTTTCCTGACAGATAATGTTAACTGGATACATACATTCTAATTCCTTCAAGGTCAGATCAGACAAGGAAGAGAGTTGAATGATACAGCAATGCAAAAAAATAAATAAAAACAAAGACTACTATTTATGCAGAAGCATTTATTTTTGACACATTATTCTACGAGTGATTTCATGGGAGTAGTTCTGATATACAAATATTGGAATAAACGTCTGCATGTGGTGAAATACTCGGGGAAGACTACCATGCCCTACCTCTTGAATTCCTGCTCTCTATCAAGTGCTTAGGACAAAATTTAGACTGCTAAAGCGGCAGCAGAGAAAAACATACAAGTCATCAGTGTGCCTGCCAGTACTCATCACACTTTCAAAACTTTCTCACTAGTGTAACGTATTCTAGTCACATATTAAAACACTCAATTTTTTTACTTTCAACTCACAAATGGTACCTGAGAGACTTACTTGTTTTTTGCAGAATTTCTCTACATAAAGTAGCAATATGGCATTCAGGCTACTTGGTGAAACAGCTCTGTCTACAAGGTATAGAATACTCTTCCTCATACAGTGTGTTTCAACCATTACATTGAATAGTTTAAGGAAATTCTCACAGTGATTAGAAAATCACAGACTTTGCTTAATGCATACAAAATTATAACAGCCTCTGCCTTCTCCAGTGAAACTTGCTTAAACCAGTCACCAGTAAGTAATCATAAAAACAAAACCAAAGCTTCCATATCCCATATTATGACACAATATCTTTCCATTTTTTGTGTTATAGTTATTTGTGAGAAGATTTAAATGCAAAAAGTGATCAGAGCTGAACACTTTCTCAAAAGTACACCTCCTTATTCCTTAAAGGTCAAATAAAAGTAAATTTCACTCTACAATAGGCAATGAAGGTACAAATGGGCAAGTAGAGGTACAGCTCTACTCATTCAAAACAACAGGGCTAGTGGGGGGTGGGTGGTCAATGCAATACACCAGCAACTTCAGCCTGGGAAAGAGACCCAGTACCCGCTGTACATGGGGCTGGCTGGGCCTTGGGAAAGGGCCTCAAAATGAAATAAATTAATTACGATGACAAATTCATGTAACAGAAATGCTGTGTATAAATCTTTATCAAAATCTGTAAAGGGATCTGAAGATGTTTAGATCTCATTGTGAGATAACCACAAAATGGACTAAATTGAAAGAAACTGTATTTGTAAATTACACAGCCAAGTGTCATACATCAAGTTTCTTCAAAATCTGTTCAAAAATACAAAACATGTGTCAAAGTTTTATTTATTTCTTCCAAAAATAAACCCCTTAAAATGAATTAGTAAAGGAAACACTAAATAATACTCACATGACAGTAGCTTTATACATTCAAGTTCAAAGGATTTCAAAATATGGTAGTCAGACAAACCGTACCAGAGAATTTTTGTTTTGGAAAGATGGAATGAGCTGTTAGAGTGCAAAAATGAACACTCACTGCTATGTCTTTGTACACACTGACTGATCTCTGAGTATCACCCCGATCAGGGTGATTCTCCTCCACATGTCGTTCTAGCTCCTGGAGCATCCCTGCGTACTTTTCAAGGCGACGGAATGGTTTGCTTAGACCTGTTGTAAGGACAAGAAGACCTGGGCTTGCAGCACCCTGGGATTCCATAAATTCATTCAGTTCTGTCCTGCAAAGACCACAAACAAATTTAAGCACAGAAAAATGCGTAAATTCAGTGGCAAATAAGTTAACATCTATCCATTCACAGGATTACACTGGAAGATTTCATTAAGGAGAAAGATAAAATCTTGGTACACAACCACAACTACATGGTTCTTCTACATATCTTACAATTAGCTACCATCATATAATTTTCATTTCATAAAAACTCTCCAGCCTCAAACACAATTATGCTGCATAATATGGATTTCTTTATGCTCAAAGGAAACGTAATATGCTAATGCAGCTGCAGTACAAAGTACCATTTGGAATCTTTGTGGGGTACTGCCTTAACCCTTACACCCCCACATTTCTGACGTACTGCCACATCCCACTGTGACAGACTGATACAAGTACACTTTTAGTTCACTGCCAAAGGATTACTGGGATCAAAGCACTGGATGATGCACTTCCAAACATGATGTATTAAATGGATACCTATGTCTCAAATGTACTCACTTGTATTTGTCAAGAATACAGACTGCCTTAGGATGAGAGGAGCAATAAACTTGATGGACCTGCTTGATATGAGGGGCAGTAGTGAGGAACACTTTACCCACACGCTGTTCCACAGGAGGCCGCTGGCTGCACTCTTCCAAGGCGGTGAGCAATTGTTGATGTGTCTCCACAACATTGCCAATGTTACCCACCAACTGTCGGTATTCTTCTTTTGTCAAACTGCACCAACACATGCAAATGAATGAACTGTAATTACCTTAAGTATTTCTTTGCACTTAAAAATCACTTCTGAAAAATATACAAAGGTCTTGAATATATATTCCAGCTAATTTGATCTACACTGATAGCATATACTAGAAATGAAGAACAAAATGGGTCAAAGTTCCCCAACAAGTTTAAAATTTATTATTATATCTACTTTCTCTTACAATAATTTCATCAGTTAAAAAGAATTCACACCTATGTTAAACAAGGAAAAAATGAGAGTACAATGTCCATGGACAGATGAGAGAACAATGTCCATGGACAGATGAGAGAACAATGTCCATGGACAGATGAGAGAACAATGTCCATGGACAGAGAACAAACCCAGAATGGCTTATGCCCTGATGACGATGACAACAAGAATTAAAAAGTATTTCATTCAGCCATTACACTATTTTCTGATTCTGATATAAATAACCTCAAACAAAGCTACAGATTTTAAAAAGATCTTGTTGGGATCTTGCAATGAGTCCTCTTTCATAACACAAATATTCTAAGAAACTCATCTTAAATGTTGGTTGTTAATTTTTCATTCACATTTGCATCTGTTTCATACACATATGATGACACATTACTCCGGTAGCACACTAAACTGCCCATTACAATTACATGTCACTAATGAATATTTTCTTACAGGAAGTCCTACATGTATTTCTGCTTGCATGCATATTTGCATACCTGCTCTATGCACATGTACATTTGCAACAAACAAATACTGCACACATACACTATTCCTATCACGCTCAATCGCAGTGGGAAACCACAAATTACTAGGACCATCAAATTTGTAAAGCAGCAAAAGTGACTCAATATTCGTGGTTTTTACATTTTATTAAATTGTATAATTAATACTTTGAGTTTCATAGCTTCAACAGCCATAAGATAACAGTTTTACTGATAGAAAGATAAGCGTATAAAATTAGCACTCACATTTCTGATTTCTCCAATGGATGAAGAAAATTCTTCAATAATCCTTGAAGTTCAGCAACATGGGCTTTTTCAGAATCTATCAGATCTTTCAGGACCAAATTTCGGTAGACCTTCTGCTGAGCAACAAGCTCCGGGGGTAACTTGGTAGGTGAATTTTTACCAGCCAAGGAAGTTGTTTCTGAATAAGAAAAATCTACAACACTCAATAACTTTGTATTAAACAAAAACACAGCTAGCTACTGACTGAGCATGATGTGTGACATCCCACATTTTCTTGCAGGTATGTAAGGGAAATGCAAGATTATGACTGCTGAGGAATCTGTTGGAAGTAGTATATTTTAAAGTGGTAACTAATTATTAGAAGGGAACAGTAGATATTGACGAACCTACTAAAAACAACTAAACAGCCTGCAAAGCTCACCAAGTTCATTAACTGTGAGCCAAGGTATTACATGCATAACATACATTCAGTAGTCCAGCTGAAATACATTTATTATGTACATATTGATATGATTTTATGCTACATAAAATTCAAGCAACACAAATAATAAAACTGGGCCCAACTGATTCCTCCTCCTCAAGAAGGTGTGCAGTTTTTCTTCCTGTAATTTTATACAATAACAGATCGAGTCTTAAGACTTTAATTTACAGGTTTGGCCAAACATTAAACCCAGACAAGAGCATAAAACAGTAGGTGTGATAAGTTTTTCATTTTGTGCAGCTCTATTTACATGTGGTATGATTTAACTACCATTGTGCATAGTGAATGTATCACTTCCAAAGCAGTAAAGCCTTAAGGCATTAACATAAAAAGGAAGTAACAGTTTAATGAAGTAGCATTAGAGGTCACTGTTCTTGTTTTGGAAATGTGAAGGTTAAGATTCTTGTACTGTCAGTCAAACAGTTCATCTGAGTTAAGACTCCTTACAATAACTAATAACAATTAGTATAAAAAAATTAAATCTGTGAAACAGAATTTAAACAAGATCCTGTACTCTGCTGTAAAGGAATCAATTAAAAACAAACATGCCACACTCATACCAGTCTTGCAAATATGTTATTCAAATTATTCACAAAATATACAGAGACTAACTAGCAGTGATGACTGAACTGAAAGAGATTTCTCATATACGGACAAGAACATTAATAACACAATTACATCTAATCACTTAAGAGCCATGCCAGGGTTTCCTGACAAGTATGATGACATGCACATCCACCTGCTGTTTTCAACTGTAAGGAGTAAAATTTTCCCTGTCCATGCCATGAAGGTATATAGGAGAAGCATAAGTACAGCTTCCCTCATTCTTAACCTCAGCACTAGATGAAGGTGAGTGGTTATCCTCACACCTTGGCTGCTTTACCCCTGGGAGAGAACCCTGGTTCCCTTGGAATAGGAACCGGGTGGGTGCCAGAGCCAGTCTGGATATTTTTTAGAAAAATCTCTTTCCCCTACTTGGATTCAAACCCTGGACCATCTAGCCTGTAGCCTAGTCACTATACCGACTAGGCTAGTCCAGCACCAGCCAACTGTAAGACGTATACTAATTACTGCTGTCAGATCAAAATATGGTTTGAGAGAATGATCTCTTCCAGAACATGTGGATTAAACAGGATATCTTTCAGTTAAAGGATATAATAAAAGGGTAAGGATTCAGCACAATAAAGTAACAAACGTAATAATATATGCCTGTATATCTACTCGCTACCCAGATTATGAAGAAGAGTTCAGATAGGACTGAAAGGGGGAAAGAGGGGAGTGAGATGCCACAAAACTTTGGGGAGTTTTTAACAGACCAACCCACTCATGTGGAAACAATCCCAGAATATTTCACTGCCATGAATTGTTTTGTTATTATTAAAATACAATTAACAATAAAGAGCACCTGAGTTTGACTAAGATATATTCTTCATAGCACAATAAAAGAAAGGTGGGTATTTAATGTAATCTCAAACAAACAAAAAAAGGCACTTGGTCTTCTAAAGGTATAGAAATCACTGTACCTTCAGCACATCAAAACACAGACAATACAGTTAAAAATATAATTTTTATATACGTTAATGTTTGCTTTATTTCCTTGTAACAATCATGGCCATTAACACAACAAAACAGAAAACCCTAAACCCACTCCATAACATATGTGATGGTATTAGTAAAATTAAAAGCCCATCAATCTTTTAATCCTAAAAACTGCATCTTCCTGTGTAATTGTCTATACCTTGAGTTTTATAATCCTTGACATAGTTGGAGGGAAACCAACCAGTTTTGTCTCCAAGTGTTCCCTCCCACCAACCACCTTCCTCTCTTTGAGTTATGGTGATTATGTCTCCCTTCCTGAAGCACAGCTGCAAAAGTATGTTACATGTTACAATTTTTTCTCCAAATTATCACAACATAAATGTTCCTTAACAACACAAAACCTCCCCATGAAATATTTAAAACATACAACAGCAAGAACAAGTTCAAGGTGTGTAATCTGACTAGGTTTGAATTTTGGAGAAAGAATTAAGCTATTTTACACATGGCACTGCTGGGACTCTGAAAATGACACACTACACTCACCCTGTACATTTTTGATAGCTAGTATGTCAAGCTGCCAACAGCAGCATTATATACAAAACTAATTATTAAAACCAAAAAACAAAAAATACTGAATTTTACAAATTCTGTGTAGAATACATTACTCCAGTGTGGTTACCCACCTACAAGTAGATAACCTGAAACTTCTACAGTCAATGGTACAGGAACAACCTGCACATTTGACCTGAAGGGGGAAAATCTATCAGGCAGGTTTGGCATTTTACATTGATGTAGGCTACCTAAATCAACAGAATATCTGATCAGATGCTAACCATAACTTTACGCAAGTAAAACATCGCAAACTAGGAACCAAACGTCAGAGAACATTATTATAAAATGGAATATTTTCAGAGAAGAATATTAACTGTTGTTCCTCCAACATTTTACATGTAATGCAAATACGGCAATATTTAAATCTCACGAATACACACAGGTAACACTTAGCAACTGCATTGCCATTTCTGTGCAGTAACTGCCAGCACTTGTACGATGGCACATACTAGATTACAGAATGAAAAATGGTTCAGCAGCTTCATGCCATAAACAAGGCTTCTCATTCAGAAAATATTTTGTTTGTTTGTTAAACGAGAAGAGTAATAAACGGTCAGAGCAAAGAATATATATTTAACTTCTAGTGACAAGGACACTTATATATATATAACATGCCCACACAGAATGACCAAGGGATGGAACACATGATAAAAGAGCCAACCATCTGTAAACCTCAAGAACTGATACAGAAGTGACTGCAATGAAAAATGAGAATAAACCATCTATTGAGAAGAAATGCACATGAACTGAAAAAATGTGAAACTACATTTCAGTAAGATTGCTACAAAAAGCCCTAGCAAGATAAGCAACTTACATATTATAAAAGTTTTTTATTCATCAACTAATGCACAAGTGATTGTCTTAAAAACAATATTAAAATTTACATTAAAATAGCTCCGACATGTTTCGATGCAGTCATACCATCCTCAGGGAGTGGATTATTCATGCTTGCTAAAGTTACACTCGTTAAAATAGCCAATTATGGTACACTGGTGTGTGATTAATTCGGTGGTGACGTGGCTGCATATATTAGTAGGTCTGTAATGATTAACAGTGCGTCAAGTAAATGTAAACGTAAATTTTAATATTGTTTTTAAGACAATCACTTGCGCATTAGTTTGTGAATAAAAAACTTCAATAATATCACAATGCACATTACAAATATGAAAAAAAAAATCAACTTCCATATGATAAAACACTTTGGAATATTTACATATAATCGCTGGTGTCATGTAAACGCGATGAGTTCCATAGGCTTGAGCTACATGTTACTTTCAACAACATAAATATTGAAAACACTGCCATGGAAACTCAACAATGCATTACTTTTCATATTGTTGTCAAAGTATAAAATACATCACAATACTTTTACCTCTCTGGCTATCCTAACAGCCTACTGGTATCACTGGGCTCAAAGAGATTTATTTTGTATTAATGTGAACAATGCAAAATTCACATAGGTCTTCATGTACAGTGCCAATATTTCTGTCTAATTTTAACAAAATCTTAAGCTGCCTGACAGATTTTAATAAAAGTTTCCAATATAAAATTTTATGCAAATCCATTTAGTTGGAGGCAATTTGATACATGCAGACAGATGTGTCAAGGCCAGCAGGTACTTTCTGTGACTCTGCAAACTTGCCTAAAAATAATTAACAATGATCAGACAAGGCATCTTCCAACACAACCCAGAAATTAAACACCAAAATGTCAAACCAAACAGCCCAGCCTGTGTGGAACTGTAAAATGCATAACTGTCAAGATCTAAGGTCATGCTTCTCTGTATTCCTGCTGCCAAAGGAAATGTTTCTGCAAAACCATAAGTCACCCAAACACTCTACCTTAAAGTTTTCAAATGCATATGAGAGTGCATTCATTAAAAAGACCAAACTTTTGGCAGGACGAGTTGATTTTGCATCATAACCATGTGTGTTCCCACGCAGCACTTTTAGGGCACACGGTGGTCAGTTGACTGAGGCACTGCGCTACAAGCCGGAAGGTTGCAGGTTCGATTCCTGATGGTGTCAGTGGAATCTTTCATGGATGCAATCCTTCCGGCTGCACTATGGCCCTGGGGTCAACTCAGCCTCCAACAGAAATGAGCAACAGGAAAATTTCCTGGGATGTAAAGGCGGCAGGTGCATAAGGCTGACAACCTTACCACCTTTGTGTGCCGAATGTCTTGAAATCTGGGAGCCTCAACCTCCTAGAACCCTCAAGACCTGTCCAGGCAATACTGCAGTTGAATGGCAAAAAACCAAAATTTGAGGCTGGGCCAAAGGTTTTTATGCAATTCATTTATTTTTACTTATTTAATTCATTCAAATACCTAGAATAATACTGTCTCAAAATATACCTAAAACTGAAAAGGATTCCTTCCAGCTGTTTTGCGTCCCTGTATATCAAACTGCATATTGAAGGGACGCTAAACAAACTGACATTTTATCAAAGTAGTAAAACAAAGGCTCAGCTACCGGGGTCATGCCTTAAGCAGTGGAATCCTCTTGCGAAAGCATAATATTATCATTTTATAGGAAGAGGCAGTCAGACATAGCAACGTATTACTCAATGGATGGTGATCTAGTGTACTGCAATAACATCCAAGAATTAATGGAAGAATTGCAACTTGAACACACCTATGGGCAATGGAGGCATTTCAGTGATTCATCTAAGGTCGGTTTGAAGGCAGTGTTACTCCACAATGGAAATGAGTTCCCTTCTATCCCACTGGCTCATGCAGTTCACATGACAGAAATGTACGAGAACCTTCAGGTTTGCTGCAAAAAATATGCTATGAAGAACACTGGTAGAAATATGTACTGACCTAAAAGTTAAAGCAACACTGTGCTGCAAGGCAGATACACTAAATTCAGCTGCTTTTAATGTGAATGGAGCAGCAGAGTTTGGGACTGCCACTACAAAATAAAAGAATGGTCAACCACCAGGTCAGAAGAATGTGGCACATCTTGTTTTAGGGGCTAAGTCAAAATTCTACTTGCTTCCAGCAAATATCAAGTTTGGTTTGAGAAAAATATCTATGAAAGCAATGGATAAATAAAGCAAAGGGTTTGCCTATTTAAGACAAACATGTCCCAAAATAAGTGAGGTCAACATGAAAGAAGGAACTTAGTCTACAAATTACACAACTACCCAAAGACCACGACTTTAGTACAAAAGTGAATTCTACAGAAAGAAGAGAATGAAAGACATTTGAAAATGTCTACAGAAAGTTTCTTGGCAATGAAAAAGTGGAAAATTACAGTGAAATTGTGCAGGAGCTAATTTCACCACAGAGTGCTATGGGGTGTAATATGTCATTGATACTTCATTTTCCAAATTCCCATTTTGATTTTATTCCTGAAAAAATGGGAGCTGTCTCCAATGAACAAAGTGAAAAGTTCCATCAGGATATTTCCAAATTTGGAAAAGGGTACAGTGGAAAAAGGAGTCCAAATATATTGGATGACTACTGCTGGACTTTTATAAGGGAGACACCTACTGGCGAAAGTAAGAGGCAAAATAAGATGAAGTGAGAGATAATTCAATTTTTTTTAGTTAGGATACCGTACAAAGAGGCACTGTTCATTATTTTGACATTCAACATTGTAATTAGAAACAAACATATTACTTTTTTATTACAAATGTAGTTTTTTAATTTAATCCTCTCTCCTGTAACACTGGTGAGTTATAAGGCAGTTTGGTTGTCATATTTGGATTCAGCAATGTCAAAAATATAAGAATCGCCCTGAATTTTAACTAGAACTTTTTTTTTTATTTTTTGCTGACCAGTGTCATTGGCAAAACAACAGACACTAGCTTTGAGACACCCACTACAATTGCCACATTTCTATATTTTGACTTTGTGTTGCAGGAACAAAAAGTCTTCTTAAACTCTCATTCTGTATAATCTGAAAACATGATAAGCAAAATGTATCTAGCACTTACCAGACTGACAGAATGGTTTTCAGCAATGTTTCTAATAATGGCAAAGATGCTAGAATGTGTATAAAACTAGATGGTAAGTACTCTGAGGGTGGTAACTCTCACTATAGTTAATGGCTTCCATGCTATCACAAAATCAGTCCAGTGATTTTATAGTCATACTTTGCAGCTACACTGTTTTTTCGCAGCAAGGACTAAAACTGTCAATTTCCATGAATCAATCTAAACATAGTTTATGTTCTGTCACATGTGCTTACATATTAAGATTAATCCAAAGTCTAACTTTACTAGAAATTTCATATGCAAAATGTGCAGAACATGGTATAACAAGCAGCATAAATATTTAAAATATTCATTATAACAACAGTGATATATCAATTCTGCAAACAGAAATAACAACCACAACAACAGACCTGCAAAAACGAAAATGAGTGCACTAAAACCCAACATATTCACACTCAATGTTTATTATAATAAGTCAGAACTGTCAAGCAGCTAAAAAAGTCCACAGTTTTATTTTTATGTACACTTTACACATGAGTAATGTTTTTCTGTGAGGTGTTAATATCGCTTAATCAAAGACCAAACTGCAACGAATAGAAACAGGTACACAAGGTGAATGTTTCAAATTAACATTAAGTAATTTAAATCTTGAGATGATTCATCCCCATTATGCTTGTTAATCAAATAATTTATATCACAGAATAACATACACAGCACTATGGTTCATCTCAAACTCAGCCAAGGTTGGGTTGAATTGTGGTGTAGTGTATGACTGTATTCCATGAAATAAATTATTTAATCAATTTCAAACAAAAAAATGCATAATCTTGTAATGCTAGGGTGACTATATTAGAAAATGTGCACAAGTAACCACACACACATATTACCTCATCATTGTTTTTTCCTTTGAAAGAATAAACAGCTTGAACCAAAAATGGTGTTCCATCAAGAGCCATTTCTCACTTTTCACTGTTCCAACAGCACTCAGATAACTTCACTGTTTCACTATATTCAGCCAAAAAGACTACATTCTATAACAAAATGACAATACTTGAGTTACAATTTCAATAACAGATCATCCCACAGACATGCAGCCACTTTGGACACCATGACAGATCTGAGATATTCTTATCCATGGATTATCTAATTCTTTCTCAGTCCCTGTTTCCCCCCCTGGATCTTGGATGTGGTTCTGAGAAACTAAAAATTCTTGGCAACTGTTCTTGGAGAGCCTGTATGAGTCTGGATTCCAGCCAACTGCAATACAATCTCAGCCACAGAGCATATGGCAGCTAACCTCACCTAAGAGCATGGGCAGTATAAGTAACTTTATTTTGAGGGTATTTTCCTTTGTTCACTGCTACAGTTTGTTACAATATATACATGAACAAATTTGTCTTAAAGTACAAAGTGTTGGGACTCAAGTTTATCATATATTCAGATGAATGTGTAATTTCAAATCATGCAGCTATATCAGCAACAAACATCAAAACAATAACTGAAAATATATCAAGACTAAAATATTAATGCCAGTGATATCATTCTTACTAATAATGTATGTCTTATAAATGGTTTGGTTACACGAGACCACTTTAAATATAATATTTGAACAATGTAAGTATATACAAAGGCTTTTAATGCCAACACTCGTAGATTGAGATAAATAACATTCCACATATTATGTATACCTTATGCAACCCCTTAAACCTTAATGGTTAGCATATGTGCCAATTGGTTTAACACTGAAAACTCAACATTTTGTCCACATAGTGTATTTAAGTGTCACATAGGATTCTCATAAAAAACTGCAAGTGTTCCCCTACATGGAATTAACTGGATAGTCTTTATAATGGACACTGTTCTCAGTAAGGCATGAAGTAAATTATAATATATATATATATATATATATATATATAGGATCCTTACTTCCTCTGGCCAATACCACTGGTCACTTAACACAACATAGTGCATGGCATCAGATAGTGCACAGGGCACTTCTATTCCAATATGCTTATTAGTTAGGGTCCATACATTATATTTCAGAGTATTGTTGTTAATGTTATGTTACCACTCATCCTATTTGAAGGCAATAAGAATGGTTTCCTCTGACTTAGACACACATGTATCACAGGTAACAAACGTGTCATTGCATGTCGGAATTCTGCTGGTGAAACTGAAGACATTATATCCCTAAATGCTCTTTTTTTTTAAATCATCTTTAGGGTGGGTATTATTTCCCAGACACTTTATCATTTAACATACCCCACAAGTACATAGTGCACAAACTGCACAAAATCAGATCTGCTAAATGTGGAAGTCTCAGTATCCTGCCCATTATTCTGGTGCTCTTTAAACAATGCATATAATGTACTGTTTGCTGTGTGAGGTCTTACACAGTCCTCCTGAAAAAGGTACAGGGTCTCTCATAATTATACAGATGATCAAAATAGTGTCAAAATATATGTAACATATCAATGTGAATTTATATTCTTGAGCCTTGCAATTCATCTGCTTATGGCTCTGGACCCCTTTCTTTTCTATAAAAACTTGCATGTAAAATGGGTACGAAGTAACACAAACACTACTGGTTACATACATATATATATATATATGTATGTATCTCGATTTTAAGCTTTCGCCGTGTTCTATATGTAATATGTTTTCTTTTGGGTAATTCCCCGGCGTCTGAGTTCTAATAGCCGACGTTTCGGAACTCTCTATCAGTTCCATCTTCATAGGCAGGTGGATGAAGTATGACAGGGGATGGGATGTG